>Ga0255354_1000251_pt1 | contig 33897 bp, 26 predicted proteins | sample HBST50metaG_FD_189942 | JGI IMG/M metagenome (GOLD analysis project Ga0255354, IMG submission 189942) | Peat soil microbial communities from Stordalen Mire, Sweden - H.B.S.T50 | ecosystem: Environmental > Terrestrial > Soil > Wetlands > Peat | place: Sweden: Norrbotten County, Stordalen Mire...
GCCGGGACTGGCTGTTCAGTGATGCTCGATGTGATGGGCAGCGAATTGCTCTTTGGTCCGCCGAATGTGCTGGCCACCAAGATCAAGGATGCAATGGAAGCTGTTGGTCTCCGTGTCAGTGTCGCGTTGAGCGCTAACTTTCACACGGCGCGTCTGAAGGCTGCCGCGCATCGAGGATTATGTATTGTGGCTGCGGGCGCAGAGGCGGATACGCTGGCGCTGCTTCCGCTCCATGCCCTGGATCTGAGCTTTGAACAGCAGGAGAAGTTCGAACTGTGGGGCATTCGCAGCTTTGCCGACCTGGCTGCGTTGCCAGAGTCTGAACTCATTGCGCGGCTGGGCGCTCGTGCGCGCGAGTGGCAGGCCATGGCGCGCGGCGCGGCGAGCCACACCTTCCTGCCCATCGAGGCAGCCTTCGCGCTGCGGGAGGTCTACGAGTTCGACACGCCTGTAGAACAGGAAGAAGGACTGCTCTTTATGGCCGCGCGCATGTTGGACTGCTTGGTTGATCGCGCCATGGCACATGCACTGGCGTTGGCCTCACTCACGGCGGAGTTGGTACTGGAAGGCGCGCCGTCGCAGTCGTTGTCCGTGCATCCCGCACTGCCTTCACAGGACAAGAGGTTTTTGCTGAAGCTATTGCAGATGGAGTTGGCCGCGCACCCTCCGCAGGCTGCGGTGCTCGCGATGACGCTACACGCCGAGCCAGGCAAGACCAGCAAAGTGCAGATGGGACTGTTTGCTCCGCAGACGCCTGAATCATCGCAATTAGATGTGACGCTGGCGCGCATCAAGGCGATGGTCGGTGAAGATCGCGTAGGGACGCCGGTACTCGAAGACTCGAATCGCCCGGCCAGCTTCCATCTCGATCCATTTCGCGCGGATACTGCGGCCAAAACACACACTGCTCCGCTGGAACGTACGGCTCTGCGCCGTGTGCGTCCTCCGCGCGCATTGGAGATGATGCTGTCTGCCGACGGCAGTCCAGGCTTCTTTCGCGATCTCTATGACTCCTTTCGCGTAACCGCGGCCTATGGTCCATGGCGCACGAGCGGTGCATGGTGGTCTGTGGATGCATGGGACCAGGAGGAGTGGGACGTGATGGCCCGCGACAGTCGCGGACAGATTCTGGGCTTTTTGCTGGTGCACGACCACCTGCGTGCTGAGTGGCGTTTGGAGGCGCTGCTTGACTGATAATCCCTACGTCGAACTGCACGCTTCGAGCGCCTTCAGTTTTCTGGCAGCGGCCTCCGCACCTGAGTCGCTTGCCGAGCGCACGGCCGAGTTGGAGATGTCGACGCTGGCGATTGCCGACCGCAACGGCGTCTATGGAGCGGCGCGGTTTCACACTGCGGCCAAACGCTGTGGAGTAAAAGCCCATATTGGTGCGGAGATCGCCGTCCCCTCGATTGGCCGTAGGCTACAACCACCTTCATGGCAACCTCATGCCGTGCAGGCTGAATCAGCACGCATTACCCTGCTCTGCGCCTCGCAAGCTGGCTATCAGAATCTGTGCCAACTGATCACGCGTTTCAAGATGCGCGAAACAACCAAGACGGAAGGCGCAGCCACGCTCGATGATCTTGCCGAGTTTTCAGCCGGATTGATCTGTCTGACCGGCGGTGACGAAGGACCACTTGCTGCTGCTCTTGCCGAAGGTGGGACAGATGCGGCGCACGAAGTCGCAGAGAAACTTGCTGCAATCTACGGACGCGGCAATCTTTTTGTTGAATTGCAGCGCCATCAACTACGCGATGAAGAAGCACGCAATCAGGCGCTGTTGTCGATGGCCGCCAGTCTACAAATGCCCATCGTGGCAACCAACGGTGTGCGTGCCGCAACGGAGAAGGATCGCGAAGTCCTCGATGTGTTGACCGCGATTCGTCATCATGTGCCGCTCGACCGCGCCGGACGCCTGCTTGCTGCAAACAGCGCTCGCGCTCTGCGCTCCTCCGCAGCCATGCACGCCATCTTCCGCGATTTGCCCGAGGCTATCGCCAACACGCAACTCATCAGCCAGCGACTGCAATTCACGCTCGACAATCTTGGCTATCAGTTTCCACATTACCCCGTTCCTGATGGCGAGACCATGGACAGCTTCCTCGCCAAGCGTGTGGACGAAGGCGTTCGCAAACGCTATAGCGTGGCAGACAAGCGGTCCCTGCTGACCAAGGCACGTGCTCAGGTGCAGCACGAGCTTGCGCTGATCGAGAAACTGGGCTTTGCCGGATACTTCCTGATCGTCTGGGATATTGTGCGCTACTGTCAGCGCCAGGGATTTCTCGTGCAGGGACGAGGCTCGGCTGCGAACTCGGTGGTCTGTTATGCGCTGGAGATTACCGCAGTCGATCCCGTTGGCATGGAACTGCTCTTCGAGCGATTCCTCAACGAGAGCCGCAACGAGTGGCCAGACATCGACCTCGATCTGCCTTCAGGCAATGAGCGCGAGAGTGTGATTCAGTATCTCTACGAACGCTATGGGCAATTAGGGGCGGCGATGACCGCCAACGTTATCAGCTATCGTGGCCGCTCCACGGCACGTGATGTGGGCAAGGCGCTCGGCCTTCAAGAGGAGCAGATCGAGCGCATCTCCAGCTTGATAGGCCATTGGGAGTGGAAGGGCGCGAACGATACGCTGGAGAACCGCTTTGCCCAGGCAGGCTTCGATCTGCGCCATCCGCGCATTGCGCATTATCTCGACATCTGCCAGCGCATGAAGAATCTGCCGCGCCATCTGGGGCAACACTCGGGCGGCATGGTGATCTGCGCGGGCATGTTGAACCGCGTTGTCCCCATCGAACGTGCCTCCATGCCGGGCCGCTCCGTCATCCAATGGGACAAGGAAGACTGCGCCGACCTTGGTCTCATCAAAGTGGACCTGCTTGGGCTTGGCATGATGGCCGTGCTCAAAGAAACCATTGAGCTGATCCCGCGGCACTACAACACCGATGTCGATCTTGCCGCCTTGCCCGAAGATCCCAAAGTCTATGACGCGCTCTGCAAAGCAGATACTGTCGGCATGTTTCAGGTGGAGAGCCGCGCGCAGATGGCCTCGATTCCGCTGAATGCGCCGCGACGCTTTTACGATATTGTGGTGCAGGTGGCCATCATTCGGCCTGGTCCAATTGCGGGCAAGATGATGCACCCCTACATGCGCCGCCGCCAGGGCAAAGAAGCAGTGACTTATCCGCATCCCTCGCTGGAACCGGTGCTGAAGCGAACGCTGGGCGTGCCGCTCTTTCAGGAACAGCTTCTGCGCATGGCGATGGCTATCGCCAACTTCAGTGGAGCCGAGGCCGATGAGTTGCGCCGCGCTGTGGGCATGCGCCGTTCCATGGAACGGATGAAGAACTTGGAAGGTCGTTTGCGTGCAGGCATGACCCGCAACGGCATCAATCCCGAGGCGCAGGACAACATCGTGCAGAGCATCTCGTCTTTCGCCATGTATGGATTCCCAGAGTCTCATGCAGCCAGCTTTGCACTGATCGCCTATGCTTCGGCCTACTTGAAGGTGCATTTTCTGGCAGCCTTCACCTGTGCACTGCTCAACAATCAACCGATGGGATTTTACTCGCCTGCCGTGCTCATCAAGGATGCACAACGTCATGGACTGCGCGTACGGCCAATTGATGTGCAGCGATCCCTGGCGATCTGCTCTCTTGAACACGAAGAAGATCGCTCGATCTCATTGCGTATCGGCTTTAACTATGCACGCGGCATGCGGTCTTCAATGATTCAGGCTCTGTTAGATGAGCGGACACAGCATGGCGGCTTTCAATCCGTTGATGACCTTACACTGCGCGTGCCCACGCTGAATAGCTGCGACCTGACCATCCTGGCGCGTATTGGTGCGCTCAATACTATCGATACTGTCGCGCATCGGCGCGATGCGTTGTGGCAGGTGGAGAAGGCTGGTCGCCCGGTGGGTCCACTCTTGCGCGGCGTTGCGGAACGTGAGCAGGATACGATGCCGCTCGCCGCCATGACTACCGACGAGCGTCTGAGCGCGGACTACTCCGGCATAGGCCTAACCACCGGACCACATCCATTCGCTTATCAGCGCAGTTCCCTGTGTGCAATGGGTTGCAGGACGGCTGCCGACCTCGTCCACTGCGCGCAGAACGCGATGGTCCATATCGCCGGATGTGTGATTGCACGTCAGCGTCCCGGAACGGCCAAAGGATTTGTCTTTCTCTCGCTGGAGGATGAAACCGGCATCGCCAACATCATTCTCACGCCCGATCTATTCGAGCGTGAGCGACTGACCGTAACGCATCATCGTTTCCTTCATATCCACGGCTTACTCCAGAATAATGATGGAGTAGTACACGTGAAGGCCAAAACCATTGCTCCATTCCAGATGCCAGAAGTCGCAATCTCTTCCCATGACTTTCGCTAGACTGAACACTGCGGCGTTTACGGGGAGTAATCCGGGGATTGCCGAAGAAGCTCAATAATCGCCACATTGGTAATAGCTGAATAGCTGCCAATGTGCGTACAATATCCGACTTGTAGCTCGCTCTCCGGATCAAGAGGCGTTCGAAGCAACAGTCAACCTGACTTGGATTGAGCCGAGGCAGCGTGCAGCCGTATCATCGCGCTGGCGATTTTATCTTCGCAACTACGCGCGACGATCATCTGACGCGATCCGTTAACCAAGCACGCATCCGTTAACTGCTCAGGCATCCCATCGCGACAACTCAGAAAGAAATTCAACCCTCTTACCTGAAACGTCCAGGTTGTCGGATCGAGATCGTTGCCTTTGCTCGGTTCGTAGAACATGTTCTGAGAGAAATAATCAGTACAGACGAAGAGAAGCACCGCAACATCTGATGGGAAGGGCTTCGTGCCGAGCAGGTATTCACGAATCGGCTCTTCATATTTGCCCAAAGAGATCATCGGCGCTTTGCGCTCCTGCCGGTTCCATAGGTGCACCGATGCTCGCCAAAAGACGCTCAATGCGAAGTACGCGAGTTTCCCCCTTTCTATTCCAAGAGCGGAAGTCTCGTAGTAAAAAGTGAAACCAGCGGCAGACCGCTTATTGCTGCTCGACTCAAGTGTTCTTAAGAGCGCGAACCCCTCTTTCCTGTTCACCTGGCTCATGGTATAGCTCTCGCCGTTCGCACAAAGGCGCTGCTCGCAATTCCCGCAAAGCAGAAAGTCTTTTATCTGCCTCGATGTCTGAACCTGACCGCGAGCGGAAACCCGCATTGGATTCGGGTTCGGAGTGCCTTCCCAGCGCGACATGCGATAGAGCGCTTTCGGTAGCAGGTGGCTATCCTGAAGAACGCGAGTTTGGAGACAGAGCTTGCAAATTCCAATAGGCATGGCTACCTGCAGGCTTCGTAATAATGGATCATCGAGAGATAGTAAGGTTTGCTCGGGCCGTTACCAAACTTGCTGGCGATGTGCTTCCGGAATTCGGGCTCGCGCAATCCAGGTTCGGGGCGGCTGAACGGATCTTTGAAGGCATTTAGCCATGCGTGGTATTCATACAGAAATTCATAGCCCCCAATGAGGTTCCCAAATAAATGTAGGTCGGCTTCGCGGATTGTTGAGCCAATGGTTTTGAGCGCCGATTCTACTTCTGGTATTTCGAGTTGGATGTGGTCCGTGGGTTCCCATGGTGTCCGCCTGAGTGCTCTGGAATTGCTTCCGAACGCATGAGCAATGCTGTTCCTTTTGTCTTGGATCTGCTGAAGATGTGGAGCGAGGGCGTAGAGTTTTGGTGGAAGTTTTCCAAATACAATGGCCGTTCGGCGCATTCGCTCATCCCATGTGCCCTTCAAGAGCGCGTTTACATGCGTTCGAATCACCTTCGCGAGTCCTGAAACTCGATCGGAAAACTTGATCGCCTCTACTTCACGCATGCCGCTTAGGCTTCGGTCGGCGAATTCAGGATTGGCCCACAACGCAGCGGAGGCAGCGCTCGCTAGATACACCTCGAGGAGCGAAGCGGCAGAAACAAGCACATGCTGACGGACCCAAAGACGTTGTTCCTCCACTGCGGAAATCCATTGGTCCTCAGAACCGAAGCAGCCATGCGCACCCACCCCGCTTGGGAGCGAAAGTGAATAAAACGCACCCTTTACCACCGAGTGAGAATGCTCGGTCACCCAAAAAGCGTCGTTCAATATGGTGAGATTCTTACGGGCAACCTGCCTGGCCAACGTAGTACTGCTCAACGGCCATCTCTTTATATCGAACGCAGGAAGTGTCTTGCGACCCATTCGTACGGCCCCCGTGGGTGTTTTCAGAATGTGGATCTAGCACAAACAAGGGTCAAAATGCCGGAGAAACCCCTCCGTATGGGCTAGAAATGCGGTTCTCAGAATATTACTACTGTGAAGTCGCCTTCCCGCAAGTTTTCCTTGGTTACAGCACTGATCCGGGCGATTGACAGCAACTCGTCCCCGACACATTTGTGGATCGACGGGTCGCCATGATCGCACTCGGGGGCGTTTGCTGTTTTGCTTCATATGCTCTGGCCGATGTAGTCGCCGCCAAAGATAAAGGCCCGGAGGTCGATAGCCTCGGGGCCTTTATGCGTGTGCGTGAGCGCGGGTTACTTTGCTGCGGGGACAACCAAAGCTGCTTTAGCCGCTTTAGCTGCCTTGTTCTTTTCCCGCTTAACCTTGGCCCAGCGCTTTAGCTGAGCAGCAGCGATCTTGGCTCGGCCCTCATCGCTCATGCCGCCCTTAGCTGCCTTTTTTGCTGGTGCCTTTGTTCCCTTGGCTGTCTTAGCTGCGGTTGCCTTAGCCTTCGGTGCAACAGCCTCACCTTTCAAACACAAGACACGTGCCTTCTGCAAGGCATTGATGCCGCGGTCGATTTCAGCCAGTAGTTGCTTCGTGCTCATTCAAAATCCTCTTTTTTGATTCTACATGGGTTGCAGATACTTGCCGACATCGCCATCAGATAGAGCCGCCGTACCCAGCTTGCCGATATTCGCTCCAGACCACTGGCTCTGGGCTCAATACGGCTAAGCTGCAATTCAAAGCCGCGCCGAACTCTACGAACATGGCGTCAGCTTGGATGGCTCCGAAGGGCCGCCCCGCGTCCGGTTCCCCGGTTGCCAGCTGGCGGTGCCCTTGCCCGGCCGGATCGGCGTTTTGGAGGGCTAATCGTTGCGATCTTCCCTAAAACCCGCTCAGTGAGCGCTTGAGCCTGTTTATGCCAACTAAAATGGAAAGCTCTGAGATTTCAGAGTGGAGCACCTACCGGTGTGTTCGGAATGAGTGGAGGGGACACGGCCAGAATGTCATACACACCAGAGGTTGGAGCCAGTCCCACAGGCGATTCTTCTAGCAAGCGCGAAGCGGTGCTGCATGTAATGGCGGCAGCGTCTTTTCTTGTCTTCTTTCAGGCGTATCTTGTAGCCCCGCTCATTCCGTCGCTTTCGATCGAGTTCCACGCCTCCACGGATCTTCTTGGCTTGCTGGTCCCCGCCTACATGCTCCCCTACGGCATATCCACTCTGTTCTATGGGCCCATCTCCGACCGGTTCGGCAGGAAGGCTGTGATTCTTACTCTGCTGGGGCTGATGGTTGTGATGATAGCCGGAATGGCTACGGCAAATACTGTGCCTCAGATGATGGTATGGCGTCTGCTGGGAGGGGCGATTACCGGAGGAACCGTGCCGATCGCTCTGGCGCTTCTAGGAGATATTTTCCCTTATGAGCAACGCGGCCGGCCTCTGGGATGGATATTTGGCTCCGCGGCTGGGGGCATGGCCTTCGGTTCCACCCTCGGAGCCTTTTTGAATCCCATCATCGGCTGGCGCTGGGAGTTCCTCATCACCGCCGCTCTCACCGCAGCCGTTCTGGTTTACGCCATTCGCCTTCGCCGCTTTCTCGCGGGGGAAATCGTCGCCCATCCATTAAGCCTTGGCAAAGTGATTGCTGGATATTGGGAGCTTCTTACCAGCGCCAGAGGAGCCAGAACTTATGCCTACATTTTGCTCAACAGCATGTTTCATTCCGGTGTCTACTCCTGGCTCGGTCTGTATTTTTGGCAACGCTATCGCCTCGGCGATGAAGGGATCGGCCTGGCGCTGCTGGGCTACGGAATCCCGGGAATGCTCTTCGGGCCGTTCTTCGGACATCTGGCGGATCGGGTTGGGAGAAAGCGCCTTATCCCGTTAGGCATGCTGATCGGCGCTCTTGCCGGCGCGGCATTCATTCCACGCGCGCCGCTGCTCTGGCCCGTAGCCATTACCACTGTGCTCTCCCTGGGCTATGACATGAGCCACCCGCTGCTGGCTGGAATCAGCACCTCGCTCAATCCCTCTCGGCGCGGCCTCGCCATGGGCCTGAATGCCTTTTCGTCATTCAGCGGATTCGGCTTAGGCGCTTTGGCCTTTGAGCCCTTGCTGAAATACGGATTTGACACCGCTCTGGCGGTCTTTGCGCTTGTTCAATTGTGCCTTGCAATTCTGGCTGTACCGCTATTTCGAGGCGAAGATTCTTCCGCAGGAGATCATTCAGGGGTAATTGGGTCCGAGGTTAATTGAACTCCCGGTTCTATGTTGTCGGAAAATCTCCAAGTCACGCGGCCCCGGATAGGGAATGGAAAGTCGCCATGGCGACGCGAATCCCCGGATCGGGGCCGTCACCAATGGTCCCCGTTGAGAATGGCGTTTTATGGGTACCGATCATCCCGTTGAGTTCAAGTTGCCTCAGAGGAGCATCAACCAAGGCAGCTTGCACTCATTCTCCCTAGAATCGCTGAGACAGCCCTCCATCGGCGTAAAGATCGATTCCGGTGCAGTAGGAACTCTCGTCAGAAGCCAGGAAGAAGGCGGCATTTGCCATCTCTTCAGCGGTTCCCAGACGCCCAAGAACCGGAAGGCTAGCCATCTGTTCGCGCCCTGCCGCAGCTTCCTCCGCCGTCTTGAATTGACCGTCGATGATGGGGGTATCGATCGGTCCTGGACTCAAATTGTTCACTCGGATCTTCCGTCCCTTCAAGTCCGCCGCAAACGTTCTCGCGAAGGACCGCACCGCCGCCTTGGTCGCGGTGTATACGCTCGAAGCCGGTATTCCCATGCCGGAGACGGACGAACCGACCAGCACGATTGAGCCTCCGTCCTTCAGAAGCGGCAGCGCCTTCTGAACCGTGAAGAAGAGCCCTCTGGTGTTGATATCGAACATGCGGTCATAGACCTCAGTTGTGACAGCCTCGATGGGCAGGTTCTCAACGATTCCGGCATTTGCAACAACAATGTCCAACGTCCCTTTTGCGTCCCGGACTACTGCGTACAGCCGATCCAGGTCTTCCACCTTGCTCACATCGCCCTGCACGGCGATGACGTTATTTCCAAGCGCTGCCTTGGCTCGATCAAGCTCCGCCTGCCTGCGGCCGGTGATAAAGACGAAAGCACCCTCCGCCACAAACCGCTTGGCGATCGCTAGGCCGATACCCGATGCTGCTCCGGTGACCAGTGCAACTTTCCCATTCAATTTCGACATGTGTTCTTCCTCTGCTTCGATCGAAGCCGTTCTCTCCATGGAGAGGCCTCAAACTCCCCTCCAAAGTTTCGGGTTGGCTTAACTGTACGATATGTATCGACACGTTGTACAGAGTTGCGAATTACGAGTGGCCAAGACCGGACCTCCACGAAGGGAGATCGCGCGCACAGGGGAAGGGGCATTACCATGGATAAAGCATCGAAACGAAGCGAGAGTCTGTTGTCCACTAAAAAATCAGCATCTCCAACTCATTTGCCGCCGAAGCAGTTCGAGCGCGTATCCCGTGCTCTCGCCGAGCCTCGCCGAACCTTAATCCTGAAGCAGATTTCTGAGGCTGGCGGCGAGATCAACTGTGGCGATCTTGCCGACCTGCACGAGATCGGTCATCAAACAATGTCGCACCACACCAAAGAACTGGAAAATGCGGGGCTGATCGAAATTCGACGGGAAGGCCGATTCGGGTACATCTCTCTGAAGCGGGATGTTCTGCGTGCTTTTCTGGATGAACTCTCGGAGATTTAGGGACGGGCGACCTGCGTCCGCGGTGTCGTGAACCTTCGTATCGTTCTGAACTGACCGGCTTTTCCGTAGGCACTGAGAAGTCGCCATGGCAACTGAAAACATCCCATGCCGCAAAAGCTACTCTTTGCGCGTAAATAGAACGCGACCACTGCAGCGAACCCACATCCAATAGACGATGGATTCACTCGATATTTCCCCAAACGTGCAACTGACCACCCTTGCTTCCAGCGGCGAAGAGATTCGCTTTGGCTTTGACAACACCTATGTGCGGTTGCCGGGGCACTTCTACGCACGATTGGATCCGACACCGGTTGCGACGCCACGGCTGGTGAAGGTGAATGTTGAGTTGGCGCGAGAACTTGGACTCGACGCGGAGGCGCTCAAGAGCGATCATGGCGTTGAAGTTCTAGCCGGTAACCGCGTTGCCGAGGGAGCCGAGCCTATAGCGCTTGCCTATGCCGGGCATCAGTTTGGGCATTTTGTACCGCAGCTCGGCGACGGACGCGCCAACCTGTTGGGAGAGGTGCTGGGGCGAACCGGCGCACGCTACGACATCCAGCTCAAGGGCTCCGGTCGAACCCCTTTCTCGCGGGGAGGCGATGGTCGAGCGGCGCTCGGGCCGGTCTTGCGCGAATACATTGTGAGCGAGGCCATGGCGGCGCTGGGAGTGCCTACCACCCGGACGCTGGCTGCGGTGACCACCGGGGAATGGTTGCAGCGAGAAATAGCTGTGCCGGGAGCCGTGCTGACGCGGGTAGCGGCGAGCCACCTGCGTGTGGGCACATTCGAGTACTTCGCGGCACAACGCGACACGGAAGGCGTACGCACGTTGGCCGATTATGCGATCACCCGCCACTATCCTGATGCGGCACAGGCCAAGCGGCCATATCGGGCGCTGCTGGAGGGCGTGATCTCCCAGCAAGCGCAGCTAATTGCGCAATGGATGCTGCTCGGTTTCATCCATGGTGTGATGAACACGGACAACACTTCGATCTCTGGGGAAACCATCGATTACGGCCCCTGCGCATTCATGGAGGCATACGATCCTGCCACAGTCTTCAGTTCCATCGACCATGGCGGGCGCTATGCCTACGGCAACCAACCCAGTGCGGCGCTTTGGAATCTGGCTCGGCTGGCCGAGGCGTTGCTGCCGGTCCTGACGCTAGAGGCCGGAAATGAAATGACAGCAGTGGCTGCGGCGAATGAAGCACTCAGCGCCTTTGAGCCGCAATATCAAGCGGCCCGCACGACCGGACTAAGGCGCAAGCTTGGCCTATGCACTGAGCGCGAAGGAGATGCGGCTTTGGCTGAAGATTTGCTTAAGCGCATGGCTGTCAATCGCGCTGACTTCACGTTGACTTTCCGCAGACTGTGCGATGCCGCGGCCTCCCCGGATGGCGATGCGGGAGTGCGATCATTGTTTGTTGATCCTGGCGCGTTTGACGTTTGGGCAACTGGATGGCGCAAGCGTCTCGACCAAGAGCCGGAAGAGGTGCAGGCGCGTGCGGTGGCAATGCGGAGTGTGAATCCAGCAGTTATTCCGCGCAACCACCTTGTGGAAGCGGCGCTCAACGCAGCAAGCCTACGGCAGGATTTCCAGCCCTTCGAGGAGTTGCTGGACGCTATCTCGCAGCCATTCGCGGAGAGGCCTGGGTTTGAGAAGTTTGCGATTCCTGCCCGTCCCGAAGAGTGTGTCCGGCAGACCTTCTGCGGGACGTAAGGCACGGATCGCCTCACGCGCACATCCGTACTTGCGTAGATGCACATTCGGTTCTTACCAAGGGGGAGAGAAGGCAAAGAGATAGTAGAATACCTTCCTCAGAAGTTGACGCCGAACTCGTGGACGACAATTCCACGCGCCTACAGTTCATCCAATAGCTGCGCTACTGCTGGAGATATTTCACTCTTTCCCGATACGATCACTGCCCATTCCAGATCTTCGCGGAACTCCTTTCTGCTGATACGCCATCTATCGAGCAAGGGCGGTGCTGTTGCACCAATCTGAATGATGGACCAGTGGAACTGGTTTCCTTCCGTTGCCATGCGTTCCTCGTGCTTCCTCGTTGATACCTTTCTATTATCAAATTTGATTGAAGAGGTCTTGGACTTTCTACGATAAGTGCGCCATCGTCTGGGTATACAGATCGACATTTTCCTTGATCAGAGCATTCTCTGAGAAAGGTGGCGCACGTGTATGATCCGGTCCTTCCCCAACACGCCGCCGACGTTCTTTCACAACTTTTTGCGCTGTTTCGCAAGGCTCCAGGTAAAGATCTGCATCGTCTCAACCCAGATGTGGATGGCCTCAGCCCGAACTTGCTGATGAACCTCCGGCAGCATGGCTCGATTCCTTCGCCGCGCCAACTACATGCACTGAGACTGAGTCTTTCGATGACAATCGGAGGCGCATTTAAGCTCTTCGGTTACAGCCTCGACAGTATGCGGAAGGTCGAGTTTCTTCTCAATGGAGAGAGAACGCGGCTTGTGGAATCGTATCCGTTTAACCGCGACCGTGCAGTCGATCTTCCCGGCACGCTGGGAGAGTACGGTAGTTTTCAACGCAACGCGTTCCTGTCCGAATTGGTCGTAGGCTGGCAGCAGGGAGTTCCGATCCGTGCGCTTCACGGGCCTCACTGGCAAAAGAAAGGATTTCTGTATGCGCAACTCGGGACCAGTGACACGCTGGCACTGCCGAGGATTCCGCCAAGCTCCTATATCGCGATTCGGCCAATTGACGGGAAGGAGCGTCAGAGTCCCTCCCCCCAACAAATCTACTTTCTCCAGCACGGCAGTGGGTATCTATGTTGCGGTTGCGCAGTTCGCCAAGGTAAGCTACTGATCCTCACCCAAGACAATACCTATGCTGGTCCTCACGAATTCTACTATCCAAGCCAGATTCGCATCGTGGGCCGGGTCGTGTCCTTCGGAGTTCGCTTGCCGCTTGTCAAGCTAACTGCCGACTTATCAAGGCGCGCACATAAACCTGCGCCTTTGATTTTTCCTTGGGAGCAAACGTCCTTGGCGGATCTTATCTCTGCGGAGAGGTTGCGCTTCGGCATCACTGAAGTCCAGTTGGAAAGGGCAAACGAAATTCTTGAGTCGCAGTTGGGCACTGGCGTTAGCGCCAGAACGCTTCGCAGGTATGAGCATGAAGGAGAAAGAGTGCCGCGAACTGCTGTGCTGTTGGGGCTGGCGCTGGTCCACTCTCTCCGCTTTACGGACGTTTTCCGCATTCTCAAACTCTGGACGGATGAGTCCAAGGATTATTCGCTGGCCACACTGATGAGTGTGAGGACAAATGCCGAATTGCCCACAGGTTTTCAATTGGCGAAATCGCCTGAGCCTGCCGCACTGTGGCAGCCATTCCTTGATGAATGGGGCGAGTGGCCGACGCTATTGTCGATGGCCATTCCAGACCTTGAACGATGGGGCCACCGCATTCTCCGGATCAATCAGAGCGCATGGTTCCAAGGACTCGATTCCTTCATCGCGCCGCATTCAGTGATGGTTCTCGATGAGCAGGATGTATTGCCACCTGCCCACGCAGAGAGACATCATCAGAACTGGGAGCGGCCTCTCTATGCAGTGCGCCACGAAGAAAGAACCCTATGCGGGTACCTTGAGGCTGACGCAACGCACTTCATCCTTGTGCCGCATCCATTGGCAGCAACTGTGGCCCGGATAGCTTTCCGCCGCACTCAGACGCAGATTCTCGGCCGGGTGGTCGGTGTTGCATCACCGGTCTAGGATGACATCACTGTCATCACCACTTGCTAAAACGGATGCCACTGGGGCCGCAGCACAATATTTGTGGCCGAATTGCAATATCGTGTTGCACTTGATCTGGTGCATCGATCTCTACTAAATTGCTGATTCTTCGTTCGACCTCAATTAAAGTGGCCGGAATTAAATTTCACTGTCACATTCTTAGCTATTCCGCCGTACTCTCTCCTCCATCGGAACCGAACCCCGGATCAACGGTTTCGAGGAGGAGATCAAGATGGAAATTCCTGCAACTCATCTCCGTTCCATCGTCGACCACGACGGTGCAGTCATTCTCGATTTCAAGCGTGACGCAATGCTGACGCTCAACTCCACGGGTGGATACGTGTGGGAGAGGCTCAGGCAGGGCAAACTGGTCGATGAGATTGTCCGCGAGCTTGCGAGAGAGACTGACGCTGATCCCGCGATGGTTGACCGCGACGTACAGGCTTTCCTCGATGAACTGAAGTCGAAACATCTTCTCGTCGCCTGAGCAAAGGTGCTGCTATGCCTCCAGATAACATTCCACTCGAACAAATCGAATACCGGCTGTTCCTGGTGCGGTTCGGGTCGCACGCAATATCGGCCGCGCGGGAAGACGGCGCAATGCGCCTGCCGCGTATCACGATAGCGCCGTGGACACGCCAGGCAGAACAATTGCAACAAGTTATCGAATCCGCTTGGCATCTCCACGTCATTATTCTCGACGTAATCTTTCAGCAGGATGGCCTTGGACCCAGCGCGGTTGTCGAGATTCTCTCGCCGGAGTCACTTGACGGTTGGGCAGAAGTCGGTCTCAATGAGATTGCCGAAGTGGAAATGACGCGCGGAGAGCGAGAGATAGTCAAGTCCATTCTTGCAGGAGACAAGAGTGCTCATTGTCCGTTCTCGCGCTTGGGTTGGATCGAAGAAGCGATGGAGTGGATGCGGGCAGAAGCAGGTCACAGTGCCGCATTCACCGGAGAGATCCGTCAATACAATGCGAGTGCCAGCTTTGCATTGATCCGCTTCACAAAGCAAGATGGTCCTGCGTGGTGGCTTAAGGCTACGGGCGATCCCAATGTTCATGAATTCCGTGTCACAAAAATGCTTGCGGAGCTGTGTCCGGAGCTTCTTCCGCGCCGAATTGCCGGGCGCGAGGACTGGAACGCATGGTTGATGGAGGACGGGGGCTATCCTCTCGATGCGTGGAGCTTGCCGGCACTTGAGCAGATAGTTTTGTCGATGGCGACGCTACAGATAAGAACGGTTGAACGGGGCAATGCATTTCTGGCCGCAGGAGCCTTCGATCAACGCATCGCTACACTGCGCGCCCATTTGGAAGAACTCTTCGATTATCTCGATGGAGCTATGGCGAAACAAACATCGACAAAAGTTCCCCAAATCGAAAAGCGCCGTCTACGGGAAATGGCAAGTGTGCTTCAGGATGCCTGCTGCCACATGGAGGAGTTGGAGATCCCCGACACGCTGATTCACAACGACATCAACTCCGGCAATATCCTCTTTCAGGGTACACAATGCGTCTTCATCGACTGGTGCGAGGTCGGTGTAGGCAATCCGTTTTTCTCCTTTCAATATTTGTCGAAGCTTCAACCCGGTGGGGACGATAGTTGGACATCGAGGTTGCGGGAGGTCTACAGACGATCCTGGCGCGAGCTTCTCACTGAATCCCAGATTGAGCGTGCATTCGCGCTGACGCCGTTGCTTGCTATCTTCTCCTATCTTTTCGGGCGAGGCGACTGGCTGCACTCGGCTCAACGCGAGGATCCCTACGTTGAAAGTCATGCGCGCAGTCTGGCCCGTCACATGGACAGGGCAGCGCTGGCACCGGAGTTGATGGAGGCACTATGCCGCTAGCGCCCATCACGGCTTGCCCCGTAACGGACCTCATCCATGGTGTTCAAGTTGTTGATCGTTACCGATGGCTTGAAGAGCGCAATTGCATTGAGACCGCTCAGTGGATCCGAGAACAGAACCTTCGTCACGACGCCTACTTCGCGCAGATCGAGGGGCTTGATCTACTTCGGGATCGTGTCAGAGGCTACCTGAATCGGGAGATCATCGATCAACCAGCGCGCCTCGGTTCTAGGATCTTCTATCGCCGCCGGAAGCCCGATCAGGAGCAGGGGACCATTTGCATTCGGGAAGGGGCCGAAGAGCGTACTCTTTTCGATCCGTCCTGCCTAGGCATTTATGCCTCAGCTGCAATTCAGACCGTATCGGACGATGGAAAATTGCTCGCCATCGCGTTGAAGCGCGACGGATCCGAGCGAAAGGAAGTTTTCATTCTTTCGGTCGATACGGGCGACGTTTTCGAAGACCGCCTGCCGCTGGGTTACGGCCGGGGCTTTGCTTTTGCACCGGACTCAAGGGGTTTCTATTATTGCCACGAAATTGCGAACAGCACAGCCGATCACACGATCCGTCGCCATTACCTGGGCAGTCAAAGCGACCGAGACGAAGTGGTTTTCCGTGCGCCACGCACCGCAGAGAGCGCACTGTTCGTGATTGGCGAGGGATCGAGAATCGGCGCGGTTCACCTTCGCGAGCATGATGGCATGCAATGGACGGACTTCTTCCTTTGTTCTTTAGTCGATGGCCCAGCGCATGGACAACAGTCTTCCGGAACAAGAGCGTTCTGCATGTGCCCATGCTGAGGATTGGAAGAACGTTCATTCTGACCGAAGATGGAGCGCTCAATCGACGCTTCCTCGAAGTTGCAGAGAATGGAGATGCTCTTCGAGAGGTGATCCCCGAGGGCAGCTCGCTCTTGCAGCAACTGGTACTTGTTGGCGACAGAATCTATGCCGGGTATCTGGTCGATCAAAAACTTACGATTTCTGCCTGGTCTCTCGATGGCGAGCATCTGGAAGATGTTCCTTTTCCCGCCGGAGGAACCATTACCTTGCTAGACAGCCTCCATCCACGCTGTGCCTCCCTGTTTGCGGTTCACGAGTCATTCGCGGAGCCTCCGAGGATTTTGGAATACACGTCTGCAAGCGAGGTTACGAGCCCATTTCGTGCCGGACGCAAACCGGACACTGCAACGGATCTCCGATGGGAGGAGGTCGTCTATCGTTCGTTCGATGGTGTGGAAGTTCCCATGTCGATCCTCCGAAAGAGGAACTCGGTTGAGCACCTGCCTGCCCCTCTTATGATGACCGGCTATGGAGGATTTGGAGTTTCGATGACTCCCCGGTTTTCGGTACTGGTCACGATCCTGCTCGAACTCGGAATCGTCTTCGCGCTACCCCGCATTCGGGGAGGTTCGGAGTTTGGAAAAGGATGGCACGAGGCGGGACGTGGGCGAAAGCGCATGGTGGCGATCCGCGATTTCCTGTCGGCTGCACAGTGGCTCATCGCGGAGGGAATCACCTCGTCCGGGCAACTTGGGATCTTCGGCGGGTCCAATTCCGGCCTATTGGTCGCAGCCGCGATGACCCAGCGGCCTGATCTGTTTCGTGCCGTGCTCTCGATCGCGCCTCTCCTGGATATGGTCCGCTTCGATCGCTTCGACCAGGCGTTAAGGTGGCGACCGGAATACGGCACACCTAGCGATCGGGAGGATTTCGCGGCGCTTCTCGAGTATTCTCCCTATCACCACGTCGATGAGCTCTGCGACTATCCTGCCACGTTGTTTGTTTCCGGCGATGCGGACGATCGCTGCAATCCAGCGCATGTCCGCAAGATGGCCGCACTACTTCAGAACCGCGAAGCGCAACACAATGCGGTTATCGTCGACTACACCGAGAAGCGAGGACACTCCCCCGTACTCCCACTATCGGTTCGAATTGAAGCGCTCACCCGTAGGCTCGCATTCCTTTGCCACGAGTTGGGCATTTCCATCCTCAAGGAGGCAGGCGATGAATTGGATTGTGTTTGAGAGTTGGATATTGTTGCTGATGCTGGAAGGAACGATGTGCTTTCGGGGCTTCGGCAACCTGCACGAATGGATGCGAAGGCAGCGCGTACAGCCAGACTCTAGCCGAGCATCCCTATCCGCCGAAGAGCTCTGCCACGCCGCGGATCTAGCCTGCGTCTTCTATTTCAAGCAGGTTTTGTGCCTTCAACGGTCCGCGGCCACGGCACTGCTGCTGAAGCGTCATGGCTATGATGCAAAGCTGACAATCGGTGCGCAAGTCCTCCCCTTCAAGTCTCACGCATGGGTCGAGATCGGCGAGAAAGTGATGAACGACAAACCCTATATGCCAGAGATCTATATGGTTCTCGAGCGGATCTGAGGGCGTTTTCTGCCCGGTCGAGGTGTAACGATGAGCATCCTGTTTGGCCTGCTGCATTCAGATGGCAGGTCTATCGACGAAGGTCAGTTGGCCGCATTCGGCCATGCCACACGTTGTTATGCAACGGGCGAAACGCACGTGCAATTGAGCGGTGGAATTGGAATGGGTTTTCAACCCCACCATACGCACGAGAGATCGCAACTCGAGTCTGGGCCGGTGATTGGCCTGCATGGACACATGATCGCGTTCGATGGGAGACTCGACAACTACGCCGAATTGAGTCGCTTGCTCGATCTTCGAGATAAGGATGCTTCCGATTCCGTCATCGTGCTTGAGTCTTTTCTCAAGTGGGGCAATGTGTGCTTCTCAAAGCTGATTGGAGATTGGGCTCTGGCGCTGTGGTCCCCAACCGACCGCGCCTTATATCTCGCGCGGGATCACGCTGGGACCCGAAGCCTCTATTACCTCAACAAGGCCGGCGATTGTCTATGGTCGACGTATCTGGAGACCTTCTTTGGCGCAGGAGAATCTCACCCACTGGCGGAAGATTACGTCGCTCGATACATCGGCTGCAGGCCGATCGAGGATCTGACGCCCTATCGAAACATTCGCTCTGTTCCGCCTGCCCACTACGCGGTGATGAGGAATGGACACGTCTCCATCGAACCTCATTGGAATTGGATGATCGGAACTTCGCTTCGATATTCGAGCGACACTGATTACGAATCGCATTTCCTGTCATTGTTGAACCAGTCGATTGAGAGGCGCACTGGTCCCGGCGCACACGTTTTAGCTCACCTGAGCGGTGGGATGGATTCGAGCTCGATTGTGTGTGTCTCGGACCACCTTCGCCGGTCGGGAAACTTGGCGGCCGAGTTGGTTGACACGGTTTCTTTCTACGATGACACCGAGCCCAATTGGGATGAGCGTCCATTCTTTACCTTGGTTGAATCCAAACGAGGAAAGCTAGGTACTCACATCTCTACAGCGATGCTTGACCGCTCGTTCGAACTTCCCGATCCATCTCCAATGCCGACTGTTCTCCCCGGAGCGGATAGATCAACGATCCTCGCTGAGAACGACTTCGACCGTGCGATCAGTGCGCGAGACTATAGAGCAATTCTCTCCGGCATCGGCGGCGATGAACTGCTTGGGGGAGTTCCTACGCCACTACCGGAACTCGCAGACTACTTAACCGAACAGTACTTTCGCCGGTTGATGGAGCGAACTCTCACATGGTGCTTGGTGGATAGAACACCCTTCCTGCACATGCTCCTGCGGACAGCCCGTTTTGCCGTCAGTGCCTATCGCCGCGAGCGATTCAATCCAGACCAGGTACCTCCTTGGCTCGCGCGCAAATCGCAACTCAATTTTCAAGAGCGATCTCAAGTGGCCGGAATGCGCGGTCTGTCACCGACCAGCATTACGAATGGGCGCACTTGGTGGCAGATTCTTGAGACGCTGCCTCATCTGACGCCATCGAGCAGCATTCGGTATGAGTATCGATACCCGTATCTTGATCGCGATCTCGTTGAATACCTGTTTCAGGTTCCACGCGAGCAATTGATACGACCCGGCGAAAGACGGTCTCTTATGAGACGGGCCTTAAAAGGAGTGGTTCCGGACGAGATCCTTCAACGTCGGCGAAAGGCATACCTGATTCGCGGTCCACTCGCGCTAATTCGCCATGAGCGGAAGCAAATCGAAGCTCTCGCCGCGAACTCGTTGGCGGCGGGCTTCGGGTTCATCGACCCCGCGAAGTTCACCAAGGCATTGGACGAAATCACCGCCGGCAACAGCCCGCAATGGTGGCCGTCCATACTGCGCACTATCGCTATCGAAATTTGGCTCAGGCGTAGCACTTGCTACTGCTCGACCTAGCGTTCTTGTCCGCTGGAGGAGAGTCTCTCAGCCAACCCAGCGGCTCACAAGTTCCGTGCTTTCCAGGTCGCCCGTTGGCCGGGGATGCGCGGGAATTCCAAACCACAAAGGAGAACACCATGAAGTACTCACGTCCGGCGATTCTGGCGACGGCGCCAGCGATCAACACCATCCAGAGCATGGCGAAGGGGCTCACCCCCCAAATCGACAGCTCCAACCCCCAGCGCACGGTCAACGCGGCTTACGAGGCGGACGAATAGTCCAAGCTTCTTGAGCCGATCAACGAAAGGAGATGCCGATTGGCAATTCGGCATCTCCTTTCCCAACAACTTCAAAGGCTCGGAACCTACCTTGGCCTGGAAATGCCCGAGTCAGCGTAAGTGTAAGAGATGATAGGCGGTAGTCGGTATTACTCCCCTTGCCTGTGCCGGTGCAATTCGCGCATCTGACGCCAACGCTCGTACTGGCTCACCTTTGCTGGACTCGGATCTTCATATCCGGCTAGCCAGAACCTGTACCAGTCGACATTGCGTGTAACGCTCGCAAGGCGAGCCAGCGGATGATCAGGTGTGTGTCCTTCGTTGGGATAGTAGTACCACTCGGCCGGTTTGCCGAGTCTGTCGAGTCCAGCAAATACATCCATGACCGCGGACAGGTAGATCGGCGGTGCCTGCCAGTTCTGGTATTGAACCCCGTGTCCCATGGTTTCGAGCAAAATCGGCGAGCTGATATTTTCGAGCGTGAAGGACACGGAGTACTTCTCCCAATTGGCAAGACCCTTTCCGTATGGTGATCCGCCGTACATCGCGTCGGCTCCGCGCATATAGCTCGTCGAACGCAGCAGCCAGTATTCCGCCAGACTGTATTGAACGTTGTCGGTAAGTGTAGCTGCGGCGTAGTGGACCTTTCCGTGCGTGAGAGCGAATTCGGTGTACCATCCCGTACGGCTGAATCCGATGATTCCGACCTTCGTGCGGTCTACGATCCCTTCCTCACTCAGCTTCTCGACGGCGCTATCCCACATGTCCGAGTAGAACGCAGCTTCGCCAAGACCTCCCGGATATTCTTTGGGATAATTTGGTTGATCGTCCATTCTGCGTTCATTGTCGCCTTCTGTCCGAATCAAATAGAGAATTCCAGCAGACGCCAGCGGTTGTGGGCAGAAAGATGGGAAATGAACGTCTCCCCCGTCGCAGACGTATGTTCCGTAGTTCGGTTGCGTCTGAATCACCAGTGGATAGCGGTTGTGAGGATTGTAGGAGGCAGGCTTGAAGAGAAGACCGTTGACTTCAAAGCCCGTTGAAGTTTTCCAGTGAATCTCCTCGGCAGTTGCCATGGGAATTTCCTTCAGTTGAGGGTTGATATCGGCAATTGGCGTTACCGTGGTTTGGCCTCGTCTGAATAGAAACAGCCTTGGCGCATCGGTCGGGCCTTCAAAGGAACCGACGAACGTGTGTCCATCCGTGGCCAATCCGAGACAGTGGAAACGCTTTTGCAAAGGAAGAGAAAGGATCGATTTATCGTTCCAGCCACCTGAATCATGCACAGCGGTTACAACTGTCTTCGAATCGATTTGGATTTCGGCTTCATTGTTGGAATTCCAGGTAAGCGGGAGGACCCGATCTCCCGAGTAGGCCGTTGCAAGCTCCGCTTTCTTGGCAGAAAGATCGACCCAATATAGGTGCGCATTCCCGCGTTTCCCGCTTTGCTCGTCCTCGTTTTCCAACTGGCTTCCAGGTGGCGCCGAGGCGCTCTCAAAGTAGGACCGGCTGTCGGGGGACCATAGCGGAGTGAGGCTATACGCCCACGGTGTTGCAAGCGGCATGGATGTGTCTCCGCTATCGAGATCGTGCAGCACCGTGATCAACAAGGGGCCGCTTGAATCCACAATCTCGCGGACCCACCTGCTCTTCAACCATTCTTTGGGAAGGTCATCGGAGACCAGGTAGGTAACTAGCACGAAACGTCCGTTCGGTGAAACGCTGAGACGCAGGCTGTAGGTGTAGGGAAGAGTCGCGAGGAGCTTATTCGTGAATGGAGATTCAAAAGTCACGGCAACAGGCGCACTCCATGGTCCCGTCTCTGTACGCTTTGAGAGGAAGATCTTCCTCTCTAGCTCTGATGACTCCCCTGCGGTTTGAAATGGAATTCGAAAGCCGCGCTCGTTCTCTTTTTCGCTGGGGAGATCATCGGCAGAGGAACGAGGCACCTCGGTTGCGAAAACGACCGTTTCACCGTTTCGGTCGACACTAAATTCCTGGATGTCCGCCGGAGTTTGGGCGATGGTTTGGATCTCCCCGGTCACGGTGTTCACTGCGATGACTCCAACTCTCCCAACTCGCCGGGCGAGAAGCGCAATCCAGTGGCCATCGCCGATCCATGCGAGCTGCGATGCATCGACAAGGGTAATCAGCGGAGTATGCGAGGCGAGTCGCTGACCTGACAGGTCTTCGACGTAAAGTGCAAAGTCATTCTCGTTCGTGTCGAGATTTGCGGATTTGACCAGATACGCTACCTGCTTGCCATCCGGGCTGATCTTAATCGAGTCGTTTGCAAAATACTTGACGCCAATGCAAGTTGCAGGATCCACTTGTGCCGCGGCAAATTGCCCTGCGCAGCCCACCAGAAGGCATCCAAAAACGGCAAAGCAAGCAGTCTTCAGCATCGATTTCCCCTAAAAAAGCCGGTAGGTTGCAAGGTGCTGGTCACTTCGGCGCGAGTAGACGCCTGCGCGCTTAGAAAGCGAGTCTGAGGGCGATTTGAATCGAGCGCGCTCCACCTTGCTGATACTGCGGACCGACTGTCCCCAGACTCTGGTTGAGCATCTTGGTGCTTTGCCCAAAGGTTGCGTCTGTAAAGTAAGGGTCGACATAGCCGAAGTTGGGATGATTGGTGAGGTTGAAGGCCTCTACCCTCGCTTGGATACGGAGGGAATCATGCACATGGAATTCGCGGCGTAGTGCGAGATTGACCTGGGTCGCGCCGAACCCGCGCACAAAGTTTCTTGGCGCATTGCCGGTTCCAGAGCCGCCGGGCAAGCTAAAGGCCGCCCTGTTCACGGCTCTCCCACCGGGATATTGCCGATCGTAGATGTAAACAGGCTCATCGGGCACGATATTGACGTTTCCGTAATATGCGCTTCCCGTCGCTGGATCGGTGATGTAGTTTCCTTTGAGGGTGATTGGATAGCTCGTTCTGGCGCTGAAGCGGCCATCAATTCCCCAGCCACCAGTGAGATGTGCGGTTCGTTTTCCAAGCTTGAATGTCGGCAACTCCCAACTGACTCCGCCTACGAAGTTGTGGCGGAGATCGAAATCGGAATTGCCTCGCGTAACCGGAAGTGCGGCATAGGTCGATCCATAGTCAAGCGAGTGCGACCAAGTGTAGGACGCAAGGGCCTGAACGCCATGTGCAACAGTTCGCTGGAAGTTCGTCTGCAGGGCCTGATAGTTGGAGGTAACGCCATTGCGGGTGAAGGCCACGAAATCGAAGTTTGGATTGAACGACGAGAGATAGTAATTCTGCTGGCGCAACAGACGCCGACCGTTCGCTCCGAGATAGGAGATGGTGAGCGTCTGCTGTTTTGAGAGGGCCTGCTGGATGCTTACATTCCATTCCAGAGTGTACGGAAGTTGCAGATGCGGGGAAAAAGCAAAGATGGACGATGCCGTGTAGGGCGGAGCCGTAGAGACCTGAAAATCCAGTTGTTGGGATGTAACCGGAACAGAAGCGCTAGTAAAGAGTTGATATGCTTCAAAGCCAACTCCGAGAAATCCCTCGGCAGCATATTGATTCCCGGTATCGAAAAACACACCGCCACCGCCTCGAACGACTGTCTCCCAGTTGGGAGTGCTCTGTGCTTGCCAAGCCACTCCGAGCCGGGGCGCGAAGTTATACCAGGCCGTGTGCCAGAGAGGCGTTCCCTGCGGAGCAAGTTGAAGCGTGGCAGGGTCGTTAATATTTCCGGCCACTGTGTAGGCATCGTTTCCGTGTGCTTCGGTGGGAGGAGGATTGACTTCCCAGCGAACTCCCATGTCGAGGCTTAAGTGAGTGGCCACTTGCCATGTGTCTCCGACAAACACCGCCATCTCGTTAAAGACGGGCGTCGCGCTCAAGCTCTTGTAGACCCCCAGATAGTCTGCACTGTTGGAGAGTACGGACGAGGAACTGTAGTAGTATGCCGCAACATTTGGGGAGGCAGGCTGTAACGGGGAGTCAATGCGCCGGTAGTCAATGCCAACCTTCAGGTGGTGTCTGCCCAATTCAATGGCGGTCGTGTCGATGAGATTCCACTGGCGGCCGTAATTTGCGTTTTCGGAGGCGTAGACTTCGGAAGAGCCGATCCCGGCGATATAGATCAGGGCATCCGGATAGGCGTTGGCGAATCCTCCAATGCCCATCGCGGCAGCCAGATCGGTCGGCTGAGCTCCACCAAAGGAATCGAGGTGGGTGCTTTGAATTGCGCCCGTTCTCGAATAGCCCAAACGAAATTCATTCGTCAGATTGTTGAAGATTTGGCTGGTCGCACCAAAGGTATAGCTTTGCGAGTCCGCATGACTGTCTGTCACATCCGAAAGCGCACGTTTCTCGGTCGACGACGGCGCATAGCCGAATCGAAAAAACAACGACAGTTTAGGCGACACATGATGATCAAAACGAACGCTGGTTGAATCGATGCTGCTGGGCAGAGAATAGGATTTGGTGAACTGCGCAAGGCTCGGGCTTGCCGACGATCCATAATCTAATCCATTCTGGACCGGATAGGAATTCAAGATCGCCTTCAAAGCTGCCGGAGATTGATCCCGCATATAGACATCGGGGACATAAGTAATTGTCGCCGCCTGCGGCTGAGTCAACCTCAAACCCTCGTAGGAAGCGAAGAAGAAGCTTCTGCCGGTTCCATTGTAAAACCTGGAAATTCGAACCGGTCCACCCAAAGTAGCGCCGAAATCGTTTTGCCGAAGCGCAGGTTTTGGCGCCCCGTAGTCGTTGTTGAACCAGTCGTTCGCATCGAAGGCGTCGTTGCGCAAATAGTCGTAAGCGCTGCCGTGAAGTTGGTTTGTACCCGACCGCGTCTCAAGCGAGAACTGCCCGCCCGGTGAACGGCCGAATTCGGCCGAGTAGCTGGAACTTTGAACCCGGAATTCTTGTAGCGCATCGACGGAGATCAGACTTTGACTGGTGCCCAAGGCGGTCGACGACGCAATGGATCCACTGCTGGCCGCCTGAGGCCCTCCCGTACCTGTTCCTGCCCCAGAGTTGGCGGAGACGCCATCCACCATGTAGTAGTTGGACTCCGTTCTCTGGCCATTTACCGTGAAATCCCCGTTGTATCCAGAGACTGAGCCAGACTGGGGGCTCTGCGTGGAGACTCCGGGAGTCATCGAGATGAGACTTTGAAAACTTCTTCCATTCAGCGGAATGTTTTCGACGAATTTTTGATCGATGACAGTGCCGACTGATGCATTCGTCGAGTTGAGGGTAGTGCCGCTCGCCTCCACAGTCACTGATTCGGAGGTGGCCCCAATCGGCAAGGTAAAGTTCAACGCGATAGCGCTCTGCACGTTCAGCACAATGCCAGGTTTGATGATCGTCTTAAAGCCATCTTTGGACACCTGTACGCGGTATTGGCCTGGGGGAAGAATCGATACCGTATAGATTCCAGAGCCGTTGGTCTTGCTCGAATAGTGCACCCCTGTCGCTTCGTTCAGAACCTCGATGTCGGCGTCAGTGATGACCTTACCGGAGGTGTCAACGACTACACCGCTGGCGGTAGCATTGGTGGATTGCGCGCTGGCCAGTATCGTCGCGCAGAGAATCAACAACAGCAGATAAAGGGCACAAAAGTATTTCAAGCGAAGGCTCCTCATGGGGACCGGGATGATGTTGGTTCATCCGGTCTACGGAGACCTTCGGCCGATTTGTGACGGTGATTGTTGCGCGCCGGCTGGGCGTTCGAGGATATTCATCGTTTCGCGGGTGATTGAGATCTACATGAAGGTACACGTAAACGGCAGTGGCTTAGCGACGTCATAGATCTCGGCAACCCTCAAGTTGTGGCCGACGATCTACCGATCGCCCTCGTATGGACCGGTCTGGAGCAGAGCTTTCTGAAAGCCGGATTTACTGAAGTCGCGCGCCGCAGCCCGAAGCGGCCTATCCTCCGAAGCCAAACTTAGGCGCCTGAAAGGCTCTGCTTCAAATCAGATTGACGTGCAATTTCCGGGACCTACCTGTGAAACCAGCTTTGCACCGGTTCGGTAGCCCGGCCGCGGATGTCCGCTCATCATGTATCGGAATCCCAAGATCATGACAATGCGAACGGGAGATTCTGAACTCGCTCTTACGCGACAGACTGATTCGGCAGTTTTCCGGACTTGGCTTTCCGGACAGAGGCAGGCGGTTTCCGCAGAGCAGGCAGCGGTGAAGACTTAGTGTAATCACTATCACGGGCGTGAACTCGCAGGTTGATTTTTACACGGAGGTGTTCAGCAAATTTGTGCGTAAGGCCCGAACCATTCAAGCGATGAATCAAAACAGTTTCGAGTGGTGAAACATCGGAGATCTGAATCGCACGTACTCCTGGCGGGAGGTCTTCACAGACTCCTGCGGGAAGAAGAACGATGCCTGCATTCCCCGCTACCAGGTCGAAAGCTTCAACAGGAGATGTGACCTCGGCAATTGCCCTGATCGGGAAGCCCTTTTCTGTGCATTCCGCTTCAAGTTGTCGGTATAGTGCGGGATGTGTGCGATCTGCGCCATTCGATATAACTCGCTCTCCGAGGAGTTCTTCAATGCGAACAATTGCGGCATCGGAAAACTTGCCCGAGGCTGAGACAATCGCAACCCAATGGTCTTTTGCGATAGGAATGACGGAAACACCAGCATGGTTAACGGGCGCATATGTGATCCCTGCCTGAACGATATCGCTGTCAATAGCATTCAGGAGCTCGGATGTTGGAAGGATGCGAAGACGCATGGGGTGACTGCGAAATTCCTCTCGCTGCAAATCCAGCGCAATGCGACGAATCTGCAGCGGGGCGAACGGCGAATGGCCTACAGTATATTCGTCTGGAGTTTCTCTGCTAATTGCATGCGCTCGGCGAACTGCCGCTGCAAAATCGCTTTCCATGCGCCCAAGAATTTCTTCAACTTCTGAAACGAAGGCGCGCCCCGCTTTCGTGAGCGATACAAAGTGGCGGTCGCGGCGAAAAATCTCGAACCCGACTTCTTCTTCATATTCGCGGATCTGACGGCTAACGGCCGGTTGCGCGACGTGCAGCCTCTCCGCGGCTTTGCGGAAGTGCAAGTCGCGAGCAACAGCAAGCACGTATTGGAGCTTCCGAAGCGGTGGGGGAGAATTCATTGAGGCCGCCTTCGAGGAAAACCCGCGTATACAAATATGACACCATTTGGTATGAAAAGGTCGCATTTCCTGGTCTTTCGAAGCCTTAAGTCTGCATTCCGGTCCACCGTGTATGAATCGCCTCATGGGATAGTGGCGCGGGAGGAGATGTTTCTCGAGCTTCTCGAAGCAGTTTTTTCAGAAGAGCGTGCTCAATGCCACAATGCGCGATGAAGCACTGAGCCCCCGTTCTCAGCAATGCTCAAACATTCCAGGAAATTTCCAAAACTTACTCGTTGATAGCTATTCGTTATCAAGTTCACCAGAACAAGTCTTGGACTTCTGTGGAAAAGTCGGGCATTATATGGAAAAAGAGGCGGATATGGAACACGCCTTGGCCTCAATTCCAACCAGAAACAAGACCTGAAGCAGGTTCGGTGTTACTGGATTCGAGCTTCTCCTCAATAACGAGGAGACTGGCACACCTTTGCCACTTGGCTCAATGCGATTGGCGTATCCAAGACTGTGCAGGAACTGCCGCGCCACGCAAATATTCTTCTCCTCTGGTTCAAAGACACGAAGAAAGTTCCCTGAGTAACGGCGGGGCCAGAATGGATCGAACGTCCTGCAGTTCATGTTCTACAACTCATTTCAGATTTTCTCCGCATTCCCCTGCGAAGAGGTGTCCCCATGACTGCTGAATACGGAAAGAGGTCGTCCGTTGTCTGGGGTCAGGAGGCGCAGAAGTTAGCGCTCCAGGCCCAGGTGTTATCGGGTCCAAAACTCTATCAGCTTGTTCGTCGCCTGCAGCGGCAGACAGGCCGAACCAGGGAGGCGTGTTGGCGGTTCGTCCTCCAATATGGCTTGAAGAGCAGGGATGAGCATCGACGCTGGACCGAGGAAGAACTTGAGAATCTCCGTGAGACGCTGTCCTCTCATTCAGTAGAAGAAGCTGCGCGAATGCTCAGTCGAAGCCCGAATGCGATACGCTGCGCATTGCGCAGGAACAGCCTGAAGGTGAGAGACATTCGATGTGATTGCTTTTCGGTCGAAGCGCTGGCGAGAATTCTTCGCGTCAGGAAATCCGAGATCCATGCCTGGATTGAGAAGGAATGGTTGCAGGCGACTACGCAAATCACGGGCAAAAGGCTGAGACACATCATTACGCCTGAATCATTCCGCACCCTTTACGCCCATCATCTGAGCGATCTGTTGGCGCAAAAGAGGGTCCCAAACGTCGCGCTGTTCGAGGCATTCTACAACTACTGCTTCGTACCAAAGCACACCATTGGAACGCAGTTGCTGACCGTTCGCAGGGACAAGCGCGAGCGTATGGCATTCGCAGCGACACAGGAGGGGATTGAATCCGATGAGGAAGACGACGAGAGCGAAGAAGGGTATCATTTGAACGCCGGCGGAAATATGGAATTGACATAGGATATCTGATCAACTGCGGCGCTTGGGATCGGAGCCGACTCAAGATCAGCGCCAACTCTGGCGCAGAATGGTGTCCAACATCCTCTGCAACAACAACGACGACTTGCGAAATCATGGACGTCTCCGGGACGGCCGCGGCTGGCGATTGTCCACAGGCTACGATATTGTTGCGTTTCCCCCGGTGGGAACCGAGCGTGATCTTGCTATCGTTGTCGGCCTCAACGGGCACCGGACAACGGTTAAAAACGCGCTAAGCAATGTTGCAAGCTTTGGACTATCCAGGAGTGAGGGCATCTCCATCGAGCAGACAATGCAGAAGATCGTGAAAACGAGTTGGGAGGGATTGTGCGTAAACAATGGCTTCACAGCTTTGGAGATCGACCGGCTGCGCACCTGTTTTATTGCCTGCGATGAGGTGCTTCTTGGAAGTGGCTCAGCCAAGAATCGCAGCAATGGAGATCAAAAGAATCTCTTCCTGTGAATGTTCCCGCGTTCGTGCCACTGCGTTTCAAACCCCGGATAGGCCATATACCAGGGAACAAAATTGACCGCAGAGAAAAATGAATGGACCGCGCGCAACATTCCGCCCTGAACAGCGTCCATACTGGCGTAGGATCATTCCACGCAGGTAGAAGGGACTGCTCAACCCATTGTCGATCAGGACCCCATTCACAACAGCCGCTAGCTCCGCGGAGAGAGCTTTCCGGACAAGGACGCAGGCGAAGAACCTGTATCCATCATGGAAACAGCTCTTTAGACCCTGTACTCTCGGGTTCATCGGACTGGCAATTGCCGTTGTTCTATTGGGGGTTGGGTACAAGCTGTCACTTTATCATCGCCACGCGGCTTCTTCGTCGCGGGTACCGGTTGTGAAAATGTTGATGGAGACGCGTAACGCCTCTATCACTGCAATCTTCAAATTCAAGGGCAAGCCGCATCTGACATATGGTTCACCGGCTCTTTCTGCCCCCATTCAGCGATGCCCCTGCCTCAACCGGAGCATCGCCTATATTCTTCCCGTCTGTAGACGCCGCGTTACATATTTTGATTTTCTGATTCCATTCCGTTCTCCACCTTCACTTCGCTTCTCGCTGGCATAGCCAGTATTGCGGTTTTTTGCCGGAGTTGGCGCTGTAGCGGCTCACTCTGGAAAGACCCCTGTCTCGAAGCGTTCTCTCAGTGGAGGAACCCTATGTATTCCCTCTGGTTTCTGCTCGCAATTTTGCATGCAGTTACGCTGTATGCCGTTTGGCGGATGGGACGATCGGGAAGCCGCAAACTCCGCGGCAGTGTCCCATTTGCCCCGCCCTTACCTGCCCATATCAGCAGCGCAGCCGAGTCCACAACGAAATGGACCCGGTCGATGAAATGGATCTCAATCGGCAAGTTCGTAGCGGTTCTCACAAAGTGCCGCGATCTCATTGAGGCTGGCCTGAAACCAGACGCGCAGTGGGTTTCAATTCCGGTCCCGGCCGCGTTCGGGCTTCTCGTCTCTCTGAACGAATGGGAGAGCGGATTGGCGTGGCTTGCTGCGGATAGAACTGCCGCGGTCTGCGGCGCTTCGAACTTCTGCATATCGAGGATCGAAACGCGCCCTTGCAGCGAGGACTCAGCGCCAGTTTACGTTCTGGAAGACGAATTCAACCTTGCGGAGGGTGCATGAACAGACTTAGCAATGCCGTTCGAAGCGTCAACGAAGCCGCCATCGGAAGTCTGCCCCAAGGGGATATTAGGAGTCTGATGGCGATTCACGTACTGTCTATAGGCCCGATCGATTTCGGGAGCATGGTCCACGATGTGCTGCGTGTCGGCCTGAAGTTCAGTCTCTCCATAGCGCCAGATTGCCGGGATCTGTGGGTGATTCCAAAGCAGGAATCCATTCAGGTGGCGATCCTTCACCACACGCTTTCTTTGTTTGAACTTGAGGATGCAAGCCGGTTTATTCGCCAGCGGTGGCCCCACGCCAGAATTCTGGTACTCCGCATGGGAGAAGGCTTTCTCGACGATAGTCTGTACGACGAGCGCGTAGCGCCGGACGTGGCTCCGGCTGTTCTGCTTATGACCATCGAGCGGCTGACAAGAGAGTGGCGCATGTGCAAGCCAACAAGCCTTGAGGTGAACTGACAGCAGATATACGCGGATAAGTGGGCGCAATGAAAATGCCCGCCACTTGCAGACAGGCATTTTCGACCATGACTTTTTAATTTGCATGTTTTCGGAATTGAGGTACTAAGCAATGAAAACTCAGTTGAAGGTGATTACGCTATTAGGCATCGGAGTTCTCTGCGCGTCAGCATATGGCGCAGATCCGGCGCGTCCCGGTTCAGTGAACTATGTCGAGGGCGCTGCATTTCTCGAAGGGAGGCAACTGCAGGCCCACGATATCGGGAGCACGGAACTCATACCCGGCGCCGTGTTGTCGACGCAAGTGGGGAAGGCGGAGATTTTGCTGACGCCGGGTGTTTTTCTACGCTTGGACGACTACAGCGCGGTAAAGATGATCTCGCCCGACCTTACCTTGACAAAGGTGGAGCTCCTGCACGGCCGCGCGGGGGTGGAGGTGGACGAAGTTTACCCGCAGAACGATCTGCAGATCATCGATGCGGGCATTACAACTCAATTGGTGAAAACCGGCTACTACGAATTCAATGCCAACCACCCGATGGCAATGGTATTTAAGGGCCTGGCTGCAATCGAAGTAGGCGACGGGCAGTACAAGGTGGTGAAAGGCCATCATGAGGTGAAACTTCCTGAAGGCGAGACGCTGAAGCCCGTCAAATTCGATGCTCGCACAGCCGAGGATGAACTCTACAACTGGAGCAGCCTGCGTTCGCAATACCTGGCCGAAGCCAACAATCAGATTGCCGGAGCCTACGCGAGCGCAGTGAGTTTTAATCCTGGCTGGTATTGGGATCCCTATGGCCTGGACTACACGTTTATCGGTGCTGGGCCGTTCTGGAGTCCCTTCGGCTTTGGGTTCTATCCCCCATGGTATGGCGGATTTTACGGCGGAGGCTTCTACGGACGAGGAGTCTATGGACGGGGCGCCGGCGGAGGATTTGGCGACGGAAGAGGCCGAGTGGGCTTCAGTGGTGGAGGCGTGGCCAGAGGAGGCGGAGGACACCGTTAAGCCGCCCCGGGGTCGTTGTCCACTGCTCGTGTGAGCAGCGATTGACTTGTCAATTCGAATGATTTGTTCGCAGACTCTTGATCGTGGGGGGACTGAGGAATCTCTGAATTTACTTTTCTTGATATGTAACCTGACAGCATCCAGGAACATTCAGGAAACGGCCGCAGTGCAAAGCATTTCCACAACTGATATGCAGGAGGTTGTCAATGTATATAAGTGAATGTATTCAGGCGCGCAAGGTACATGCCGCGGTTCTCGTGTGTGCCGGACTTCTCATGGCGCAATCCGCGATTGCCAACGCACAATCTCAAAAGGATTACAGTTCCTCCCAAGACAGTAGTGTGTACGCAAACGGAGATACAGATGGCTCCTCCATGGTCTCTGAACGCAAAGGCCTGAATGACGGCTATGGAGGCGGCTATGTGTCGCATGACCGGTTGAGCATGGAGCATTTTACGTTTGAAGGCGGAGGCGGTTTCACGGTTCCAACAGGAAGCGGCAGGCAGTACGAGAATTCGGGTTGGAATGTCAAAGTCGGCGGCGGATACAAGTTTAATAGCCGCCTCAGCGCCATGCTGGACTACGACTACGTATCGATGGGCGTACCCGGCGCCATTCTGGACCAGGTAAATCCCCAAGGAGGCGGAGCCACCCACCTGTGGTCGCTGACGGTCAACCCAATTTACAACTACAAATCGATTGGCCGTTGGGGCGGTTATTTGGTCGGCGGCGGCGGCTTCTACCGCAAGGTCGTAAATTTTACCCAGCCCTTCAGTGACTATTGTGCCTACTACGACCCGTATTACGGCTGCATTCCAGGCGTAGTAAATCAGACCGTTGCTCATTTCTCAAACAATGCGGGAGGCCTCAACTTCGGCACAGGATTCACATACAGACTTTCCGATTCGGGTCGAACGAAGCTGTTTGTCGAAGGCCGGTACGTCTGGGTCGATAACCAGCCGAGCGCCAACAATACCGCGAGCACCGGCTATGCGCCCGCCAACGACCGGACCGAATACATTCCCATCACCGCCGGCATTCGGTTCTAGCACATTCCGCAATACGTAATTGAGTGATGCGGAGTGCATGGCAATGGCGCTGCGAGCCGGGCATATCACGATCGCAGTGCGCGACGGCTGCGTAAATCAATGGTGCTGTTGGCTGATGCACAGGCGGTCAGCCTGTGCATCAAATAGCGGAGGTGACCGATAACGGCTTCGATGTGCTTTGAACCCTCTTTACGACAGCCTGAACTGCTCGATCCTCAGTTCAAGCTGCACTGTGTGTGCGGGTATCACGACGTTTCTACGGATGCCGGATGAGGTATGTGCTATATCCGCCGAAGAGATTGCGAGCGCGCAAGCCATGTTGAACAAGAATGCGGCAGGCGTAGTAGGCGCGCCGGCTAACGCCGCAGTTCACCGATATTTCCCTGGATTGAGGCAGTTCGCCGATACGCGCCCGCAATTGCCCGAGGGGAATGTTGACTGAACCGGGAATAGATCCGGCGCAAATCTTGTGAGGCTCACGCACATCCAGGAGAAACGCTTCCGTAGACTCCAGTTTGCCCTAGGGCGCAAACTACATATCTCCGCGTAGCGTATTGGCTGCGATCATGCCCACGAAGTTTACCGGATCTTTCGCGGCGCCGTACTGGGGCGCATAGCATCGTTCCGCTTCCTCCAAATCGAAAACTGTAGCCTTCCGTGTAAGTCCATCTCTTTGAATCGAGATACGGCAACGGCAGATCCACATGGAGGAATGAACCCATTTCAGAAACGCTACAATTTCATACTTGCCAAGCTGAACAATTCAGCGAATCTCGGTCTCTGAATCTGGACTCATCAACCGCTTGAAATAGGATTTGTGGTTATAGAGCGCGGCTGCCGGATTATGCCCCAGCACTCTATCCTTGGTGATCAAAGTAGTGACAATAGCTTCGGAATACTTGATAAAGAGCGAATCGTGACCGACACAAAGCCCTACGATTACATTTAGATCCAGTAGTGTCCGGTTAAATTTGGTCTGATCGCCAGCACCACATTCATATTTAATGGGTTGCGGCGTTTTTTGTCTGTCCACGATTTGAATTGCATCCAGGCCTTTTAC
>Ga0255354_1000252_pt1 | contig 33893 bp, 31 predicted proteins | sample HBST50metaG_FD_189942 | JGI IMG/M metagenome (GOLD analysis project Ga0255354, IMG submission 189942) | Peat soil microbial communities from Stordalen Mire, Sweden - H.B.S.T50 | ecosystem: Environmental > Terrestrial > Soil > Wetlands > Peat | place: Sweden: Norrbotten County, Stordalen Mire...
CGTCCAGTTGACGATATTCTGTGCCACGCTTTTTTCCGAGCAGACGCTCGCGAAAGGCAACGGCAGCAGTAATGCAATCAGCGCCCACGCGCCCAGTTTAGCGGTGGAACTGGTCGAATTGGCGCCGTCGGAAACGGGGTTAGCCGGGTCGCGCGCCAGCAGGCCAAGAAGAGCGCTGGCCAGGCCGCTCACCAACGCAACTACAGTCCCGCTGCCGGCCGTGCCCAGTGTGATGCCCTGCTGCGAAAGCACGCTGCCTATGGTGGCGACCGCAATCAACAGTCCGGCAGCCGAGGTTTTGGGGTGATTCCAGATATTCGAAAGGTGATTCATGCGGAAAGCTCCTCGCAAAGAAAAAGGCGGCCGTAGCCGCCCTGGTTTGTATGAAAGTTGGAAGGCACGGGCGAGGTTTGATCACTTTCCCGCGCAAACAGAAATCGAGATCAGCCGCGGGCGTTTATTGGGCCTGCTGCCGGTCTCGATTTGTCGCGTCTCCCCCAATTCGAGCGCGACCGTGGTTGCGGTCCTGGCTCGCGGCGGAGAGCTGCGATTGCGCAGACAGGAGACGGCTCCGCGCCCCGGAACCCATCCGCTGGGGAAGGGCGACCACATTCGCCGGGCTCGGCGCTACCGTCTCTTGTCTGGCTACCTAATAGCCTAGGTACTCTATGCTTAATCTTCTGCAAAACAGGAGAAACTTCTGTCACTTATTGGTCAGTATCAAGAAAAAATATCGCTCCGGAAAAGCGCAAATTGGCCGAAAGGCTCCCATAAAGCCAGACTGCTCAGGCCTGGTCTTAGCTAGTTTTCAAAGCGTAAGTTACAGTAGTAGAAGCGTTTATGTGTATTGGACCCGGCGCTCGCCTTTGACCACGCGTCCGATGACGTAGAACTTCTCCTCGGACCGGTCCAGTAGGTTTTTTGCCCGCGCAAATTTCACTGCCGGGACAGCCGCAATCAACCCGATGCCCATGTTGAAAGTGCGCATCATCTCCTCTTGCGAAACCTTGCCCAGCTCACGCAGATGGTCAAAGATCGGCAGTACCGGCCAGGAACCAATCTCGACCTGTGCCGCGGTGTTTTTGGGCAAAATGCGCGGCAGGTTATCGGTGATGCCGCCGCAGGTGATGTGCGCCATGCCTGTCGTAAGTCCCGCAGTTATCAGCTTTTGAGCAACATGGAGGTAGCTGCGATGCGTCTTCATCAGCGCTGTGCCGGCTTTTTCCTTGATGGCCGTCACATATTGAGTCGGTTTGTAGCCGGCCACCTCGAAAAGCAGCCTGTATGCCAGCGAATAGCCGTTGGTGTGCAGGCCGGTCGAAGGCAGCCCGACAAGCACGTCGCCAGCCTTGATGCCCGCGCCGGTCACCATCTTGTCGCGGTCCACAGCGCCTACGATGAAGCCCGCCAGATCGTACTCGCCATCGGCCTGAAAGCCCGGCATTTGCGCCGTCTCGCCGCCGATCAGCGCGCAACCGCCAGCCTTGCAAGCGTCGGCCAGACCGGTCACCACGCTTTCGGCCACCTCTGGGTCCAGCTTGCCGCCGGCCATGTAATCGAGGAAAAACAAAGGCGTTGCGCCCTGCACAGCAATGTCGTTTATGCAGTGGTTCACCAGGTCCGCGCCCACCGTGCGGTGCATTCCCAGTTCGAAAGCCACCTTCAGCTTCGCGCCCACCCCATGGCCCGAACTCACCAGTACTGGATTCTTCCAGCGCTGCAGGTCCAGCCGGAAAAGCGCGCCGAAGCCGCCTGTGCTCCCTAACACATTGCGATTGAAGGTCTTTTGCGCCAGGTAAGCGCGGCGTTCCTTGGCGCGGTCGCCATCGCTGGTGTCCAGGCCAATGTCGGCTGTAGTCACGGATTCTGATTTGGGTTTGTCTGGCACGGTGCGGCTTTCTGCGGATCGATTTCTCATGCGGCGCTGCTGGCCGAATGTTGATTTTAGCAGCCTTTGCCAGAGCCTTGCTCATCATGAGCGATCAGGCGCGCTCTCCGCACCGCAAAATATCTTCGCGGAAATGGAAAGTATGCTTGACATTGAACGCTCTCCGCGCTACTCTCATATGGAAAGCTGACTTTACATGGAGTTTGCAATTACAAATCGAGTCAAAGAGCTCCGTGTCGCGCGGGAGTGGACTCAGGAGCAACTGGCGCAGGCCACGGGAGTCTCTCGCCAGAGCATCAACTCCATCGAGCGCAACCGCTACGTGCCCAGCCTGGAGTTGGCGCTCAAATTTGCGCAAATCTTTGCCTGCTCCACGGACGAAATCTTTCAACTGGAGAACCAACCATGACCCATCCGATTCTCAGCCGGATTCTTATGCTCGACCATGTCGCCGACGAGAGGTACCGCGAGCATCAACGCCGCTCGACCAGCACTGCGGCCATCATTGGCACATTCACTGTCTTTGCCCTGCTCGAATATCACGTACTTGTCGAGCACCGCGTCCCCTGGGATTTGATTGAGGTGATCTACGCTATGGGCGCGACAAAGATTGCGCTCATGCTCTGGTACCGCTTCAAAAACTAAATCTCCTGGAGGAGCTTCCCATGTGCCTGTTTCGTCACCGCCAACTCGATTCCAAGTCCCGCAAGATTCTGGCCGCCGGCAATCTCTGCCTCGCTTCCAGTCTGCTGTTCACTCATTTTGAGGGCGGCTTTGGCCATCGCCACCCAGCCCTCTTCGACGGTCTGCGCTTTCTGTTGATTGGCTGTGCCATCAGCCTGCTTTTCTGGTCCGCGCGCCGCTCCCGCGGCTGCGCCTCCCGCTTCTGAAAGGAGTTCCTATGTCCGCGCTTGATACTTGCAGTCTGAAAAAATCTCTGCCGATTCTCATCGCCCTGCTTGTGGTTGCTCAAATCGATCTGGCCAGCGCCGCCGGTTGGCCCAATACGCTGTTGTCGCTGCTGCATCTGACGGCTGCACCTGACGACCTGTGCCGGGGTCTCTGCGCGGGGATCGGTGCGTCCATTGATGTTTTGGTGACCTTCCAACTCGCCCGTGTCTGCGCCAGACGCGCTATGCAACCCGGCCACGGTCCGCGGCACGATTGAAGCCATTTTGCAAAACAGGCGGCAGGCGCGACGCCTTCTGCCGAAAGGAAACAATTATGCTTCTGAACAATCTGCAAAAATCTCCAGAGAAAGCAGTGCCCATCGGGATGATGTTAGTGACGATCGGTTTGATGATGATCATCGTCGGCGTCTGCTGGTCGCGATTTTCCTTCCTTGCGCACCTTTGGCCGAATCGGAACGACTTTCTGCGCGGCGTGACCTTCGGCATCGCCATAGGGCTAGAGGCTATTGGCGTGATGATCGCCTTAAAGGCTGCGGCAAGTCGTGCAAGAAAGCTATAAAAACCGAGCCCGCTCATCTGCACCAGGAATAGGGCAAATTTCGAGCCTTCCCCATATGCGGTAGCGCCAGCGGGCAATCAGCTTGTAGCCGATGTCGCGCACAGGCCGCGGAATCCAACCCAGAACGGCCGCGACCGCTGGCCACGGCTGCGGCAACTCGGCCAGCAGCGCCAGAACCGCCTCCGAGCGCGTCAGGACTCGCTCTGCCCGCTCACCGAAATTCAGGACCACTAGAATTGTGGGGGGGCCCGATTCCGCATCCGGTGAGTTGATTCCGTGCCGCGCCAGCAGCGCCGCCGCAATTTCCGATTCTGAAGCCGCGAAGCGCAGCCGGTCTCGCCGGTCGCGCCGCATCAGCCAACGCACGGTCCCATTGCATAGCCCGCAATGTCCATCGAAGACAACCACCAGCCGTTCGCCGAGTTCTGCAACGCTGCTCACCCTCAACGGGATGCGAATCCGGAAGCGTACGATTCAATTCGGATGTGCGCGAGTCTTATACTGGACCCACGATGAGTTCCCAGGCGCCACCCCACTTCCGCACCCGTTCCCAAGCCCTCCAACAACGCGCCGAGCGCTTCTTTCCCGGCGGCGTCAACTCGCCTGTGCGAGCCTTTCGCGCTGTGGGTGGCGCGCCTCCGTTCGTCGAGAGCGCTCAGGGAGCTTGGCTCACGGACGCTGACGGCAACCGGTACATCGATTACTTTGGCTCCTGGGGCCCGATGATTCTGGGCCACGCCTTTCCGCCGGTGGTTGAGGCTATCCAGAGAGCCGCCAGCAACTCGGCCAGCTTTGGCGCTTCGACAGCCGCTGAATCCGATCTCGCCGAGCGCGTCGTCGCCTGTTACCCGGCTATCGAAAAACTGCGTTTCGTCAGCTCCGGCACCGAAGCCACCATGAGCGCCATCCGCCTGGCGCGCGCCGTCACCAGCCGCAAAATCATCGTCAAATTTGAGGGCTGCTACCACGGCCACGCCGATGGCCTGCTGGTAAAGGCCGGCTCGGGCGTTGCGACTTTTGGGATTCCTGGCTCCGCCGGCGTGCCTGAGGAGATAGCTCACCTCACACTTGCCCTCCCCTACAACAACCTCACCGCAGTCGAGGCCGCCTTCGCGGCCCATTCCGGCGCCATCGCAGCTGTGATTCTGGAGCCCGTGGTCGGCAACGCCGGCTGCATCGCGCCTGCTCCGGGCTATCTTGCAGGCCTGCGCGCCATCACCCAGCGCGAAGGCGCGCTCCTGATTGTGGACGAAGTGATGACCGGTTTCCGCGTGGCCTTGGGCGGCGCGCTGGAGATTTACGGCATTGACGCTGATCTGGTCACGCTGGGCAAAATCGTCGGCGGAGGCCTGCCCGTGGGCGTCTTCGGCGGCAAGCGCGCATTCATGGACCTGCTCGCTCCGCTCGGCCCCGTTTACCAGGCCGGAACCCTCAGCGGCAATCCCCTGGCCATGGCCGCGGGCATCGCCACCGTCAGCTATTTGCAGGAGTACGCCGCTCAGGTTTACCCGCAGCTTGAAGCCACGGCCAAGGCCGTCGCCGAAGGCGTGGCTGCCGAAGCCGTCCGCGCAGGCGTTCCGCTGACCCTTAACCGCGTCGGTTCCATGTGGACCTGGTTCTTCACGGCGAATCCCGTCGCAAACTACACCCAGGCTGCCGAGAGCGACACGAATGCATTCGGGCGCTTCCACCGCGCAATGCTCGATGCGGGCGTCTGGCTTCCGCCCTCGCAATTTGAAGCGGCCTTCCTCAGCACAGCGCACGGCCCGAAAGAGATTGCCACTACCATCGCCGCTGCACGCGAGGCTTTCAAAGCTGTCCTTGCCGGATAGGCTGGATAGCTTGTTACTCGCTCCACGGTTCGCTGCCATTTTCTGTCGTCTGTCTTCGGAGTCCATTTAAACACGAGGGGCGCGTAGCGAGATTCGCGCCCGGTTTGCAGAGAATTATTTTCTCCCGGCGCACAATGTTCATTAGAGGTCCGAGTGGGCAATGAGGTCGAAAAGATGCCGAGCGCCAATTAGGTCGCGCTGGAGCCGGAGAATCCTGTCCGGGATTCGCCCGGTTTATACCCAAAAGGCCTACCCCCTCCCCCCCTATTTCCTGTGTAACTGTGAAACTGTGAATGCTACGCGTTCAGACTGTTGAACAAATAGGGCACTCTGAAGCGATTTCATTCGCGTTCAAAGGGTGTCTTTTGTATTCTGAAGAGGATGCCTCGTACGTTTGCGGCGAATCCAACGGAGGAAATTCGAATGGCGGATACATCGAGAAAGACGAAGGCAACCAATAAACAGCGCGCAACCACAACAAAAACAGCACCTAAGGCTGAACCAAAAAAGGAGACTGCCGCTAAAGTAGCGCAGCCTACTCGCGAGGAGATCGCGCGGCTTGCGAAGACTTATTGGGAGGCGCGCGGCCGCGTGGATGGATACGCGGAGCAGGACTGGGCGCGAGCGGAAAAGGAACTGCTCAAAGCAGCATCGGCCAAAACGGCTTCCTGATATAAGCCGTTCCGCTCTTGACCATTCTCTCGCAGACTCTGCGGTCCATGGCAGAGCCTATGCACTCTGCGCAAAGGCTAGAGCGTATTTCCAAAGCTTGCTTTGTGTCAGGGCACGACTTCAGTCGTGCCAAAAAGAGCATTAAAAGCAAGGGGTTTTAACCCCTGAGGGATTACAACCGTCATACGAAAATCACTTTTGAAACATGCTCTAGCTAGCCGGTCTAACCGCTTTTACCAGAATCAAATTGTATTCGGCCACCGACAAGCTTCCCATCCTTTTCGCCGGTCTTTCCAGGAAAAACCGGCGAAAAGACGGGAGCGTCATCCCAGCTTCAGTTTTTCGCTTGCTGCGCCACAAGCATGGACTCAAGAATCTGATCCGATACTTCCTTTACAGCCGAAGGCGTATGGGACAAAAACAGCGTGTTGGTTTTGTCGCTCTCGCCGATCGATTTCAGCGTGTCGAAGTATTGCGTAACCAGCACTAACTGCATCACATCTCGCGACGACGCTCCATCCACCACCTTCTGGAACTGTTCGATGGAAGTCTGCAAACCTTCGATGATCGCCTTGCGCTGATTGGCGATGCCCTGGCCTTGCAGAGCCTTGCTCTCAGCCTCGGCTTCGGCCTTCTTGACCACTAGAATTTTTTCCGCCTCGCCTCGCGCGTTGGCTGCTACCTGTTCGCGTTGCGCCGCGTTGATGTCGTTCATGGCCGACTTAACTTTCTGATCGGGAACGATATCCGTCACCAGCACATTCACAATTTCGAAGCCGAAGGTCGCCATGTCTGCATCGAGTTCCTGCTTGACCGCGGCGGCGATTGACGACTGCGAAGCAAAGACCTCATCCAGTGTCATGCCCGGCACGTGGCCCAGAATAACCTGCTCCACATAACTCTTGATCTGCGCCGTCGGATCAGACAACTTATAAAACGCATCGTAGACCTTCTCCGGGCGCACGCGATTCTGCACCGAAATCGGAATGGTGACAAAGACATTGTCCTTTGTCTTGGTCTCCATGGTCAGCGAAATCTGATTTACACGCAGACTTACCATGCCCGCAACAGAATCGAAGAACGGACGCTTCCAGTTCAAGCCCGGATCGGCAGCGCGAAGAAACCTTCCGAAGCGCGTGATTACAGCCACCTCAGCCGTGTTCACAGTAAAGAAGCTGCTTAGAATCACAATAAGAAAGATGAGAGCCAGCGCCCCCAGCGGAATCAGCCACATGACGTCCATTCAGTTCCTCCGCTGCCTCATTTAGAAGCAACGGAGAATTATACCGGAGCGCTATAAATCTGTCGTGACGTGCGTAAAGAAGATAAGCCAGGAGAGAATCGGGCGGCTCGCATCACCACGCGGGCCGCCCGAATTGTTTCAAGCAAGTAACATTCGGCCTGCTACTCTATTTCTCCGACATAAACTCCGAATGGACCAAGCTGGATTTGTCCAATCGAGCCGGGATCTGCCGCGCCGGAAGTTTTCAGCAGGGTCTTTACTTTGCCGCTGAAACCCGGAACGGTGAGGCTCACCGTCTGCGGCTCGGCGGTGAAGTTAGCTGAGATCACCACAGGCTTCGCGCCCGGCGCCCGCCGCAGCCAGCTCAGGACTTTGTTATTAGTCGTATCCAGCATGGTGTTATCACCGCGTGCGAAGGCCAGGTTGGTCTTCTTGAGGCGAATGACGCTCTGGTACCACGCAAGCAGCGAGTTGGGATCGGCGATCTCGGCTTTGACATTTATGGCGGCGGCGCTGGGCGGAACAGGCAGCCATGGCGCGACGCCAGCGCTCGTGAATCCTGCATTTGCGCTCGTGTTCCACTGCATCGGCGTACGCTCGCCGTCGCGGCCCTTTTCCTTCGGCCAGCCAGTCACGCCCACTGGATCCTTCACGTCTTCCTTGCGGGTGGGCGGAGTTGTTTTCATCCCAATTTCGTCGCCATAATAGAAGAGCGCTACTCCGCGGCTCAAAAACAGCACCGACGAGATCACGCGCTGAATGTCGGTGTTGTGAACACCATCGCCATAGCGCGCATCCAGACGCGGATTGTCGTGGTTGTCAAAAACCAGTAACGGCACATGGCCGCCCAGCCCAGTCTCCGCTTCGGTCAATTTTGTGCGGAACTTGGCCACGTCCAATTTGTTGATGAAGCCCACCTGCGTGTCCATGGGCAGTTCAAACTCCGGCTTCTCCGGCGGCCCGTACATATTAGCCAGCCCGGCGATGTCAGGCAGGTAAGTTTCGCCGATCAGCACTCGCGCACCGGGAAATTCGTTGGAGTTGAAGGCATCCGACGTAGCGCGCATCTCCTGCACAACCGCATGCACGCCGGGCAGGAATTCGGTCTTCGAGCCATCCACCTGCAGTTCGCCGAAAGCGTTGATTACCGGCTTGCCGTCCTTGTCTTTGACCACGCCTTCATCAGCCAAATTCGGATCTTCAAACAAGGTAGTGATGGCATCGAACCGGAAGCCGCCCACGCCGCGCTGCAACCAGAAGCTGACTATGTCCTTGAATGCTTCATGCACCTTGGGGTTGTCCCAGTTCAAGTCCGGCTGCTGAATATAGAACTTGTGATAGTAGTACTGGCGCGTCTTCTCGTCCCACTCCCACGCCGAGTGGCCAAACGCCGACTGCCAATTATTCGGCGGCGCTCCCTTGTCGGTGGCTGTCTGGCCCTTGCCGTCGCGCCACATATACCAGTCGCGATAGGGATTCGAGCGCGACGAGCGCGATTGAATGAACCACTCATGCTTGTCCGAGGTGTGGTTCATCACCATGTCCATCACGATGCGAATATGCCGCTTGCCCGCCTCGGCCACCAGTCGGTCAAAGTCGGCCAGCGTGCCATATTGCGGATCAATGTTCTTATAGTCCGAAATGTCATAGCCGAAATCCGCCTGTGGCGATGGGTAGACAGGCGTCATCCAAATGGCATCCACACCCAGTTCCTGCAAGTAGTCCAGCCGCTGGATGATACCGTTCAGGTCGCCAATGCCGTCGCCGTTCGAATCCTGGAAGCTGCGCGGGTAGATCTGGTAAATTACGGCGTTCTTCCACCAGTCCTGTGCGCCGCTCTGGATTGCGCCGCCGGATTGCGCCGTGGATGGAGCGGTCAAGGTCTGCCCGCCTGCCAATAGAGTCGCGGCCCCAAGTAACAGGGTTACGACGTTGCTCGCGATGTTTTTGGTCCAATTCATTGATAACTCCTCAACTCGCTTCTGCTGCCAGAGATTTGACAGCCGCAGAATGCATTTAAGTTCAATCTTTGGCTACGCGCCCGGTTTCTACCGTTTCTCGCCCTGTTTCATCCGGTCGAAATCGATCGCAAACTTCGGCTCTTCGCGCGTTCCTTCGATGTGAATGGGAACTTCGGTCCCCGCTCCGTCTTTCTTGAAGTAGCGGTCGGCCGGCGTGAGCAGCAATCCCTTCCAACCGCCCACCATCTTCGACACCGTGGCCTCGAGCTTTGCGCTTCCGGCAAAGTCCAGCGCGCCACCCTCCAAGCCATACGTTCCTTTGAGTTGAATCTGCGCTCCCGGCACGGCGTAGTTGAGCGCCGGCAACGTAACCACCCCGCCTGCCAACTGAAAGCTGCTTTGCATCCGCGACAAAACGCTCTCGGGATCGGTGGTCTTCACATCTCCCGGCCGCCCTTGCCCACGCAGACTCAGTTCCGCAATCCTCCCCTGAATCTTCGCACTCGTGAACCGTGCCTTGTCCAACACAAAGTTTCCGTTGAGCACCAGGCGCTCATGCACTGGCTCTGGTCCCGGCGATATGTGCAGCTTGGCTTTCACCGTCACATCGCCCGTCAGCAGCACCGCGCCCGAGCGGCTGGCCAACCGCATAAAATCCTCGATCCGCGCCTTGTCCACGTTGACCGAGAGCGCAATATCGTGGCCGATACTGTGCGGTGGTTCGCCTGTCTCCATGGCCACAACACGCACAATCTGCCCCTGCGCGGTAAAGTGCGAGTGGCCCAGCGTCGCCTCCACCGGCTCCAGCCAGGTATCGCCGTTGGTCCCATCTACATGCGCGTGAAAGCGCGTGGCGAGCGGCATCGCCGTCCCAAAGTGCGTCAGCCGGAAATCCGGCGTCTGAGTCTGCCCGTCCACGGTCAGGTCGCGCAGCGTTCCCTCGTAGTGCCCAGTCGATGAGAGAATCCCCGCAATCCCATTGAAGTCGCCCAGGTCCGCGTGCTCAAAACGATATTCGCCCGTCAGCGGAGCACCGCCGAGGTCCGCCCCATGCACTGGCCCAAAGCTCCCCGTTGTCTTAATTGTGCCTTGCGGCCGTGGGTTGGTCAGTTCGGCGTCAAACTCCATAGCTTGGGTCGAGGCGATATTCGTCAATTTGAAGTGGGCAATTCGGATTTCCAGCGGCAGCTTGCCCGGCTTGCTAGTTTCCATCACCAGGTCGGCGCCAGCGCACTCCATCTTATCCACCTCAAAACTCACCAGAGCCGCTGTATTACCGTGTGCGACGACAGGCTCTGGGCTGCCCACGCCCTCCGCCGCAGCTTGCTCAAAGTGCGACTTCGGCGGCAGATGAACGCTCAGCCCCTTCAGCTCCACCACAGAAATGTGGATCGGCTTGCCTGGCTTCAATTCGAGCGGCGCATGAAAGCGAAACTCCGCAAGCCGGATCAGCGGCTCGCCTTGGCCTTGCGCAACCTCTACGCCTGCTACATGGGCGGACGGCCAGATGCGCAACCCCCTGCCCTCAGCCCACAACCCATTCACCAGCGACACATGAAAGCTGTCCAATTCCACACGGGCGTGGAAGCGATCCGCAAGCTCCTCCACAATGCGCGCGCGCAGGAACGGCTCGGCCCGATGCAGCGCCATGTCCACCACGCAGGCCGCCCCTGCCAGCGCTGCCAGCAGCCCGCCCGCAACCCACTTTGCCCACCTGTGCCTGCGCCAGAATCCTGGCTGAACCTCCGCCAAACCCGCCTCCCGGTTGTCTTCCATTGTCTCAGGCTCCCGCAGCCCAATTTTCTGATTAGACGTCCGATGACGTAGACTTCAATCAACGGATGCAAGAGCATATTGAAAACCTCGTAAAGCTGCAAGCAGTTGAGCTGGAGCGAACTCGCCTGGCTCAGGTTGCCCGTGCCCTGCCTGCGGAAATCGCCGAAGCCCAGACTGCACTCACCGTTGCCGAACGTCAGGCCGCCGAGGCTTCAGCCGCGCTCAGCCGCGAAGAATCCCTCCGCAGCCGCCTTGATCGAGAGATTACCGCCCACCGCCAGAAGGTTGCCCGTTACCGCGCTCAGCAAGACTCCCTCACCACCTCCGCCCAGGCCGATGCCGCCGAGCACGAGCTTCAATTTGCCGAGGCCGAGGCTGAGCGCCTGGAAAGCGAGGAGTTCGTCAGCCTGGAACGCACCGAAGCTCAGGAAGCCGCACTGGCCGCCGCCCGCGCCACGGTCGAGTCGCTTGCCGCCGCCCTTGATAAGGCCCGCGAACGCATCAGTCTACGCCAGGTCGAAGTCGCCCGCCAGCAGGCCGCTCTCACCGCCGAGCGCGAAGCCATCCGGCCGCTCATCGGCACCGAGTGGATCCTCCGCTTTGACCACCTCTGCGCCTCCCGCGGCACAGGCCTGGCCCGCGTTGAAAATATGCAATGCACTGGCTGCCGCATGGGCATACGGCCCCAGATGTGGAACCAGCTTCGCGAGGGCGAACTGCTCACCTGCGACAGTTGCAACCGGCTGCTCTACTGGGATCCGTCGATGGCGCCTGTACCAACACAGCCAGACCCCAAGCCCAAGCGCAAAATCAAGAAGCACCCGGCGCCAGAGGACTAGGCCCTCTCTTCCCTGCTAACCTTTTGTTTGGACGGTCGCCCTATCGAACGGCCGCAACCAGGAGTCAGTTCGTGAAGCGCATCTGCGTAGACATGGATGAGGTTATGGCGGACACTCTCGCCGAACACATTCGCCGCTATAACCAAACCTTCGACGAAGATGTAACCCCGGAGGACCTGGCCGGCAAGGGCCTCTGGGAGATCACGCCCGCAGATCGCCAGCAGCAGCTTCGCGCCTTCCTCGACGCAGAGGATTTCTTCGAGGACCTAGCCCTCATGCCCGGCGCGCAAACCGTGCTCGAGCAGCTCTCCCCGCGCTTCGAAATCTATATCGCCACGCAGGCCATGGCCGTTCCCAACTCCCTCGGCTCTAAATATCGCTGGCTCCAGCGCCACTTCCCTTTCATCTCTCCCAGGCAATACATCTTCTGCGGCGACAAGTCCATCCTCCGCGCCGACTATCTCATCGACGACCTGCCCAAGAACCTCCTCCGCTTTGAGGGCCAGGGCCTGCTCTACACCGCTCCCCACAACCTCACGGACACTGGCTTTTTACGCGTAGATAACTGGCAGCAAGTCGCCGACTACTTCGCCACCCAGGCCGGCTGAACCAGTGGCGCGACCTCAACCATCAGCCAATCTCTTCATGGATATTCGCAACGCATCCGCTTTCAACCTGCCCTCGCCGATCAGATCTTGGAAAAGAAAGGCAGCTACATCCTTGCGGTAAAAGAGAATCAGCCGCTGCTGCTGAATACACTCTATTCCGTCACTCGATACATTGTTATGCCGCCACGCGGTATAGCAGGATCTCTCGACTGGATGGGCTGGCGAGGAAGGCAGCAGTATCCCCGCCAGTGGCACCTGGATGTTAGCTAAGTCAACACTGCCGGGTCGCCGAGCAACCAGACATGACTCGCTCTTCTCCGTGGCTTGGTTGCCCCGCTTGTAGCCAGCAGGGCGCCTCTTGGTTGCTTGAATATTGAAGAAGTCGCATGATCCGGCGGGTGCAAAATCAAGATTGCTTCCCAAAGGAATAAGCGGCATCGTTCCAGCGCAGTTCGCGGCGCAATTGAGGAATCCGCGTTTCCTGATCGATGCGAATCAACTCAATGCCCGCAATTTCAGCAAAATCCTCCAAGTGCTCTGTCGTCAGCGCCTGGCTGAACGAAGTATGATGGGCGCCACCCGCATAAATCCATGCTGCCGCGGCTACTTTGAGACTGGGCTTGGGCAGCCACACGGCGCGGGCAACGGGTAGCTTCGGCAAATCCTTTTCAGGCTGAATGACCTCGATTTCATTTACGATCAAGCGGAAGCGGTTCCCCATGTCGATCAGCGATGCAACGATCGCCGGCCCAGACGGAGCGGTGAAGACCAGCCTCGGCGGATCCGCTTTTCCACCAATGCCGAGCGGATGAACTTCGAGCGAAGGTTTGTCTGCCGCTATTGAGGGACAGACTTCGAGCATATGCGCACCAAGTATCTTAGGTGTTCCCGTGAAGTCGTAGGTGTAGTCCTCCATGAAGGAGGTCCCCCCAGGCATGCCTTGCGCCATTACTTTCATGCTCCTGAGCAATGCCGCGGTCTTCCAGTCGCCTTCCGCGCCAAAGCCAAAGCCGTCCGCCATCAGACGCTGAACGGCGATGCCTGGAAGCTGCTCCAGCCCAGGTAGATCCTCAAACGTATCGGTGAATGCGCCAAAACCTCCCTCGGTCAGAAATGCGCGCAAGCCGAGTTCGATTTTCGCTGCGGAGCGGAACGCCTCAGGCCGGTCATGCTGCCTGGCGACCGAGTATGTTTCTCGATACTCGGCGACCAGCCGTTCTACATCGGAATCCGGCACCTCCTTCATGCGGGCAACGAGATCGGAGACTCCATAGCCTGAAACCGAATAACCAAACTGCGCCTGGGCCGCAACCTTATCCCCCTCGGTTACAGCCACGTCGCGCATGTTATCTCCGAAGCGCGCGATCTTGAGGTTTTGCGAGTCGCGCCACGCCGCCGCTGCGCGGATCCACGTTGCGATCTCGCCGATCGTCACGGGGTCCTGCCAGAAGCCGACGACGACCTTGCGCGCAAGGCGAAGCCGCGCGGTGATGAATCCGAACTCCCGGTCGCCATGCGCCGCCTGATTCAAATTCATGAAATCCATGTCGATGGATGACCACGGCAGTTCGCGATTAAATTGCGTGTGGAGATGAAGGAACGGCTTGGCAAGCGAACTCAGCCCCGCAATCCACATCTTGGCGGGCGAGAAGGTGTGCATCCACAGCACCAAACCGATGCACTTCTCAGTGTTGTTGGCCTCCCTGCACAGATTTCGAATTTCGTCTGGTGTCGTCACCACGGGTTTGTACACGACTTTAACCGGAATCAGCGGCTCATTCCCGAGGAAATCGGCAATCTTCTGCGAATTCGCGGCTACCTGTTTTAGAGCTTCCACTCCATACAAGTGCTGACTGCCGGTAATAAACCAGATCTCCAGTGACTCAAGTTTCTTCATCTTCATAATCGCTCCTTCAAGCTTTGTTCCTGGTTCATTGAATATACGGCCAGTCGTCGGAGGTCCAGCCGAGCAAGTTGATTCCCAAGGCCGGGTTTCCGTTGTTGTTGCCGTCGTAGTAGTGATAGACAAGGACATCGCCATCGGAGTCGGAATAGACGGATTGTCCGCCGGGGCCGATGATGTTTCCGTGAGCGCTCAACAAGATTGTACCGCCGCCCGAGGTCAAGGCGACGCCGCCACGATCGGTATAGGGGCCGGTGATGGAAGTGGACCGTCCCACAATGATGCGATAGGTGCTGTCGCTGCCCTTGCAGCAAGTGTTGATGGAGGCGAACAGGTAATAGTATCCGCCGTGAAGATAGATGTTCGAGCCTTCGATGCCGGTGCCGGAAGGATGGTAAGCCAACTGAGTGCAGGACGCGCCAGTGGGAATTCCGGTGGTGTTACTCACTGGAACGATATGGATACCCTTGGACCAGGAGCCGAAGGCAAGCCATGCATTTCCGGAGGCATCGACGACCGAAGCAGGATCAATGGCGTTCGATCCGGAGCAATTTGCCGAGGTGTAGATTGGCGAACCCGTGTCGACAAAGGTTCCCGGCGCGCCACTGGGGCTGATGGCCAAACCGATAGCCGAGTTAGTACTGCCAGAGGTCGATGCCGCGTAATAAAGCCAATAGGCGCCGCTGTGGCTTGATGCATCGGGCGCCCACAGATCGCCGCTCGATCCGGTATAGGAGTTGGTCCAGGAGGGCAGCGAGGGCAGCGCGTAGCCGTCGTCGGAGAAATTGACGCGGTCAGTGGATGTGTGGGCGTGAATCAGGCCATGAGTCGAGAACAGGTAGTACGTGGATCCAGCTTTCAGCATGGAAGGATCGTGGATCCCGATTGTCGACGAGTCTCCGGTACTGGTGTACGTGACGCTGACCGCGACGGGATTGGTGTAGGCCGCAGTGCCGCTCGATGCGATGGCCCACTCCTGGCAGGTGCATCCAGTCGCGCTCGCGGAACGCGCGCCCTGATCGATGATGGCCGAAGATGTTGTGCCCGAGCCGTCGTTCTGCAGGTAGTAACCACTGTTTACGTTCTTGATCAAGTAATTGCCGTCGGTGAGAAGGTAGAAGGCCCACAGGTGGTCGGCTGTGCCGTTGTCGGAATACTGTAGCGCTTGCGCCCCGGTCGATGTGGATGCGCTCGAGATGCCCAGAACCTGATGGGTAAGCATATTCTCGACGTTATATTGGTTGTTGCCCATGGGCATGAAGTGCCAGTACGTGTCGGCGGTGCCAGTGCTCTCCTGCACCACGTTTGTGGCTGCCGTCTGGCTCTGCCCACTGATGCCCAACACCAGGCTGCTGGCGACATTCTTAAACGTGTACGTATTCGTGTCGCTCATCGTGGTCAACGTGCCCATGTCCGTCGTTGTCGGCGAAGTCACCGTGCCGCCCCCGCCGCCTCCTCCGCAACCGGTCAGAATGGTTGCCGACGTTAGTACAACCCCTAACCAGATTAGCCCCTGGCGCCTGATCGCTCGAATCGATTCATTCTCCGTCAACATGCTCTTCTCATTTCCTGTCCAGGCTGGCTGGACAAAAACCTTGGCGCGCTTTCCATTCAAGTGCCAACAAAGCTCCGGGAACCCTGCTTTTGCCGCATCCACAGCCGTTATTTCGATTCCCCTGTGGTTCCCAGCGCCGCGTGAGGCCAACCGTTATCCCAAGTCAGGGTTGAAATCTGGAGCGCGGGCTTGCCGGTAACAGCGTCGTAGGCGTGAAAGACCAGAATATCGCCTTCCGGCCGTTGCAAGACCGACTCGCCGCCGGGACCTAGCCAGCGGCTATTGGGTTCGAGAAGCTGCGTTCCGCCTCCCTCCAGCATCGGCTTGCCATCCTCATCCACGTAAGGCCCCGTCACATGGCGCGATCGTCCGACCATGGTGCGGTAACTGCTGTGAGTGCCACGGCAGCAAAGATCGAATGAAACAAAGAGGTAGAAGTAATCTCCGTGTCGCACGATGAAAGGCGCTTCGATTGCCTGCCAATCGGGCGGCAGACCCGGCTTGGCGGACGGGGCGCTGGCCGGCTTCGCGCGCGCGGCCAGGGAGTAGAGATTGGGATCAGCGGCGGACGGCTTCCAGGTTATTGGATCGATCCGGCGCATCTTGATGCCGCCCCAGAAGCTGCCGAAGCTCAGCCACGGCGCACCGCTTTCATCGAATACGATATTCGGATCGATGGCGTTGAAGTTATCTGTAACGGTCGATTCCAGAACCAGGCCTTCATCCTGCCAGTGATATTTAGGGCTTTGCGGGTCGAGCGCCTCATTGGTTGCCAAAGCGATGCCGGAGGTGTTCACGCCAAAGGCCGAGTAGGCGTAATAAAGGTGGTATTTGCCCTGAAAGTAGGAGATGTCGGGGGCCCATAGCTCCTTGGTCGTTGGGCTGGCCTGGTGAATCCAGTCCGGAATCTTGTCAAAGATGTGGCCACACAGCTTCCATGCCAAAAGGTCGTTTGAGCAGCGAATGGGAAACTGGCCCTCGCCGGGGTTGGATGTGGTGGCGAAGACGTAATAGGTGTTTCCCTCGCGCGCGATGGAGGGGTCGTGAGTCACGGGATAGTCGCCGCTGAGCCGCAGCGCCTGGGGCTGCTGGCAACTGAGCGGTGGCGTAATCAAAATGGCGAATGCGGCAAGTTGCAGGAAGATAGTACGCACGAGGAATCTCTTTCTCTGATGTGAAGGGAACTTACATCTCAAAGCATGTCAACCATGCGCGATGCTTATGCAAAGCGCGACGCCGAAATCAGCCGCCGCGCTTTGCATATTTTCCAACCCATTGAAGCAGTGGGCCGGGCGCTGCCGGTTAGTAAGTGATGTTCAGCCGGAACTGAACGTTGCGTGGTCCGTTTTGCAGGCCGCCGATCTGGCCTACACTGACGTTGCTGTTGCCGAGGTCTGAATTCGGCCTGGTGAAGATATGGCGATTGAAGGCATCGAACATCTCAGCGCGGAAATCCGCCTTGATGTTGCCGTGGATGGGAATGACTTTCGAGATGCCGAAGTCTTCGGTCAGGTACGCCGGACCGCGAATGTCGGCAGAGTTGCGGGGCATGGTGCCGAAGCGATAAGCGCCGTTGGTTTGGGTGGCGCGATTGGTAACGTAGTTGGGATCGTAGAAGGCGCTGCAGTTGAAGTAACCGGTCTCGCAAGCCGTCGCGTTGCTCGTTGAATCAAAGAGCAAGGGGTTTTTGTATGCCGAGTTTTTCACCGGCTGGCCTGCCACGCGATCAAAACGAACGCTGGAATTCTTGCCGGGAATGCCGGTTGCGCTGTTGATGCTGATCGGTTGTCCATTGAGGTAATGCTGTACGCCGCTGACGCTCCAGTGCGAGATCACTGCGCTGACCGGCCTCGGCGTCGCGCCGAAGAAGGTCTTTCCTTCGCCGATAGGCAGCTCATAGATATAGCTAACGACGAAGTTGTTGGGAACATCCTCGCTGCTGACGGCCTTCTCTGCCCGAAGGTTTTCCGGATCCTGCACCGCGCCGCCGTTTTGATTTGTACTCTGGTACGGCTGAGCGGCGTCGGCATCGGTGATCGTCTTCGAGAAGGTGTAGGAGGCTGTAATGTTCAGGCCGTTGTGGAAGCGCTGCTCCAGCTTGGCTTCCAGTGCGTTGTAAGTGGACTGGCCCACGTTTTGCAGATAGCTGTCCATGTCGATGTAGCCGATCTGCGGGAAGGGGCGCAGGGCCTGCGAGACCGGTTCATCTGCCGGCCACGTGTAGCCTGGAAGATAGTCACCGGCGTGTTGCGCACCGTAGGCACTGAAGTTGGCGTAGGGCAGAGTGGAACCGGGACCGGACTTGATTCCGGGATTAATAGCCCAGTTGTTGAGCGAGTCTCCCAGAGTCATGTACTTGTCCGGCAAATCGTTAAAGTAGTTGAGCATGGCATGCAGGCGTGTGGAGTGCATGCCCAGATAGCCCACGTTCGCAAAGAGATGGGAGCTGATCTGGTGTTGCAGTTCCAGGGTCCAGGTCTCGACCATGCCAGGGCGGCCGTTGCTCTTGGCGACGTAATCGGCGTTCAGACCGGAGTTGCCATCTAATTGATTGGGACTCAAGTCGAACGAAGAGGCCAATACCGGAAGTCCGTAGGCGAGCGGGTTCCCCTGATGGTCCGTGCATTGCGCCGGGGTAGAACTGCTGTCGAGCGGGCAGCCGGAGAGCGGGTCGGTCGTGTAGTTATTCCCTTGAAGCGTGAAACCCTGCACGGTTCCCTGGCCGTAATCGGCTTCGACGAGCGGACCGTAGTAGATGCCGGCGCTGCCGCGAATCACATCCTTGTGTTTGAGGAAACCAGGTTCCCAGGCAAAGCCGACACGCGGTTCGAAGTCCCTTTTGTAGACGCTGCCCCAGGTTTCGTTCTTGCTTCCGTTGCGGCCCGCGCCCTTGCCGGCAAAGACCAGCGCGCCCGGAATACCGCTGGCCGCCGAGTCAGCAAGTGTGGGATCCCAGATGGAGGTATCGCCGTGCGCTTCACGGCGCGGCGTTTCGTAGCTCCAGCGGAAGCCTATATTGATGGTCAGGTTCGGCCGCGCTTTCCAGTCGTCTTGCGCGAAGAGCGCGCCATAGTGGGTAATCCAGCGCGGTTTATTCAGATCGACAAGGTCGTTCATATCGCCGGTCTCGCCGATAAGGAAGGCTGCGAGGGAGTTTCCGTCCTGTCCCCAGTAGTTCCAATCGGAAGCGGTCTGGTTGTCCCAGGTTTCAATGCAGCCTGCGTTGCCGCTGCATGTGCCGCCGATACTGGCTATCCAGGAGTACTGGTGATACTGCCATTCGCCGCCAGCCTTGATGCTGTGGGCGCCGTGCTGCCAATGCAGGATCTCATTCACCGCAAGCACGTTGTCGATGTCCGTGCTGTGCTCCTGCTGGCCGATACCGCCAAAGGAGTTGCCAATGAACTCGATAACTGGGAAATCGTCGCTGGTTGCTCCCGAGTTGAGGCCCAGTTGGCTATCCCAATTGGTTCCCATCTGAGAGGCTTTGGATCTGTAGATGTTGTTGGAGCGGTTGCCGCCAAAGGTCAGTGAGTTGACCATCGTCGGGGTCACGGTCCAGTCCCAGCCGGCGCGCAAGATTTTGCCAAGCTCGTCGTAAGTTCCGCAGCAGGTTTGAATCGGCGGCGCTAAGTTAGAATTGCCGCCTGAGTCCGTGTTTTCCCTGGAACTCCAGAATCCCCAGACTTTGTTCTTGGCCCCGAGATTCTGGTCGATGCGGATGCTATACACCGTGTTAGTCGTCGTTCCCTCAGTGCCTGCGCCACGATAGATGTAGTTATAAGCGTTGCTGCCTGAGACTTCTTGATTCGCCAGTGGCAGCAGATAGGTTTTCACGATGTTCTGGGCGACCGTGCTGGCGCGGCTGATGGGAATCTTGTTGGTTGGGTTGCCAGAAACCGAGTAGCCTCCTCCGGCAAGTGGTGTGGCTGTTTGCCCGAAGGCGACGAAGCGGCACGGTGTCTCAAAATTGAGATACGGGACATATTCATAAGCCGGATCGAAGATTTCGCCGTATTGCAGAGAGTAAGGTTGGCCGCAGCTGTTGTAAGTGTTAGGGATCGTCGCGCCCAAAGTGGACGAGAAGTCGAAGTATTGACCATCGGCTCCAAGTTCGGCCGGGGTAGGCAGTTCGCTGGTTTGAGCGCCGCCGTAGTTGTAGCGCAATTGCTCCCAGTTGAAGAAGAAGAAGGTTTTGTCCTTACCGTTGTACACGCCGGGGATGCGCAGGGGGCCGCCCAGGTTGATGCCATAGTCGTTCTTGGTGTCATATGGGCGTTTGAACTCCGCCTTGGCGGCCGCGGTGCCCCCTTGCTCGGCGATGTGGCCGTTGTTGAACCAGCTATTGGCGTCAAACGCTGCGTTCTTGAAGAAGTCGAAGATCGAGCCGTGGTAGTCGTTGGTGCCGCCTTTGGTGTTGAAGTTCGTTAGGCCGCCGGTGGTTCTGCCCAATTCCGCAGGCAGGCCGGAGAGGCTGATATGAAACTCATTGACCGCCTCAACCGAGGGCGAAATGGTGCCGAAGCCAGCCGAGCCGTTCTGCTGCCGGTTGGTGGTGATGCCGTCGATCAGGAAGTCGGTCGCCTCTTCCTGGCCGCCGTTGATCTTGAGCGAGTCGGTAGAACTCGACTGGCCAAATCCGGTGACGCCGGGCGCCAGGAATACGAGGGTTTCCAGCGAACGCAGAGTGCCGCCGACCGCGAGCGGATGAGCTTCCACCTGCTCGGGTTGAACGGAAACGCCCACGTCGGAGGTCTCGGTGTCCAGCGTTTGCACGCTGGCCGTTACGGTGACCGCCTCCATGCTCGAGCCGACCGCAAGAACAATGTCCTGCGAGCTGGTTGTGCCAACCGCTACGACAACGCCCTTGTGAATCGCGGTTTTAAATCCATTCGCAGCCACGGTGATGTCATAGCTTCCAGGACGAACTGACGGGAACACAAAATATCCTGTCGACGAGCTGACCGTCGAGTAGGTGGTTCCCGTGTCCGTTCCGCGAATGCTCACACGCGCCAATTGAACCACCTTGTTGGCTGGATCGAGGATGGTGCCGGAGATGGAACCGGTGTCGAGCTGGGCCACAGCGGATGCGGAGAATCCCAAAAACATGAACAGCAATGCCAGCCATGCCCCAAAAGGCGCTGTTCCGAATCGAAGCGCCCTGCGGCATGTTGTCATTCCGTGTTTCGGTGTTGAGCTTGATTTCATCTGTCTGCCTCCTAAGCAAACGTTGTTTCAGAAGTAGTTATGTTTCCCATTTCCCTTTTCTTTGGCGCTTCTTGCATTGTTTCGGCCCACTTCTTGAGTGGTTCAGGCCGGGTGCGGGCGCCCACAGCACCAAGTCAAAGCTCGTATTGTCTCATTACCCTCCACACGCGCATTCTCTCCGCATCTTCTTGCAGTTTCTCTGGAACCGCCGAGATGGGTTTGGTGCAAGATAATGGCAACCCGTGGTAATCGTTTACCCAAATAAGCCCCGGCATCCTTCTTCCTTCAAAAGCGTGCCCATTCCAACACCTGCATCAACGTCTTGCAACGCTATTAACGGTTTGCCGGGACGTTTGTTGTCGTAACTCTTTATTCTGTATAGTGTTAACCAGATTGACAATGGATAAATGTTGTCCGCTTGAGACCACGTTTGCGGTGGTGCTATAGTTGAGTGCCAAGGGAAATCTGAGTGCTCTATGTCGACTGCCGATCCCGTTTGTGAGCCTAACGTACTCAGTCCAAAACAGATCGGTATGGTACGCCATCACCTCACGGAGCTAGCCGTGAGCCACGCCTTCGCGGGAAGCAAGCGCACCCAGGACTTCCTTCATCTGATAGTTGAGCACGCCTTGGCAGGGGATCTCGATGGCCTGCGCGAGCGGATGATTGGGGCCGAGATGTTCGGACGCCCGGTCGATTACGACACGGGAAGCGACTCGGTGGTCCGCGTCAAAGCCACGGAAGTTCGAAAGAGGCTGGCTCAGTACTACCTTGAAACAGGCAGCAAGTCCGCGGTTCGCATCGAGCTTCCAAGCGGATCTTATGTGCCGAGGTTCATTTTCGAGCCGTTGGCGGCAACGGCTCTGCCGCAAAACGAGGCCGTTTCTCCGGCCTCCGCATCCGCACGGGAGCAAGGGCAGCCCCCCGAGAGTCCTGAATCGCCAGTAAACGCGCCGTCCCGCTCTTCCACGCGGAAATTCGGGCGTGCGCCGCGCTTGCTGGCTGGCGCTGTGCTTGGATTGGCCCTGATCGCGGTGATCGCCTACGTCGGCTATAGAAAATGGTCCGCCGATTCGAATGCCCGGCAAGGGATTCGCTCCATCGCAATTTTGCCGCTGGAAAACCTCTCGGGCGATCCAGGGCAAGAGTATTTCGCCGACGGGATGACGGAAGAGTTGATCAACGACCTGGGTCAGGTTTCCACGTTGCGTGTCATCTCCCTGACTTCGGCAATGAGCTACAAGGGCACCAAGAAGAAGCTGCCCGACATCGCCCGCGAGTTGGCCGTGGACGGGGTCGTAGAGGGGGGGCGTGCTGCGTGAGGGCAACCAGGTGCGTATCAGCGCGCAGTTGATCGATGCCCGGACCGATCGCCCTATCTGGGCACATACTTATGTCCGCGACATGACCAGCGATCTGGCTCTGCAGGGGGAAGTGGCGCAAGCCATTGCCGAAGAAATCCGCACCAATGTGACGCCGCAGGAGCATGCGCGCCTCACCCGCGAGCGCCCCATCGACCCTGAGGCACAGGACCTGTACCTGCACGGAGTCCTTCTGCGGGAAGCGGACGATTGCAAGAATGCCGCCGAGTATTTCGCGCGCGCAATAGCGAAGAAACCCACCTATGCGCAGGCGCATTCCGCCTTGGCCAGTTGTTACGGCCGGATGGGCGAATCGGGCCGGATGCCCTATGAGGAGGCATTTACCCGGCAGAAGGCGGAAGCGATCAAGGCTATCGAACTGGATGACTCCTTGTCCGAGGCCCATGCCGAACTCGCCAATACCGCAATGAGTCTGGACTGGGACTGGCCGACTGCTGAAGCGGAATTCCGCCGTGCGCTGCAACTCAATCCTAATTCAGCAACCAGCCACGAAAAATACGCGTTTTATCTGGTTCGAACCGGTCACCTGCCAGAGGCTCTTGCTGAGGTCGAACGGAGTGTCGACCTCGATCCCGTCTCTGGAAGTACGTTCCACGCTGAGGGGTTCATCTATTATTTCTCCCGCCGGTACGACCAGGCCCTTGCGGTGACTCAGACGGTGCGAGGCCTTCGGATCAATCTGCCTGACTGGAACTTTCTTACGGGCGATATCTACGCTGAGAGGGGTATGTACGCCGAGTCCATCGGTGAATTCATCAAGCCGGGCGGCGGCCCATATTCCTTAGGCCATTTGGGCAATGTTTATGCCCGCGCAGGCAAGGCGGAAGCGGCCCTCAAGACTATCTCGCAACTGCAAGAGAGTGTGCGCAAAGATGGCGTGGGAAGGTATGAGATTGCGCTCGTTTATACAGGGCTGGGCAGCAAAACGGAAGCGTTCAAGTGGCTGGAGGAGTCTTATAAAGCGCATGATGCGGGGCTTCTATATCTCAAGATTGATCCCCTCCTTGACTCATTGCGCTCAGACCCGCGCTTTGACGACTTAGTGCAGCGTGTCGGCCTCACGAAGTAGATGGATATCTGGAAACCCGGGAGGGGCTGGCAGCACTTTTTCCTATTCAGAGCGCTTGGAACAGTATGCCGGAACAGCCACTCACATGGCGGGGCAATACGGAGAACACCAACAGCCGCGAGAGCAGCCATCAGACAACAATGACCGCTCCTGGTAATGTGGCGAGTCTTAGTGAGCCCTTTGTTATATTGGTGTCGGCGGGGGATTTGAACCCCCACTGTCTTGCGGCCTGCGGATTTTAAGGTTGCTACGAGATGCCGATAACTCCCCGGCACATTGTGCCATAGCAAACTGGCTGGCGCGCAACGCGCGCTGGGAACAGTTGAGTCCGACCACGATCCGCACCAGCCTGCCTCCACACAGATGCTCAATGGTTCATGGCTTGATAGCCACATCCACAGAAGTTTGCAGGTAAGCCATGACGGAAGCCTTTGTAAGCGGGACTTCCGTCATGACATTCCGCTCCATCAGAAGGTATTACTCGTGATGAAACGTTATTTCATTTGGCATTTGTTGCGGGGATGACAAGGCTTTCGTAGGCAGCTTCTTTTCCTCCCTGGTTCAGTAAGCCAGGCAACCTTTGGAGTTCAATGGCTACTTTATTGGCGACAGGCTTCCAGCGAGCGTCAGGTCGATATCGACCACTTTGGCAACCTTGAGGAAGAAGATGCTGGGATCTTTCAGTCCCCACTGGACATATGGAACGGTGAAATGAGTTTTGGCTGTGAGAGCGGTACCTTCGACGTGAATCTGCATGGGCACCGTCAGATTGTGCGGAGTGCCGTGGAGTGTGAATACACCGGTAACCTGCAGGTTGGAATCGCCAGAAGCCGCGATGACTCCTTGATAGCTCTGGGGAGCGAAGGAGACATCCGCATAGTGCGCAACATCCAGCACATCGCTGTTCATCTTTTTATCGCGGCCCTGATCGCCGCTGTTGCCGCTGCCAGCCGCGACGATTACCGACCCTGAGATGGTCTGAGCGCTTCGGTCGTAATCAATCGAACCGCTCTGCACGTGGAAGGTTCCATCCACATGATGCGTATTTCCTCCCAGAGCGAAGGCGACTTTGCTTGCATCGGGATTTACCGTGAAGGTTTGATGCTGGGCGAACGCAACTGAGGCGAGGGCCAGTAAAAGCGCGAAAGTCACAGATTGTGCGATGATTTTCATGTTTTGTCTCCTTTGATGATGGTGTGGTTATCGGTCCTTGCTCGGCTGTCTGATCTGCTCGGACAACCAAAACGAAATAGACGTAATGCCGCTGTCCGGCAAGTACTCGTGTCCGGGCATATCTGTTCCGTGGATGCCAAATTTGACGATCCGTGCGATGTGAATTCTTTGCTCGGCAATATCCCCTGCAAGCGAGAGATGAAGGTAGGGTCCAATCGTAAGATCAGGAGGAGGCTGCTTGAAGCTGCCTGCCCGGCGCGTTTCGCCGCCCGCGCTGTGACAGGTGGCGCAGAAGCGATGAAAGAGCCTCTCGCCATCAAGGACATTCGCAGATGCAGCAGCGGAGGGAGATGGCTGCCAGTTATCTTCCTCTGAGAGATGTTGAGGCAACCCGCTGCTATGCAGGCTTTCAAGATAACTCACCAGATCATCGCCGCGCTGGTCGCGGAAGAGAAACGCATAGGATGGCATGATGGATGCGCCGCTGACCTCGGGCGGATTGTCAAAATGGAGCTTGAGCCACAGCGGCGAACGGCGTCCGCCAACCTGGGAGAGATCGGGACCTTGACGGCGATTGCCGATCAGCGGCGGACGCTCTTGGCGAAGTTTCTGCAGAGGCTCAGCCGGTCCCCACATAAGAAGATCCGGCGAATTTGGACGGACAAATTGCGTGTGGCAGTTGATGCAGCCTTCGGAGATATAAACTCTCCTGCCTCTCTCGATTGGAGTGAGCGGCAAAGGGCTGTCGTTGGCCGTCAGAATGCGATTCAGTCCAAAGGCAGCCAGTAGCACCGCCAGAGTCAAAGTTACTTCACGTTTGTGCTGCTGAACAATGCTGTGTGGCCAGGACAGCAGAATAACGGCTCCTGCCGCCAGCACAAACAGCGGCGGAATGAAACCGAGGTGCTGGCCCATGCCGATGCCCATTGCGGAGCCAGACCAGCCGGCGATGGCGTAGAGCCACCCGGCTTGACGTCCGCGCTCTGCCGCAGATGTGGCAGGGGCAAGCAAAGCCGGATAAGCGACCAGTGCGACCGAGTACAGCGAGACTCCAACGGGATAGAAGATGGATGCCAATGCAATTCGATGCGGATCATTCAACAGCAGGCACGCGACGCCCAGCGCAAAGAATGAAACAGAGAGCACAAACAAGAGACCTCGACGTCGAAGAAGCCACACGCTTGCCAGCGCTGCCAATAGATGAAGTACGCCGTTTACAGAGAGGTGAATCACACCCTCCCATGTACTAGCCTTCAATTCCGGAGTTTTCTGAATGATGAAGAAAGCGGCAGAGTCCAGCCAGACAAGTGCCGTAAAGCAAATGAGCACACAAACAAATGAATGGTTAGTATGCAAAGCGGCGGGCATCTCTTCCAACTGCGGTTGCATCGGCAAAAACGTTATGCCGACGCCGGCCAGGCACAATAGGCCCGCTGTTGCGGCCTGCACCTCCGCGGATGCATTGAAGAGAGAGGGAATATTGCAAACGAAATAACCGGCGCCGGTACCCAGACCGACAAGCAGGAGCGGATTGCGATTGCCTATCCAGCAGCGCAAATGCGTGACGAGCGTAACGGTGAGCAGGCCCAGCCCCGCGCCAATCACGAATGACAGAAAGATACACGCGGCGGTGCCGAGGGGAAGAAGCGAAAGAAATGCGGCTGTTGCTGAAAGACATAGTCCTGTGCGAAGTCGCAGGGATGGCAATGGCCAAAGGCTCAAGCGCGGCGTCAGCAAGCTGAAGAGGATTCCGCCGGTGGCCATAGCGGCCATCACCGCGTTCAGGTGCGAGCCAGCCACACCAAGGCTTGTCAACCGCTTGAGAAACGCGAATTGCGCGAAGATCAAAAAGTAGACATAAGTAATCGCGACAAGGCTTACGCCTTGCCATCCAGAGGCACGTCCGTTATTGCGCAACATAGGCCAGCCAGCCTCTGCGAAAACCAATTGCCTGAATCAGAACACATGCGCCGTCGGTGATGGCGACCATGAGCCAGCCCAACTCCAGCGTGTGCGTAAAAATCTGCATGAGGACGAAGATGGCAACGCTGGCGCGAATGATGGCTGTCAGCAGCCAGACAACTTCCAGTTTGCATTGGCCTCCCCGGCGAATCATCAGATAGGCGCCATAGAGGCAAGCCAAACCAACGGAGAGAACAAACGCGCCAACAAAGGACAGATAAACCAACGCATTGTCAGGCGTGTGCAAGCGCATCATTCCGAGCGTGAACTCGGGCGCTGCAATCAGCAGCGAGCCGGTGATGGTGTCAGAGAGACCGATCAGTAATTGATAGACGATGAGAATGGGACGATTCATGCTGTTACCTCCTGGGCGGCGTGAATGACAGAGGATTCACGAAGCAGTGTTGCCGCGTCGACGAGCCAGTCAAGGGATGCAGCCAGCATCATGACTCCAACAACGAGGCGAAGAACGTAGATCGTATTGCGTGCAAATCCAGGAACGATGGTGAAAGCAGGATCAAAGCCTTCATGCCAGCCGGCCACAACCATCAGCACAACGTAGGCAAGGACGGCGAAGTTCCATGCATAGAAGGAGCGCATGCGATTGAAGATCCAGCCGCCCTCGCCGAGCAGTTGGACAAGAACGAAAATCAACAGGCTGGAGGTGAAGCCGGCCATGGCGAGAAAAGAGTGGCCGACAAGGCCGTCGGTGAATTTGAAGTGATCGAGAATGCCGGGAAGAAAGAGAACCCAGCCTGTAAGCACCAGAGCCGCCCACCAGCACAAGAAAACAATGCGCCAGCGGCGCGTATTCGCATTCCAGTTGAAGGCCGCATAATAAGCAGGTGTGAGCGGAATCCAAATGAGCAGACTGCCGAGCGAAAGGAATTGCGCGGGGCGATGATGGGTGATGTCTGCGCGGCCCAAGGCCAAGCAGAGAAGAAACTCTGCGACTATGACGAACCATGCAATGGCAACGACTTTTGAGCGTTCTGTCTTGCGTTGTGTAATTCCAAAAGGAAGCGTCAGCAGAATTGCAACAACGATCAACGAGGATTCAAGCTGGCTGGCGCCGGTTGGGCCGCCAGTGCCGGGATTGACGGCTGGATAATAGCTTGGACTGCATGCAACAAACATGATAAAAGGAACAATCAGCAGAAGCAGGAGCCCGGCTAACTTCGCACTGCGCGCAAAAATGGTCGCGGCCTTCCATTCACGAACAAATGCAACCGTGAGCAACAGCCAGAGAGCAAGCATGGCCAGCAGAAACAGGACTCGCGCGTATCCAGACCAATCGAGGAACAGTTTGCCGCTGGAGTAACCTGAGAGCCAGGAGAAAGTGCCCACGACGAGCGTGGCAGACCACACCCAAAGCACCGGCCTGCACCACAACGCAAGCGGCCCGCGCTGAACGCCATAGACCTTGAAGAGAAAGCCAACCATGGGCAGACTCGTCCAGCCATAGAGTTCCAGATTCATATGCACCATAATCCAGCGGCCATACGTCCATTCGACTAGCAAGCTGTTTAGCGTGGGAAAAAGCAGCAGAATCGAAATCAACACACCGATGGCATTGGCAAAGACAAGCCAGAACAAGGCGTGAGCCACGGCGCTGAGGACTGGCTCCGGAGCCGCGCTAGGCAAGGTCGGCGCATCAGCTTTCATCAATCCTCCCGTCGTGCATTTCCAGAAGCCGGTCACAGCGCGCTGCGAGGCTGCGATCATGTGTGGCCATCACCAGGGTCACGCCCTCTTTGGCTACAATCTCCAGCAACAACGCGAAGACCGCGCCGCTCGTTTGTTCATCGAGTGAACCTGTTGGCTCGTCAGCCAGCAGAATCTTTGGCCTGTTCATCAGGGCGCGGCAGAGCGCGGTGCGCTGGCGCTCGCCGCCGGACAATTTCTGGATGCGCTGGCCAAGCCGGTGAGACAGGCCAGTGCTCTCCGCAAGCTGGTGCAGTCTCGCCTGCGCAGAGCGCCGATCCATGCCGGAGGCCATTGTCGGAATGAGGCAATTTTCTTCCAACGTGAGATCGGGAATCAGGTTGTGGAGCTGAAAGACGAAGCCAACCTCGTGGCGGAGAAGGCGCAGCAGGTTGCGGTGGCGGTTGACCTCGACGCCGTTGACCGATACACGGCCGCGGTCAAGCGTATCCAGACCGCCAAACAAGTGCAGCAGCGTGCTTTTTCCGCAGCCCGACGGCCCGCAAAGCGCAATCGTCTGCCCCTCGGATGCTTCGAAGTTCACGCCTTTCAGAACCGCAATCGCGCCATCGTCATAGCTCTTCCAGACGCCTTCGGCGCAAAGGACAACGCGATCTTCATTTCTCGTTTGCTTTTTCGAAAGATTCATTCGAAACGCAGCGCCTCCACCGCTCGAACGCGCATCGCGTAGGCTGCCGGATAGAGTGCGCCCGCAAGGCCGGTGATCAAAGCCATCAGAATCACGGTCAGCGACACGGCAGGCTGTAGCGTTACGTCTACATAGCCGTGAAGTGCGGGAACCAGCTTGAGCGCATAAAGCAGGCTGGTCCCAATCAACAGCCCCAGCATCGCGCCTAAGAGAGTAATCACCGCCGACTCACCGAAGATCATCGCGGCAATCTGTATATTCGAGAAGCCGCAAACACGCAGGATGGCGATCTCGCGAATCCGCGTAAACACCGACATAATCATGGTGTTGGCAACACCGAATCCGCCTAGCAAAAGGCCGCATCCGCCTACTGCCCAGGCCGTGGCCTTCAGAATTTTGAACTGCGAATAGGAGCGTGTAAACTCCGCATCTTCAAGGCCAATCAAGGTGGAGAACCTCGTCTTGACTGTATGCTTGAATAACTCAGCGTCGTCTTTGTTGCGCAGCTTGATGGTAATCACAGAAGAGTTTCCTTCCTTGTGAAAGAAAGTTTGCGCAGAGCTGAGCGGCATGAAGACACCTCCATCTTCAAAGCCATTGGCCGTCTTCAGAATTCCAATGACGTGAAATATACCGTGACCGATTGGCACGCGATCGCCTAGTTTTGTGCCCAGGAACTCCGCGGCTCGCTCGCCGAGAACCACATCGTCGGAGTGCTGCGCAAAGGTGAGTTTGTCGCCGGCAATCCAGGCAGCCTTGCGGATGCGCGCATCATCGGCAGTCACGCCAAAGCAGGTGATGATCGGGTGATCGGAACTGGAGACAATGCCGAAGAGCACCGGGTCCGCATGAGCCACCATTGGCCAGCGAGAGATCTCCTCCAGCGCCGCCGCCGGAACATTGCTGAAAAAAAGATCGGAGACGTTGCGCTCGAAGACGATGATCTCGCTATCGCTCGACAAAATGCCGGAAAACATTCCGATGGCGCCTTGCAAAACAGTGACCACGGTCAGCATGGCAGCAACGCTGAAGGCGATGCCCGCAATACTGATGAACGACCGAATGCGATGGCGACGCAGATTGGTCACGATCAATTTGAGAAAGATCACAGGCGAGCTCCAAGCGGCATCTCGCGGAGATTGCCTGTGATGCGAACAAGTTCTATTTCCAGGCTGCTGCGAAGTTTTTCCAGAAACGAGAGCCCAAGCCTTGCTTGCACCAGCCGCGCAAGCGTTCTGTTTCCCAAAACGATGAACCGGGCAAGGCGCTCGACGGCGCCGGGGATGCCCATCGCGGACGCCGCGTTGGGCCGGTCGAGCAGAAGGTCGCGGGCAACGGTCTTCCCTGCATTCGCCTCACTGTCGAGCACATCCTTCAGATCGTCGGTCATTTGATAAGCGAGACCCCAGTAGAGAGCGATCCTCTCGAGAAGTTGAATCTCCCGCGTTGTAGCGCCGCCCAACATTGCTGGCAGAACCAGCGTGAGCTGGATCAGAGAGACGGTTTTACCGCGCGCAATTCGCTCCGTTGTTTCGCGATTATGCGGCAAGGTCGAGTAACGAAGATCCATGCTCTGGCCGTTCAACAGGCCGTTCACGCCTAGGCACTGTTCGATGTAGCCCAGTGCACTGGTCTGGCATTCTCTATAGGCGGCTGAAACCGCTCGCCAGCTCAACGCGTAAGCGCGATTAATCAGCGCCAGCGCAGCGAGGATCGCCTCGGCCTCGCCGAACTCGAAATGAACGCAGGAAACTCCGCGCCGTTCCGTGGCATTGTCCATGCAGGGCAAGTCGTCGAATATAAGTGAAGCAGTATGAAAGTATTCGAGTGCGATGGCTAGATCTCGTGCCGGCGCGGCCTCCAAGCCATAGGCTGTTGCCACCAGATAAACCATGCGCGGGCGGATGAGGCTGCCCGGATGGTCAAGCACATGGCGCAGTGCCTCTTCCAGATACGGATCAATCGTTGGCGGCAAATGAATCTCTGTGCTAAAAGCATCGGCGAGCAACGTTGCATTCAATTCGTTCATCTGAGCGCTTTGTGCGTTCATCGCTTTATTCCCTTCTTTTTCTGTTGCTCAACGTGTGACGTGAACGGGAGAATCACTCAGGTATTTCTCCCGTACTGTCGACTCAATTGCAATTCATGAATGAGACGTGCTCTTCCTGGGTTGGAGAGCAGGAAGTACTATCTGGCTTCGTGACGATTTGTTCATCATCGGGGAATGGAATGCCAACTGATACCAAGACTACCGAAGATGTATGAAGGTGAGCCAACGCGCACATGACAATTTGTTCATCTTCTGCAGCTTTTGCATTTCTGCTGTTTTTATCCCAGGTTGGGAGTTGTCCGCGAAAAACCTATCAAAATGCACTAATATCTCCTCATGCGCCTTTTGCTTGTTGAAGATGAGATCGACATACAAAGCTTTCTGCAGAGATCGCTTGAAGAGGCGGGCTATCAGGTGGAAGCAGCGTCCGACGGCAAAACGGCTGAGCGGATCGCAGTGGAGAGCCCATTCGACATACTGATCGTCGACCTTGGTCTTCCCGACCAGGACGGCATCGCTCTGATTCTCAGGCTTCGCCAGCTCGGGGTTAGCGCGCCAGTGCTGATTCTATCGGCGCGGCGAAGCGTCGATGACCGGGTTCGCGGCCTGGAACAAGGCGGAGACGATTATCTGACAAAACCTTTCGCGCTTGCGGAGCTGCTGGCCCGGCTACGCAACCTGCTGAAACGTAATAACCCTGCTGCAAGCGAATCAAGCCGCTTGCGCGTCCTCGATCTAGAACTGGACCTGCTTCGCCGCGAGGCGACTCGATCCGGGCAGGTCTTGCAACTCACGCCTCAGGAATTTGTCCTGCTGGAATATCTCTGCCGCAACGCGGGCCGGGTTGTAACTCGTTCCATGATTCTCGACAAAGTCTGGGGCATGCGCATCCAGCCAGACACCAACGTTGTGGATGTTCACATCTATCGATTACGCGGCAAGGTCGATGGCCAGGGGCAGAAGCCGCTGGTTCGCACACTGCGAGGTGTAGGCTATGTCCTCAACGACCGCTAAACCGATCCTGCATAGCGCCGCCTGGCGCATCTCTCTGCGGGCGACCTTGGCATTTGCCTGCGGAACGATGTTGGTCTTTATCTTTCTACACAGGTTTGTCGCCAACGACATTCAGCGGCGTAGCGATGCATGGCTTTCTGGTGAGGTTGAAGTGCTGGGCGATGTTGCCGAGCAGGCCCCGAAGAACGCTCTTTACGACCGGGTGGTGGGAGAAGTAGCTGAATTGGTCAGCAAGGAAGTGCCGAACAAGGACTCCTCCGTCGGCGCGTCAAACGACTCGGTGTTCTTTCTTCAGACTAGCGGCAACGGCTCACTCATGCTTTGGGTTGGCGCGGGAAGCGGTATGCCGAATTTGAAGGCCATCCACGCTGGCAGGATTGTTCCCGGTAGCCCGTCGGACCTGCGCGTTCAGGGCTTTGGAGTACCCTTTCGCGTCGCCTCAACACGCATCCATGACGGAAGCTATATCTATTTGGGACTTTCGGAACGGGATGAACTTCGAGTTTTGAGGAGTCTTTGGCTGCGATTCATGCTGCTGTGGCTGCTGCTGGTTTTTCTAGGTTTGAGTATTGTTTTCTTCACGACCAAACGCATGTTGAGTCATGTTCAGCGGATGACCGAAGCCGCCTCGAGAATTGGCCATACCGATCTGAGCGCCAGGATCCCCATCACTGCACGCAACGATGAAGTCGGAAACCTTGCGCTGACGTTGAACCATATGCTCGACCGCATCGAGATTTCAATGCATCAGTTACATACAATTACGGATTCACTGGCTCATGACTTGCGAAGCCCGTTGACAGCAATTCGCGGGAAGCTGGAGATGTCGCTTTCATCTGGCCCTCGTAGCGACCACTCCGAGCAGATTGTCTCGGTGATCGAAGAACTCGATCGCCTGACCGATTTTCTGAATAAATCCCTGGATGTCGCCGAGGCTAAAGCGGATGCGTTGCGGCTAAACCGTGTTCAGGTCGATCTGGATAAATTGCTGAGAGTCATGATTGATCTGTATGAGCCGTCGATGTCGGAAAAGGGCTTGCATCTCCGGCTCACCAGCGGTGGCCCTCTCATTATCGAGGCCGATGCCGCGCTGATTCATCGTATGATCGCCAACCTCTTTGACAATGAACTGAAGCACCTTCCCTCCGCCTGCACGGTCAATCTGCGCCTGAGCGTCGAGGACAATGCTGCTTCGCTTCTGCTGGAAGACAATGGGCCGGGCTTCGATCCAGAGGTATTGCCGCATTTATTCGAGCGCCGGATCAAAGGGAAAAAATCGACCGGGCACGGCCTGGGCCTCGCCTTCGTCGATGCCGTTACGCGAGCCCACGGTGGAACCGCGGCTGCCTCGAATTGCGAAGACGGCGGGGCGCATATTGCTGTCAATTTACCGCTTCTGGCCATTTCGGCTGGTCAAGTGGTTGCAAGCTAAAAGATGACGATAATTATATTTTTGTAGCCCTTACTCATCCCGCCCGAAACGAGTGAGACATTTGCGACATTCATACATCTGAAGGAGTTTGGAAAAGATTGACGGTCGGAAGTTGCCTGAAACAGCGCTCGATGAACGTCGGCGACATACGGTGAAGCTTCATCTACAGAAAAAGGCGCACTTATTGGGACGGGAGAGCGCAAACACGCGCACTATGGACTTAACTTGCCACGAAGTTAGTCAACAGATGCTTCGGGAATTCTGAATCGAGGATGGGTCAGAGATTTCAGTCACGAAGCCGATTTATGAGGATTGATGCTGCTGAACGTTTGATTGACAAACCACATATTACCGACCTCATGTAGGTAGAGAATTTGAGAATGTAAATATCCCCCGGCAGAGCCCTTTCAATTACCCACAATTTCAGTACCGATGGAGACGCCCAGTTGAATATCGACAAGACGTGTTAGTCCTTTCCAGATAGTTTCGTTGCCGGGAGGGGG
>Ga0255354_1000262_pt1 | contig 33292 bp, 18 predicted proteins | sample HBST50metaG_FD_189942 | JGI IMG/M metagenome (GOLD analysis project Ga0255354, IMG submission 189942) | Peat soil microbial communities from Stordalen Mire, Sweden - H.B.S.T50 | ecosystem: Environmental > Terrestrial > Soil > Wetlands > Peat | place: Sweden: Norrbotten County, Stordalen Mire...
ATTGAAACTACTCTGGGCTGGGACACGATCTATGAGCCGAGCCGGCAGCGCGTTGTTTCGCCAGTTTGCCGGGTGTGGAGCGTGAACTGGGGCGGCTATGTGATCTTCGACTGGGATACATTTTTTGCGGCGACAATGGCAGGAATTGGCGATCGGGATTTGGCGTACGCCGATGCGATTGAAACTCTACGCGAATCGACCGCGCAAGGATTTGTTCCGAATTTTGCGCGGGCGGGAAGATGGAGCAGCTTCGACCGCTCAGAGCCGCCAGTGGGTGCGATCACGGTGCTCGGCTTGTATCAGAAGTTCAATGATCGCTGGTTCCTTGAGGATACATTTGCACCTCTGCTGCGCTGGAACCGCTGGTGGGCAGAGCATCGCAACATGAATGGCTACCTGGTATGGGGCAGCGACGGGGGAGGCAAGCAGGGCAACCTGGATGATGCAACGGCTGAAACCCATCAGGCTGCGGTATTTGAATCGGGATTGGATAACAGTCCGATGTACGATGCGGCAATTTATAACCCCAAGTCTCATTTTCTTGAAATGGCCGATGTGGGTTTGATGAGTATGTATATTGCCGATTGCGACGCCCTCGCAGAGATCGCGGAAACATTGAACAAGCCTGCGGAGGCAAGAGAACTGAAGGAGCGCAGCACTGGTTACAGAGCCAAGTTGGCGACTCTTTGGGACGAGCCCGCTGGCATTTTTCTCAACAAGGATTTGCATACCGGGCAATTTAGCACGCGCCTTTCGCCAACCAACTTTTATCCCATGTTGGCCCATGCTGCCACTGCGGATCAAGTGAGGATAATGATCGAGAAGCACCTTATGAACCCCAGGGAATTCGGCGGCGAATGGGTTATTCCCTCGATTGCACGGGACGATCCAGCATTCAGAGATCAAGACTACTGGCGAGGCAGAATCTGGGGACCGATGAACTATCTCGTCTACCTCGGACTGCGCAACTACAACAATCCGACCGTGCGCAGCGAGTTTGCGCGTAAGTCGTATAACTTATTTCTTAAGGAGTGGAGCGAGAAGGGCCACGTGCATGAGAACTACAATGCACTATCCGGCACCGGAGATGACGTATCCAGCAGTGACCGTTTTTATCATTGGGGTGCGCTACTTGGCTATGTCGAGTACATGGAGCAGAGCAAGGCAGTTGCGCAACGCACGAAGTCGGATACGCCCGTCAAGTAAGTGCCATCAGCCATAATCAGCGAGATGCTTGAAGTTGTAAGGTGTTTCCGGGAGAAGGCGGACGAAAATCGAACTCCGCTGTTAGCGCAGCGGGGTTCTTTGCAGGTAGCCTTCATGCCAAACATAAGGCCCCTTGGGGGTTGTTTTCGCCTCGGCATAAACCGCTACTGTCTCTAGCGCTGCGTGACGGATCAAGGTTCACAAATCTATCCTGAAAACCGTCTGGAGTCTTTCGAAACGAATCGATGTAAATACTCAGAAATAATATCCTTGGGCGGAAAGTTGGGTATGATGCGGAAGAACTCCGATCAAACTGGACGGCGCCTGCCGGAATACTGCTTTTGCATAAATGCACAAAGATTCCGCTCGTCGCGTCTGTCTGCAGGGCACTTCACCGGAATGCGCACGCAGAGCGACGATTCGGAAGCTTGCGAGCTTGCACTTCAATAAACCTCCTCGTTTTCCAAATACAAAAAAAGTGCCAGGCGCGGGAGCGCTACTGGCACTTTTGATTGCGGACTTTGTTCCGTTGGTTCTGCCGACGTTGCGATCTTTTGACAGGTTGTTTTAAGCCACGGTACGTTTTCGTCTGGCCGGTGTAAACTCCGCACTGGCCGCAGCGGGCGCATAGTATCTGAGACAGAACTAACTCCTACCACGATACGCTGGCTGACATCACGACATCCTTAGCCCTCTGAGATATAACTTCGCAAAGAACGGTTGAAGTTATGGCTAGGAGAGATAATGAGTGATCCAGTGATCATTGCTCGGCTATTTGCAGGCCAGTCTCAGGTCTCGATCACATTGCTCTGAGATTCATTGCTATTCGTGTGCTGGCTCTGGCGATGAGGTGAACCCGACTGGAGATTGAATGGGCTGCGGAGTCGCCTTTTCCTCGTGGTACTCCATCTCTGTATTGATTGCCCAGATGTTGCTCTTGGAGGCGACGCCGTTGACGATATTTTCGACGGCGGTCATGGCGGTCAACATTGAGTGGTCCTGATTATTGTACTTGTGCATACCGTTCCGACCCACCAGAAAGAGATTCTGAAATCCGTCAAGATAATTGCGGATCACGTCGAAGCGGCTGTAACTTCCGAAGTAGGCGGGATAGGTCTTGGGCACGCGGACCACGTGCGAGTCCTCAACATCCTCTGCCCTAAGAATACCGATTTTGGAGATCTCGGCAATAGCGAATCGGGCCATCTCTTCGTCGGGAAGCTTCCACAAATCGTCTGTGTCGTTGCAGAAGTACTCTAGGCCTATCCAAACCTTGTCTGGCTCGCTCACCAGCCAGGGGCTCCAGTTGTTGAAGATCTGTAGCCTACCAACCACTACGTCAGGCTCCTGAATATAAATCCAATTATCCTTGAGCGGTGAACCGTCTTTCTCTTTGACAGCCAGCCGTGAGGCCAATAAACCAACGGTAATGAAGTCGCGGTACATCAGCCCTTCAGAAACTTCCGTAACCTCGGCAGGAACCGGCTCGCTGGCTGGAGTGTCGATGGCGCGCACCAAGTCACGAACGGGCATCGTAGAGATAAATTGATCTCCTTTAAAGACGATGTGTTCTCCTGCTTCGTTGATTCCTTCGATCGAGGATACCGTGTTGCCATTCATATGGATGCGATCGACCTTGATGCCGAAGTGGATCTCGCCGCCATCTGCAAGCACCATTTCTGCCGCATGTTCCCACAACTGCCCGGGCCCGAACTTGGGGTAGAGAAACTTCTCGATCAAGGAGGTTTCAGTATTCTTCTGCGCAATGTCGCCGGATGATTTGCGTCCGAAAGTCTTCTTGATGAAGTGGACGACTACGCCTTTGAGAGAGAGTCCTTTGATGCGCTGTGCGCCCCATTCTGCACTGATCTCGTTGCAAGGCACACCCCACACCTTCTCCGTGTACGACTTGAAGAAGGTAAGGTAAAGCTGTTTACCAAAACGGTTGATGATGAAATCTTCAAGAGACTTTTCCTCCCTTTGCGGAAGTAGCGCCGAGCGCATGTAGCTTGCGCCGCAGCGAATCGTGCGCACAAGGCCTAAATTGTGGAAGGTTGCCGCGGTGAGCCTGATGGGATAGTCGAAGAAGCGGCGGAGAAAGTAGATGCGGCTCTTGCGCTGGCGGACCAGCATTACCAAGTCGTCCGATTGTGGGTCGCGGGCAGCGGTCGTCCGGGGAAGATCGCGCTGCTGCCCGTGATAGCGCAGTTCCGCGCCCTCCTCATTACTGCCCTCCACTGGCATCAGGTCAAGCCACCAGCGCATCACCCGGTCCGATTTGGAGAAGAACCTGTGCCCGCCAATGTCCATCCGGTTGCCCTTGTAGCGTATGGTGCGCGAGATGCCGCCAATCTCATGGCTGGCCTCAATCAGGATAGGCTTGATTGAGGATTGCCGCTGTAACTCAATGGCAGCTGTGAGCCCGGCGGGACCCGCCCCAATGATGATCGCTGTTTTATTAGTCATAAGCCTCCAACCTTTCGGTCCGTCGATTTTCTTGTGGTTGAAAATGCGTTTGCCTTTTGCCGCAGGGTGTGCCAGCCTGCGACGGCCTAGAGCGGTTCTTCAATTGCCGTATCTCGAAAGCTCGCACACAAGTGGCTCTTCCTTGGAGAAAGAGCTACCTTGCACTCTGCTGGAGAGAACTCGTGAATTGGAGGACTGCTCTACTGTGCGGCGGTTGTAGGCTGTGTATCGGGCGCGTAAACCCGCACGTATCGCACGAGGAGATTGTTGGTTCGGGGAGTCTCGCGCGTCGGCCATCCGCCGCCAAGACCCAGATCGACGATTGGGTAATACGGCTGTTGCATGATAGGTGGCGTGGAAACGGTGAAGTAGACCTGTCCATCGCACGAAAATCTCATCGTAGAGGCGGTCCACAACAAGCCGAAGGTGTGGAATCCATCCGAAAGGTCAGCAACCTTGGCTAGATGGTGCGCAACCGTCTTCGCAGGCGGTGTCCAGTCATGCAGAGTGGAGTTGATATAGTTGGGTGCGAACATGAACGACTCAACCACATCGATCTCGCCAGCGGGTGCGTGTTCGGTGAGTGCAGCTGAGTTAAGCAGCCAGAATGCAGGCCATGCACCTGGGGCACGGGGAAACTTGGCTCTCATTTCAAAGTAGCCATACTGCTGCGCAAAACCTCTGCCATGCCGATCGACAGTGGCTAGCACACCGGAATACCATCTGCCATTTGTTTTTTGCAGACGGATGGCGAGACCCTGCCCGGGTACGAGCGTGTAAGGCTGCTGGCCATCGGGAGCGGAGATTCCAGCCATATATGTTGGAGTTGAAGGTGCAGAAGTATCGAACATGCAGCACTGCACCGTATTTGTATGCCACTTGGCGCCGGTTCCATCTTCATCCGAAATGCTAAGCGCAAGAAACTCGTCATCGAACGTCAGGTGATAGCCGGACGGAACCGCAGAGCTGGCATCTGAATCCGGCGCGACCGGCTTCGAGGAGTCTGCATGAAGAGTTGCGTCGGCATGGAATACGGCAGGCAGTCTTCCCGCGTAGACCAGGAGGGCGACTGACCATGAGGCGACGAAGAGCAGAGCTATACCTGCCGACATGATTCCCAGTAATCTGAGCGAGGACTGAAGATGCATCAGAGTCATGTACCGAAGCATGGGAATGTTCTCTTGAGGCTCGCGGATTTTCATCGGCAGTCCCCCTTGTCTAGTTCCAGTCCCGCGATTGCTCAGTGCTGGCCTTTTGTCTTTGATTTTGCGTTCAGCCGTAGGGACGTCGCGAATATCTGTGTGGAGAGTGGTAGTCAGGCACGACCTTCACACCTCTAGCCCATGGGGATCATGGACTCGGCGCAGACCGATGCTTGTTCTTCTCTTGACTCGTAAGGCGTGGGCGAAGAAACAGAAATCAGATGCAGAGCTGATGTTGAAGGCGCAGCGGTGCTGCGAACCAAATCCGCCATTCGCAAGGCCATCGCCACAATCATGAGCGTGGGGTTGGCGTGACCAGCCGTGGGGAATACAGAGCTGCCTGCAATATAGAGGTTATCGATGCCATGCACACGCCCATTGCGATCCACAACACCGTGAAGTGGACTTTCTGCCATGCGTGTGGCGCCAATCGGATGCGCCATATCTTCAAAAACCGCATCTTCGGGGCGATTGTCACGAACCCAATCAACGAGATCGGCCTGCGGCAGCCCGGCGCGCTTCAGTGCCGCGTTGAATGCATGACCGAGCACAATCGCTGTTCTGCGCTCCATTTCGCCGATCTTCCAATCGATGCGCGCCAGGGGCATGCCAAACGCATCAACCCGATCAGCGAGAGTGACCCTGCTCAGCGAGTCAGGAGTTTGCTCCACCATGACGTCCATATCGAGTCGCCCCATTCTGCGCGGCAGAGATCGGCCAAGCACCAACTTGTTCCAGAGACCAAGCATTAATTGATCGGAGTTACGCAGGACTTGACGGCTCTGTGCGACCCGACTGCCACCTGTATTGTGGACCAGTAAACGCAGCGCCCTCCAGACGTCGTCATCCGACACATGCTGCGTGGTCCATGCAGCGCCATTAAGCAGATGCTCGCGCTCTTGAAACTCAGGATTCAAGGCTAAGCCGCGCTGCAACACCGTACGCGAGGTGTGACGAAACAGGCCAAAGGTTTGCTGAATGGATTGCTGCGACGAAGGCGAGAATCGTCCTACCGTGGCTCGGGGATGATCCATGAGAAAGCGGCCAACAAGGTCGTGTTTGTTCCCGATGCCCTTCGGGTCGCTCCGGTTGGATAACAACAACAGGCGCGCATTTTCAATTCCGCCCCCGCAAAGAACTGCGATACGGCAGCTCACTCTGTAGGAGGTTCGATCGGGAGTCAGGACGTGAAGTTCCTTTACATGAGATCCATCAGGAGTAGTGACGATCTCAGCCACGGTAGCATTGGTCAACAGCCGTACATTACCGGCCTTCAGTTTCTGAAACTTCGGACCAAAGCGTACATAATCACTGCCGATGCCTGAGGAGGCGCTGAATTGCCAATAGACAGGACGCATATTTTCGCAATGCAAAGCCGCAATCTTCTCGTCATAGCCACGCGCATACATCGACTGGTCATTGTAATCCAATGAATGGAGCCCAAGATAGCGGCGGGACCTTTCAAGGAAAGGAGTCATCTCATTCTCTGTGATAGGCCATCCCGAATCTGGAATCCACGAACGGTTCGCGTAGTCGAGGCTGTCGAGCGGCCTGCACCGGCCAGACCACGTCAGAGAAGAGCCGCCGACGGCGCGATTGCGGACCTTGCTCTGCTCCATTACTCGAGACTCGCCTACACTCTCAATTTCGTTGAGCGCCGCAGCAAACTCCGTCTCACGATATCTCACTCCGCTTTCAAGAACCAGAACAGAATGACGAGTATTCGCAAGTTCGGTTGCAATGGTCAGCCCCGCAGGACCGGCGCCTATGATGCAAACATCCACATCGATGGGCTTATGCATGTTCTCCTCGCACAGATCGTTGATTCGCATTCTTGATCGCATTGCCCCGCCTTAAGCTGGATTTGTAAACCGGCACCCCAAGTCTTCACAGTCCCCGACTTCGCATTCGTGGAAAATTACAAATTCAACGGTCAATCACTGCGCATCATGCCTACGTGCGCTTCGCTCAAAGATCAGTCGGCAATCGGTCGACTCAGCAGTGTCGCGAAAGAACCTTTGACCGCAAAAGCGGTGTGTCTCTCGATAGTTATATGCATTGAGATACTTGAGCGAGACCTGAGATACATACTCGACTCCCGGCTCGGTCATCTTCACCCACTGGTCCATCACCGGGTGGTCGGGAGCGGACATCTTCACGCTGACCACATCCGGCTTTTCAGACATGACTGCGGCCACAGATAGACTGGGATCTGTTGTGCGACTGAAAGGCCAATAGTCGACATGCTGATTGAAATACGGCGATCTGGAAAGATATGCATTCACCGTTACCGAGTCATCGTCGAAGGCGGCTACGCGCAGATTCGAAGGAAGCGCACCAAGATACGCGGCTGCCTGTTCGCCACTCGAATAGGGCTTACGCACGTCATTGAAGATCGCGTGCATACTCCAACTAACCTGCATAGCCATAATGACGAGCAAATAGGCGAAGAGTCCTTTTCGCAATAGCGTCTGTGCCCCTTTCCGGGGTTGCTGGATCGATAGAGCCCAAAGCGAACAGGTGATCGCAATCCAGAGCAAACCAAAGTGGTGTGCTTCTCCAGCTACCAGCACGTTGACAGCTTGCACAAACAGCCAAGGCAGCATGGTTATCCATTGCCTCGCCAAAAGAATATTGGTTCCGAGCAGAAGAAGAAACACGATTGCCGCAGCATTCGATGTGGACACAGATGCGGTCGTTGCGGTTGCGAAAACCAGCAGATGACGAATACTGCGTCCACTCATCCAACGTGAAACGGGGTTGTCCGTCTGATTGTCGGATTGCATCGCGCGCCAGACAGACTGCGCCCAAGCGCTTTGTAGCGGTGGCTGGGCAAGATGAACACTTGTGCTGAGGTCCTCTTCCCTTGCTTTATTCTGCTGCAACGACCCGGGCGTAGAAACCGATGTGCGCACAGCAGTCACTATCGGATTCGCACTTGTCGACGATCCGTCTGCAGTTGGAACCGCTGTCAATGCCGCAGCAACAACAAGGACACACAGCACCACCGCGGGGCCACACAGTTTCCTCATCGGAAGAGTTGCGCCCTTGTGATTCCACAGGCGATCGTGCAGATAAAGAAGGGACAGCCCCATCGACAATGCCGCCATATGAACGGAACAGTTGGCAAACAGCCCTGCAACGATGCAGAAGGCCATCGGACTGCTCTTACGATTCTGGTAGAGCGCCATCATCACATATGCAAACAGCGGCGCCAGCACATAGCTTCGCGCAACAACCGCAAACTGATATTGCAGGAAAAAGGTAAACGGCATCAGCACGCCGACCATACGTGGCAAGGGATTGTAGCGCAACCAGACATATATGCCGGCAACAGCAAAACTAGCGGCGAGGACCTGCATCCCAAACAGAGGCGCTCCAAGACGGATGACGGCCCAAAGAAGAAGATGCCACAGTCCCGGAGTTCCTTCATAATGGAGACGATGAACAAATAGGTCGACAAGAGAAGAGTCCCGAGCTATCAGCCAAGCCTGCACTTCATCGAACCACGACTCGTGGTGCGGCACGCACCAGGCGAGAAGGCACACATACACCGCAAGCACTGCGGCTTCCAGGCGGCCGAACTGAGGCGGTTTTCGGAACGCAACCATATGCCTGCACAGACGCACAACTAGATGCCACGCTGCCTCGCCGGTGAAAGTGCTGGGACGCGTTTGCAGCGGTGGCTCTGCGGTTGCGGAGTTGTACAGTTGTCCCTTAAAGGAGTTCCTCACTACATTGACGCTTTCACTCACGGATGCCTCGCTTGGGTTGTTCGAACGGCCAACGATTCTGCCCAGTCGGGTCTTGCCAGGCGGTCTGGCACTGCTCTCCCTTGATGGCGTGGATATATCGGGGACAATTCGGCAGGTACAGAATCAGCGAAGCCGGGGTAGACGAGCGCAGCGCCAAAGAGAAGCCAGAGCACAGGCGCAATCGGCTCAGAGCCTGCCAAGACCATCCCCGTCACAAACATGGAAAGACTGAGAAGAGTTCTTTGCGCAGACGATTTATTCTCCTCGCTTGTCGTCCTGGCAGGATGCATGATCGGTAAAAACAACGCGAGAAAGGCCAAAGTAAAAAGGAGGAGTCCGAGGACGCCACTGCTGGCAAGAATCGTGTATGCCATACCCGAAGCGCGTACGCTACCAAGACCTACTCCCAGATAGCTTGTATCGGAGAGGGTCTTGAGTGCCTGCGAGTGGCTCTCCTCGCGTGCTTTGTAGGAATCGCTGTCTTTTTTGTTGAGAATGACCGAAGAGATGATCTTGTAAGTCTGTGTGCGAACATTTTTACTGGCGATGAGCGCCGTTGAGGCCGTTGCGAAAAGAAGAACCAGAACTAGAAGCTTGGACGGACTGGCGCCCCTGGTAGCGGCCACCTGACGCACGTAACCTAAAACTGCAATAGCTGCCAGAAGCGCTAGACATAGGTACCCGGTCGTCGAGAGCGTCATGAGAACCGCGATCAGCATCGAGGCGAAGATAACGAGGCTGGAGAGCTTTATCCTGTTCTTCATCAGATTCCATCCCATCATGGCGACGCCGGGGACTATTGATCCAGCCATGTCGGAGGCTTCTGTAAATGTGGAGTTGAGCCGCCACATGCCGTTGATTTTGTATGCGTGATAGATTGCATGTCCGGTATTGGAGTAGAACAGAGCGTCTGGATAAGGCACATGAACGACAGCGTTCGCTAGCTGATAGGCAGCAATGACAGTGGCCGTGATGCACCCGCGAAGGTACCAGGCAAAAGCCGTATTGAGCTCATCGCGCGTGCTGGTAATCGTCAGCATGAATATGACGCTCGCCGCGGCAAGATAGCAGAGCTGCGCGAGATTAGGTAATCCCCACTGCAATGGAACGAGATCTGTGAGATGGAGAACAGGAATGCCAGCAAACACAAATGGATAGACAACGCCAGAAAACGCTTCACACAGATAGAATGCAATAACCAGATAAAGGCCTGGCTTGTTAATTCCCGGCGCAATACCGGTCCGCTGGCGGCCTTGTGCAATTCGAAGTGGAAGGCAAATGGCCAATGCCATGAGCCACGGGGAAACACCGAGCGCGCCGAAGTTCAACGCCGATGCAGCATCGAAGATCGATGTGAAGGCAACGATGGCTAAAACATTTCCGCGCGTCCATCGCCATAGCAGCAACAGCAGCAAAAGCAGCGGAATCGTGGTCATAGTGGGCATGGGCTTTTGCCTCTGGGTGATGGAACTTATGCTGTGTCTTAGTTGGCAAGTGAAGCCGAGGACGTATGTGCAGATTCGTCGTCTTTTGTGAATCTGGCGACCTGAAGCAATTGTTCTGAAGATGCGCTCTCTTGTGGGGACCGCTGAACGCGCGCCATCCCATGCAGAAAAGGACGCTCCAGCCAGTGCCACGAGAGGCATGAGATGGCGACCGCTGCCACGCCGCAGGCTCCAGCGAACCCCCAGTAGGATACTGGATCTAAGCTGGCGACGGGTACGAATCGCTGGAGCAGTACTAGGCCGATGTGCAGCGCAAAAGCGTGGAAGAGATAGAAGCTATAACTGATTCGTCCCAGTAACTGCATCGGGGACGACTGAAGAAGGCCAAACCAACTGTTGCCGAGACAAATGCAGAGAAAAGGAAGAGCGAGCCAGGAGCTCTCCTGTACTCCATACGCAGCCGGCACGAACGCCAAGGTACCCCCGATGAACAAAAACGACAGAATCGTAGCGGTGGATGAGCGGGCCAACGCTAACCCCTTGGCGTTTACGGGAAGAATCGCAATGAGCATTCCCACACCAAAAACTGAGGCCAGGAACCGAAGGTAGTCGGCAGCAAACGATAGAGGGACGCCTGCTTTACCCACGAAGCGGAACTCGTTGAAGACGGCACTGCCAGCAGCGGCACATCCTAGTAGTAGTAGCAGGCGAAGGCGCCTGCGCGCGAACCATCCAAGCAGTGGAAGGGTGAGATAGAAACACCACTCCAGACGCAATGTCCATACCTGCCCGAACAGGAATCTAGAGTCGGGCAATCCGTTCATGTCATGACCCGCCGCCAAAAAGGAGCACCATCCGAACATCTGTCCAACGAGCACCGGTAATGACACACGGCGTTGGAAGTGGCTTGAGATGGCGACAAGTAAGAAGAACACAATGCACGCAACCCAGTACGCACTACCTAGTCGTGCAAGACGTTCAGCGATAAACCTACCAAACGGCAAAGACGGGCGCTTGACTAGTTTGGTCCAAAACAGATAGCCCGTGATAAAGAAGAACAAAGTTACCGGAAGCACTCCCATCTGCGCATAAAAGGCTGAAGAAAGATTCTCCCATTTACCCGTCAAAGAAGCTGCGTGAAACAACACACAGTGGTGCACAAATACGCTTAGTGCCAGGATTCCTCGCAGTCCATCGAGCGTTGCGAGACGTGTATTATCGGCGGCTCCCGTGCCGGTTGTCGATTGCCTAGGCAAGACTTTGACCAGCAGCGCTGCCTCTGCCACAAATACTCCAATCATCAGGAAATACCAAGCGATATTCTCAATCTGCATGAGAACTTTACCTTTCAAAAGCGACGAGCCGATTCAATCGCCGGTGTCTTTAAGCAAGGAGCAGGTGAGTCGCTTTGGAATCATGCTAATCATGGCTTGTAAGCACTCATCAGGCAGATGGCGTTGCGAGCAATATCAGGCCAGACGAGGCGGAGTTCTAAGCCTGTGGTTGCTCTTCAGTCGAGGACAGTAACGATGATTTATAGCCCGATCTTATCCGTAACTCGAAGGGCAAGGTGCTCCTCCTCCGTAGTGTGAAAAGGCCCTAGAAAATACTCGGCTGTGACAACGGGGAGAGCGCGGACAATTTGGAAAGTGGAACACATGCACGTTCGTAGGCTAGAATCCGATCACGCCGCTGGCTGAGACCCCACGCTATGGTTTCGGATATCTGCTTGGCTCGCTGCTGAAACGCATATTTCCATCTTTGATGGTGGGGCATTGAAATTGCAAAGGGAAGAATCTGCGGATAGCGCTCCAAGGGAAATGCATATGCGCTTCTAAAGCGGGCATTCCAAGGGGAGAATTGTCCATGCCATGGCTTCGGCATGGACATAAAGTGATGGATTTTCGGTGTTATCTTGTTTTCGACGCGCACATTACGAAAGAATGCCGGGTAGTTCCAGCAGAAAGACAACGGCAGTCGTTTGTCCATTCCTGTGAAGTTGATCGCATCCTGATCGGGAAAGCGTGATTTGGATGGATTGCGCGAGAAGTAATTCCACGCATCGGAACCAATCTGCTCCCAACCGTTTTTGTTGATGCGCAACACACCACTGTTGAAATAGCTGCGTGCCTGATCTAACGTGAAACCGGCATGCTGTAGATAGGACTGCAGATCCCTGCTCTGTCGGGTGTCGTCATCGAGAAGGAATGTAAATGGATCGTTGGCCGCCAGAAAGTGATCCGGCGGAACTTGCGCATCAATCAATGGAGCAAGGGATCCAGTGACTAGAATATCGCCATCTAGATAAAGGACATCCGTGCAGCGGCTTGGGACAAAGCGCGTAAGGAAGAGTCTGGCCATCATTGGGTTTGCGCCTTCGATGATGCTTGAGTTCAAGAAGGTAAGCTCGATGCTCTCGCGTTCACAAACCGGGGCGAACGCCCTTTTAGCAGCTTCGTGCGCGTCGAAGCAGTAGATGCAGACATCGGCTTTCTCCGCAGGACAGTGCTTGCGCGCACCAATTGCGGCGACCAGCGTTGGGAACAGATACGTCGCGTCCGTTGTAAATACAATGCAGCAGGATGCCATCTATCTCCTTTTGTGAAGTTATTTTCATTGCTACCATGGAGACCCAACAGAGGCACAGAACCATTGAAGCTATCGGAGTTGAGTGGAAGTGGACGGAAATGTGCGTTTCAAAATATAGGAAATGCTGGATGCCGCCATTGCCTCAATGCCCGGGGGATAGTCGGCAAGCCGCCACAGCGCAAATAAGACCGTGATGTAGACTGCGGCTCCCAACACGAGCGATAGCAGTGTCCCCAGCAGGAGTGGTATTCCTGAATGCGACCCGGTCAGAGCTGGCACAGCGAACACAAGTACCCCTGCCATAGCCACAGTACTAGAGATGCTGCGCCAAGGAGCCATCAACTGCAATCGCAGGGGCAAACCAATCATTCTTCGCACCGCAATCATGCAATAGAGGACGGTAATGGTTTCGGAGATCATACGGGCAACAATCACGCCGTAGAATCGATAGTTCAGGGCACCTAGGACAACCAATGGAATTTTGATGCAGATTTCAACGCTGTTGCGTTTGACAAAGGTTTGCGTCTTATCCAGTGACATGACCAAAGGTGCCATCGGCATGGCGAAGAGAGAAGGAATCAAGCTGATGGCCAGCCAGCGCAACATAGGAGCAGCGCCAATCCACCTTTCGCCGAACAACAGCCGAACACCGGGCGTAGCAAGCAGACTCTCGCCTACCAGCAGCGGCAGTGCAAGCGTGACCATAGCGGAAGCAGAGGTCTGATAGCTGCTCTGTAGTCTGCCTAGATCATGGCGCAACTGCGAGAATGCAGACAGAAGCGGTCGCTGAATGGGGCCAAATAAAGTCATCAGAGGAATATTTGCCAGGTCATTCGCAGTTGTGAACAGGCCCAGTTCAGCTCGCGAAGTGAGTTTGCCCAACAGTAGCCTGTCCGTCTGCCAGTTCAATGCGCTGATAATCTGTGCAACTGTGATCCAGCCTAGGAATCCTGAAAAAGAAGAGAGATGAGAAAAGGTCAAACGGGGCCTGTAGGGCGCCAAGACATAAGAGGCAATGGTGGCGACGAGCGGCGCAGCAACGGTACCCACTGCGATAGACCAGTAACTGCGATATACGACCGCAATACTAACAGCCGCAGTGAGAGCCACCAGCTTGCCTATCAGTTCAATGGAGAAGTCTCGCGAAAAGTCACATCTCTTGGAGTAGTGCGCCATGCTCGGACTTACAAGACCTCTCGCAGCCGGAGCCATGCTCAAAAAGCAAACTAGAGGAATCAACCGTTCGTCGCCATATATGCGGGCAAGCGGCACACTGAGGCCGCAGATTGTGGCACTTAGAAGAGCGCCCCGTATAATGCTCAAGGTAAATGCAGTGTCAAGATGCGGACCGCTGATCACCGGCAGTCGAACCAGTGCCTGACTCACTGGAAGTTCCAATGCCGCCTCAAGAATATAAATTACAGTCATGGCTATCGCCACGACCCCAAAGTCTTGTGGACGAAGAACACGAGCCAGCACGAGCAAGGTGCAGAGGTCAATGACACGCGAAATAAGCCGCGCACCGATCATCCATGTGCCCCCGACAACGGTTTGGCGGCCGACCTTTACTTCATCTACAACCGTCTGAACTGTCACGCAAGCGACCTCATCCATTGGATTCTCGGACCTTCGTTGAAGCGGACAGTAGACTCTGGGCTCGTGCTCGCTGATACACCTGGTCGTAGTCGCCCAACAATCGCTGGACACGGAATATCTCAGATCCATCAAGTGAAGCGCGCCGAAGCCAGATTAGGTCCGACGGGGAGTGGATGAGCTTACGTATTTCGAAGGCAAGTGCCGCAGGCTTGCCCGCAGGAACAAGGCGTCCTTTACGGCCATAGTCCAGCATCTCAGGCGTTCCGCCCACGGCCGATGCAACGATGGCGCAACCAGCGGCGCGGGCTTCGCCAATCACCAGGCTGCATGGGTCCGCGTAAGAGCAGAGGACGAAGATATCAGCTTGCTCCAACAAGGTGCGCGGCGCAGGCACAAAGCCGAGAAATGTTACTCGATCGATGAGTCCCAAGGATTGAACCTGAGCCTCGAGTGCGTCGCGATCCGGTCCTTCTCCTGCTATATATATCCTCCATTCCGGCACTTCTTGAAAGAGAAGAGCACAGGCTTCTAGCAGGTCGTGTACTCCTTTTCTATGGTGCAGCCCGCAAACGGTAAGGATACACGGCTTCTGAAGAATCGGGTCCGAGGCGTTCACCATGAACGAGTCGCGCGGCGAATCGGCCGGAGCGTTCAAGACAACATCCACGGATGTGGGCCGAAAACCTGCTTGCAGCAACAGATCTTTCTCGGCACGGCTCACAGCCACGACCCGATCGCCGAGTCGCATAAGCTGAGAGTGCGGATCGAATGAATTGTGAACGGTGGTCACCAGCGGGGCGCCTGTGATGCGGGATAACACCCATCCAATAACCGCGCTGCCCATCATGTGCGCGTGCAGCACATTGGGTTGGAATGCACGCAGCAACTTCGCCAGGCGCCAGACCGAACACAACATGGAGAGCGGTTTACGCAGATCTTGTTGAAATGAAATGTGACGGACGCCATGCTGAGTTAGCATTGGCTCGAAAGTGCCTCCACTGCTGACAAACAGTACGTCGCACCCTGCATCGGCCTGGATGCAGGCTAGGTCCACCGCCACATGAACGTTACCATTGCCATAGTTGCAATGTTTTGCGATATGTATGATTTTGGTAACCTTTGTTGCGTTCACCGCACAGTCCGGCGGCGCATGCGCGGCAGAGGAATTTCTGGAGAAACTCGAAGAGATGTATCGGCGAGGCGTCTGATGGACGGGCATGTCACTCCTTTGATTGGAATCTTCTTCGCGTTAGTAGGCTCCCTCACTAAAGCAGACGGTCTTCATTGTGCGAAGCAGGATATACAGGTCAAGCGCCAGCGACCAATTGCGTACGTAGTAGTGATCAATCTCGATGCGACGATCATACGTTGTGTTATTTCGACCGCTTACCTGCCACAAACCTGTGATGCCAGGCGTTACACGGCGATAATGGCGGAAGATATGGCCATACTTTTCGACCTCTGAGGGCACAATCGGCCTTGGGCCAACTAGGCTCATCTCTCCGCAGATTACATTCCACAACTGCGGTAGCTCATCCAGACTGTACTTGCGTAAATAGTTCCCGATCAATGTAACACGCGGATCCTTACGCAGCTTCTGATCTCGCTCCCACTCCATCTTCAATTCCGGATCGTTATCCAGGTGCTTCTGAAGAACAACTTCGGCATTCATAACCATGGTGCGGAACTTCCACACATGAAAGGAGCGTTCATTCCTCCCGATACGCTTATGCCCAAAGAAGATTGGCCCCTTGGATGTGAGACCTACAAGCAGGCACAGCACAACAAATAGAGGCAGAAGCGGGATCATGATGATGGTGGAAACCAATATATCGAAGGTGCGTTTGATCAACCGTGGAAGTTTTCTAACGATCTGCTGCTCCACCTCAAAAGTGAGGATGCCACAAATATCCTTCGCTTTGACAGCAAGGCTTGCCATTCCGAAAAGGTCTGGAATGATGAGCACATGGTGATAGAGTTCCGCATGATCGTTGACGAACTGCGTCAGACGGTCAGACCCCTTGGACGGCATCGCAATAACAGCGTAGCAGTCACTGAACACAGTAGACAGTGCGCCAGCATCAGCTATGTCACCTAGAAACACTTTATTATTGCTGATCTTGAGAATCGTTTCACTCGGCTGCATGGTATCGAGCAGTAATGCGATAGGTCGTAGCGCGAGGCGAGGATGCCCCTCGAGCATATTGAGCATCATTACGGCGGACTCCCTTTCACCCATGATGACAGTTGGAATTCCCCACCACGGCTTTGTACCGCACACGCCGCGGACACTCCTTCTGAAAAGCGGAACAAGCACAATCTCGAAAAGCCACGCTAGTACAAAGACCATTCGTGACGCCAGCATCCCCTGGCGAAGGAAGAATGTTGCACCGATGATGAGCAGAAACGCAATACTGGAAGAGCTGAGAATGAGCCGAAACTCATCTATCGGGTTAGTCGCAACCCCGGGATATAGACCAACCAGAGCAAATACAATATGGACGAGTAACAGGCTAGGTGCAAAAGCTATCCAGTCAGAAGGAGTGAAGTCCCCGTGAAACACAAAGCGGATGAGCACAGCCAGCGCACCCGCCACACTCGTCGCACACACGTCTGCAAAAACGATGGAGCAATAGGTTATCCATCGTGACAGATTAGTGCGGCGAGGAAGGGCAGCCTCCGCTGGAACGAACATGGTTGTTGTACTCATCGTATTTGGCCTCCGTACATGGAAAAGGTTGGCTCGATGGGCACCTGCGTCTGCACTTGCCCATATTTGGATCCGCCGCAATTGGCTGTCGCTGTTAGCAAGAGAGTTGGGGATCGACAGACGCGCTGGATGGAGACGAGGAAGCGCCCTTCAGAGCCATCTCAGCTATATGGCTGAATCGTGAGACAAATAACTCTTCGGAGAAGCACGAGGCTCTGCTGCGGAGCGTCGCGATCGAGAACTTATTTTCTCGCGCTTCGAATTCAGTAATTGCCTCCGCCAGTGATTCAATGGTTGGCTCGGTGTATAACACGGAAGTATCGGAAGTCATTGAATCGAGAATTCCGCCTGCGCCTAGCGCGATGACCGGGCAGCCACAGGCGATTGCCTCGACCGGGACAATTCCGAAGTCCTCTACTCCCGGGAAGAGTAGAGCACGCGCATGGCGATAGTATTCGCCGAGGTCTTGGTCACTGACAAATCCAGCGAAATTAACATTCGCGCCAATGTCTGAGGCCAGTTTGCGAAGGGCATCCAGCTCGGGTCCAGTTCCCACAATGCATAGGCGCCTGCCCATGCGCTGACAGACGCGGATCGTGTGGTCTACACGTTTGTAGGGCACGAGTGCGGATACAACCAGGTACCACTCTTGTGGATCACGCTGCAGCACGGAGTAGCGCGCGGTATCTACGGGAGGAGCAATAACTTGTGCCTCCCGGCCATAGATTCTGCGGACACGTTCCGCTACGTGGTGCGAGTTTGCCAAAAACATATCTACGCGATCGGAAGTCCCCTTGTCATACAATTGAAGCCCCTGCATGACAGGGCGAAAGAAGTATCGAGAGGCGAGAGCGCCAACGCGATCTGGTCCAAAATAGTCGTCAAACATATCCCACGCGTAGCGCATCGGAGTGTGAATGTAGCAGATGTGATATCCACGCTGTCTTGGAACCATGGCCTTGGCGACTGCATGCGAACTGGAGATTATCAGATCGGCGCTGGAGGTCTTGGCCAATTCAGCGAAAATGGGAAACAGCGGAAGATAGCTTCTATAACGCTTCTCCGCACAGGGCAACTTCTGCAGCAAGCTAGTGTGTATCTTGCGGTTCTCGATCGTACGACTCACAGAGCCGCGTACATGCAGCAAAGTCCACAATTCCGCATCTGGATAGAGTCTGCAGAATACTTCGAGGACTTTTTCGCCGCCCCGCATCCCGGTAAGCCAGTCATGCACCAAGGCAACAGGCACCGATTCGCTCTTCCGTTGTTCGCGCTGGGAGTGAGCACGCAATACAGACACGTTGCTATTCCGCGGAACTGTAGCGACAGACGGCTGCGAACCGGTAATAAAGGTTTTGGTTCCGCTATTGACTGAACGTGACGAGGTGGCATTCGCCGCAGCCACAAGAACATTGTTTGTCTTCTCGGCCGCATCGTCCCAACTGAATCGCTGTGCACGCGCTATTGCTGGCAAATAGGGCCTATGCCTGCTTGCGCCTAGTTGAAATTCCTTTGCGATGGCTTCTGTAAGTCCCTTCGTGTCGAGGGCATCGACATAGACGACCGCATCGCCTCCAACTTCCTGCAGTGAGGGCGCGTTCGACGCAATGCACCGTACTCCACATGCCATGGCCTCCAGAAGCGGAATTCCGAAACCCTCGGCAAGAGAAGGAAACAGAAAGAGCGATGCGCCGGAGTATAGCCCAGCAAGATGCTCATCTGGGACGTAGCCCGTGAAGTGGACACGGGGAAGGTCGGGCGAGATCTCGTTTTCCGCGTAAACAGCTTGGTCGGCTTTCGCACCAGCGACAACAAGCCAGATGTCCGATGGCAACCATTCGTGCAGCAGTGCCCAAGACTTGAGAATCGTTCGCAGATTCTTGCGCGGCTCGAGAGAGGACAGAGTGAGCAGGTACCTTGCTGAAGGGATCTTGAGTTCGGTTCGAGCCCTATGCATTGCAGCTTCTTCGACTCTCTGACAACCGGTCGTCAATCCATTTGGAATCACACTGATTCGTTCTGGGTCACAGCCTAACCGCTCGACAATTCGCGTCTTGGTGTATTCGGAGACCGCGATGAGATGGACTGCATGAGCTACTTGGTGTTCCAGCAAATGCTTGTACCAATTCGAGTACAAACGGGAATACCACTCTGGATTTTCGATGGGGAATAGATCATGAATGGTAACGACCTGGCGGCGGTAAGAGATGGGACCAGAACCGGTAGGACTCCACAATAAACGGCCTCGGCAGGCACGCGGGAGCTGCAGCTGCTCCCAAATATGCCCTTTAACTCCCTTGCCACTTTCAGGTGAAAGAATGTCAACCGTTCCTCCAATTCTGGTCGCAATCTCGTGTGCATAACGCTGTATGCCGGTTATACGATGCGCGCGAAAGCGCCCATTAATCACAATTTCAGTTTTGTTGTCCAAACGCATTCGCACCTCATTGTTCAGCAGTATTTGCTATTCCTTGAAAAGTTGTCGTAATCAACAGAGGGATAGCAGTTGCAGACATCTGTGGTTGCTCATGACGGACGCCTTCACGCTGGCCTGGAAGGGATTATCGTAAATCGCTTCTTTAGCATCAGAAATGGTCGTTCAAGGAATGTGTACGACATGATGGCGCAGCCAATCGTCAAACCGAGAGCTACAATGGCGCAAGCTGCATGCAAACCAAGCAGTGGCAATGCTGGCGCATGGAATCGTGCGAGGGACGCCACTGCAACCCGGAGAACAACCTCAAGGAAAAAAAAGTGAAACACATAGAGTCCGTAGGTGATCTTGCCGAGATAGAGAAGGCTAGATGGAAGATGCGCCGGTCTCCAGCCGAAAAAACAAAGAAAGATCAGCACTACTCCAGCCATTACGAGTGCATAGCCGACAACCAGATGGCCCACTCCGGGGCTCTCAGTCCGGACCACATGGCATACGGACGAAGCGCAGAACCAGCAGGTCCATCCGCCAACAAAGAGCAGAACGCGCGTTGCAGGCCTTATTGGACGAACTGTCTGACCGAGAAGCGTAGCTGTCAGCGCGCCCGAGGCAAAGAACAGGCACTGCACAAGGCTGTTCGTCCATAGCGATGGGTTAGTACAATTTGGCATGTGCCCCACAATTGCAATAACAGCGAAGGGAACGATAGAGAAAAGACCACACGTCGCGACAATCGCAGCGCGCCCAAACCGCGCCAGCTGGGGCCACAATAGATAAAATTGTTCCTCGATCGAAACACTCCACAGTGGTTCGATCGGTGATCCAATCCAGCCATGCAAGACGATTGGCCAGTTAGCAACGAGCAAAAAGCTCGCAACGACTCGGTATCTGGTGATATTGAGCCATGGCTGGTATTGGCCAACCAGGACCATCGCCGCAAGAAAGGCAAAGTAGAGTGGCCAAATACGCAACGTCCTTCGGACGTAAAAGTCACGAACATCCACACGCCCGGTTACATTCTTTTCAATCAGAAGCAGCGACGTAATCAGGTAGGAGCTGAGGAAGAAAAACAAACATACGCCAAAGTCTAACGACTGGGTCAGTCCTTGAATGAGAATCCATGGGTTATGATCCGTAGTGCTGGAGTATGCTGCCAATCTGCTAGGTATCGCGCCAGCGGCTTGCTGCCGTGCGATTCCGAATCCAGTAGCTACGTGTCTCATGAAAACAATCAGGAAAGCAAACAAACGCAGAAGGTCCAACTCTGGGGCGTAGAATCTGCGCCTTGAAGCCGTCACCGGCATTTCTCGAAGAGAGACTTCTTCTGCAATGGCAGTGGTCATAGGGAGCTCACTAGGAGGGGGTAAAGGGATGTATGCCTGCAGCCGCGACGCGCATCTGGGCAGAGAAGCCACTTCCTCGATATGGATTGCAAACTATAGAATGCGAAAGGAAGAAGAAGGCAGGGAGATACGAACAGCCTTTTGCAGCGAGTCAATCGAGATGACCACTTTTGTCTGGTCCTGCACTTTCTGCAGCACACCGACCAATCCGCTGAAGAGCCCTTCAATAATCATGGCCCTCTGTCCGACAGTAAATATCTCACATGGTTCGCATTGATCATTTTGATCATTGGCTTCACACAAGACTTCTACTGCCTTAGCCTCATGCTCTGGAAGCGGCTCTAGTTTGCTTCCAAAACCGACCACATAATGGACCCCGAAGGTTGAAACCACGCTTAGCAATGCGCCCTCGTCCATGCGGACAAACACATATCCTGGGAAGAGTGCACACGGCACTTTCTTAACACGATCCGAATAGCGACGGCACTGGACATAGCCAGGCAATAGTACCTGGTGCCCCTTCTGTCGCAGTGCATGGGCAACCCTGCCCTCGCCTTGGCTACGCACTTTAACTGCATAGCAGTTCTGCACTGTCGAGCGATTGATTGATGTATCTGTGTTCATTCGCACCTCCGAGGCTTGACGTGAGATTTTCGATACGAGTACTATTGCCACGCTTGCCCGTGCTTTCTCACCCTTTTCGCGTTAAGACAGCGGAATGGATTGAGCACCTCCAGAGAGGTGCAGGGCACGCGGCCAGAGACCGAGGTCATAGCTTGGATATTTCGCGCACTAATCGGGACGACCGGATCCTGGATCCACCTTCGGCTCTCAGACTCAATTGACTCTTCCGACTCTCATGCGGCAGTCGTCGTGTGCAGTGCTTCTATCCTGACGAACAAGGACAGATTCGCCAGTAGTCTTGACATCAAATCGCTGCCCGGATTCTCAAGTCTGCCTCCCGATAAGCACCCTCTTACGCCAGGCGTGATCGGACGACAGTAAATTTGTCTTTCCATCGCAAAAAGGTCTTTTCAAAATATCGGTAGGAAATAGCCGATATGATCACTGTGAAAAGCATGCCGAGCGCAAGATGAGCAACACCGAACACAGTGTGGTGGCCACTTGAGTCCATTCCTTCAATACGGTTGAGCAGATTAGACGCGAGTTCCAAAGACACTTGGTGGAAAACATAAAGGCCGTACGAGATCTTACCCAGGTAGACCAGCCCGGATGGAAGCAGTTTCTGATCCACACCGAGCGCGCTCAACAGAAAGCACAGACACCCTGCGCCGACGCCCCAATAACCAACCATTGGCCCCCACCCGCTGTGAGCTGTCCGAGCGTCAATGCCCGAAAGTGCTGCCACTGCACCCCACAGTGCGCATCCAATGACGATCAGAATCAAACGCCAGCGCAGCATCAGCTTGGGGACAGTACCATTCAGCGCTAAGCCGGTCAGCGCGCCAAACGCAAAGATCTGGATCTGCACTAGACTGTTTGTCCAAATGCCTTGTGCAGGCGTTTCACCCATCCAGGCTAGACACAACACTGTGACCGATCCGATTGGCACCAGCGTGCCCACGGTCAGGGTTAGCGCTCTTCGCGTAAGCTTCCTGTTCAAGAACGGCCAGAGAAGATAGAACTGCTCTTCGATTGAAATACTCCATAAATAGCCGATGAACGTTGTGGGGAAACCGAAGTGCCCAATGTATAGATTCCCCAGCATGAAAATATAGCTCAACACGAAGAGAGTTGGAAGATGATAGGACGAAAACGCCAAGCCGAACAGCACGGAACAGAGAAGCACGCCAAAGTATAGCGGCCATATACGCAAAACACGCCGGATATAGAAGTCGCGAATAGCCACAGTGCCCGTTAATTCCAGCTCTCTCTGCAGTAGTTCAGTAATCAGGAAGGCACTCAAAAAGAAGAAGAAGCACAACCCAAAGCCGCCGCAAATCGAGAGAATAGGAAACACATTGTAGATACCGTGGTGTACAAATACAGCGAGAAAAGCAAAGAAGCGGAGCATGTCAAGTTCCGGACGGTAGAAACGCTGTACGCGCTGCATCCGTGATGTACTTGGCAAGTCTTCGGAGACGGCATAAGACAGCTGAAGGGACGATGCGATTTCCATTGGCACCTATAATATGCAGTGATCATGATGGATGACATCTACAGCGCTCTGGAAAGAGCATGAAGATGCCTGAGAGTTATCATCCAATCAGGCCTGAGCATCAATTTCGCGAGGTGTGCTCGTAATCCGCCTACGTGAGTATCTGTTGTATGCGCGATAACGGAGGTAATCATCATGCACATTGAGCTGGACGCGATTCAGAAGCATGCCGACTACATTGGCACCAACCGAGTGCAAGGTTGCAAGGGACCGGAGCAGGGACTCTCTGCTTGTCTGCCCGGCACGTCCTATCAGCAAAACACCATCTGTTCCTGACGCAATTTGAATAGGCTCGGCGAAACTGAGCATCGGCGGCGAGTCGATAACAATCAGGCTATATTCCTCACCGGCCTCCTCTATCAATTGCAGAACCTGCCGTCCAACGCCAGTCAATGGCGGGCGTGCCGTGTCCCCGGCAACAACCACATCGAGATGATCTTGCCCAGGGACGTGTTGGCGCGCTTCATTGAGTCGAAGGTTCCCTTCAATCATGCCCGTCAACCCTCCATCTTTGGAGACCGAAAGATACTTGTGTTGACTCGGGTTGCGAAGATCCGCATCTACCAGAAGGGTCTTCATGCCCTGCGCTGCATACGCTGCGGCAAAGTGGGCGGCAAAGGAAGACTTACCTTCGGCGGGCCCTGGACTCGTGATGAGAATTGAGCGCACCCGTCCACTTCTCCTGCTATTGAGAACAGTGCACAAGCTACTAGCGACGCACTCGCGGTAGAAGTCGTGTGGAACAGTTTGCACATTCTTTCCTCGTGATGTTTCTCCAGGATACTGAGGCATGAGAAGGCGCGTTGGAAAGCGCCGCACATCAGGAAGGCTGCCGAGAATTGGTAAGCCAGCAATATACGCTGCTGTCGCAGTATCTCGAACGCTTTTGTCGGATAGCTCGGCGAGAAGTATGGCCGCCGCAGAAGCCAGCAAGGACACAAGAAAGCCAAGGAGCACAAAGACGCTTTTGCGAGGGAATATGGGCCGCAGGGCTGGACGAGCCTCGTCCGCTACTCGAATGGAGCCGCTCTGGAATCCTGCATTGATGCTTTCTTCTTCAATTTTCCGATTGAGATCGTTGTAAAGGGCGGTCTTGCTCTGCACCTCACGCTCCAATTGTTCATACTGGAACGACGTAGCGTTAAGTTTGTCGCTCTCATCTTTGGCTGCTGCCAGTGTGGCCCGCAGCATCCCTTCGCGGTGCAGCGCTTCACGGTATTCCACATCAATCCGCTTACTGATTCCCGCACGCAATTCCTGGTCCTGTCGAGTGACTTCAGCCAAGTTGTTGGCAGCACGCTTGTACTCTGTGTAGCCTGGACCATAGACAGTCTGAACCTGCGCCATCTTCTCTTGCGCGGCGCGCACGCGTTCATCCAGTGCATTGAGGGCTGCCGCTTGCGGAGATGCTTCCAGGGCTGCATTGGATCCGGATTTGATTGCAGCAAACTCGGTCTCCTTGCGAATACGCTCGTTCTCCGCGTCTGTATATTGCGAGTTCAGCTGCAGCAGGCGGGAGGTAAGTATGCTGGTCTTCTGGGCGGGGTTGATGACCCCTAACTTGCGTTGTTCTTCTACGAGTGTCCGCGCGGAGTCATCCATGCTCTTTTTCAACTGTGCGATCTGCTTTTCCATTACCGACGACAACTCTACAGATGCGGCGATACGCGCATCTTGATTCCTGACGATGTAGGAATGGGCGACTGCATTGGCTACCTGGGAAGCAAGCAGCCGATCCGTGGATCGGTATGTTATGTCGATAAGGCGACTGTTGGGTATGTGCTCGACAGTGAGACCAGAAAGGACCACGGGCGCAGCCATTCCCTGCGCAGATCCTCCGTCATCGGACTTCAGCAGGTGAAACTGCTCCGCGACTGGCCTGAGTACAGCGTCGGAGCGGATTAGTTGCATCTCTGTGTTAATCGTCTGGTCGATATCCCCGGCAGCCCCGTGTGCTGCGTCTCCGCTAATCACTACTGAAGGAATGATCTCGTCTATCGTCACCCGGGCAGTGGCCTGATAAATGGGTGTGATCACATAGCTTGCCAACAAAGCAGCGATTGTGCACAGCGCAACCGCGAGCATAATCTTCCACCAATGGCGGCGCAGGGTGCTTAGATAGTGCGACAACGACAAGACATCTTCTGGCGTGGAAGAGGTTAGGGACGACGATGGAAACGAGTTTGGTCCACCGCTGAGACCGTGCATGTAGGTGCGTTCCGGGTTAGAATAGAGCATCGCTCAACCACCTTCAAGGCATGTAGGTACTTCAACCAGCGTGGGAAGTCATGAATCCAGGGGATCGCGGGGCATTCGAGATACGACTGCTGTTCTACTTCTGCCAGGCTGTATCGACGCACCACGTCTGCGAGTATTGAATGAATCTCATATTGAAGCATGCATCGTAGAACCACTACTAACAGAGTGAGGTGACAATGCCCCAGAGGAATGATTCCTTCTGGACGCGCAGAGCATGTAGATCTCGCAGTGCAGCTAGTCGCGCGTCAATCAGCGCGGATCTGTTGGTACTGCGGAGGGCTAGCACTAGCTCCAGACAACCACGTTAGGGACATGTGTGCGACAGGCTATTGAGCGCTGTTTGGCATGCAGTTTGTGCCGGATGGAATTCATGTGCCAGCTTGTTCGCGGTCCCAGTTTCTGCGCTAATGAAGGATCAATATGCCGGATCCTGTGGTTTGCGCAAAACCTGAGATTTGGCCTAGCACCTTACTCGTCATCTTCTTTGCGCCGTTCTCAGGGATGTAAAGGATGTCGTCCCGCATGAGCGCCACATCGGCATCCTTGCGCTGCATGATTCTGCCCAGAGGGACCATGAGTTCATGCCGCTGCTGTTCACCGGCCTGCGAACGATAGATGTACGCTAACTTTGCGCTGTAGGGCTGCAGCCCTTCACTCATCGAAATAGCCTTGAGAACCGTCATATCTGCATCATTCTGCATCGGAAGCATACCGGGATGCCGCACATTTCCAGAGACAAATACCTTTCCTGCTTCGAGCACCCGAATTTGTTCGCCCCCCTTGAGGTGTAAATTCGACTCTGGATCTGAACTCGACAACAGCCTGCTTGATGCAATCGTGGTAGTCGTCACTTGTGCGTGACCATCTTCACTGAGAACATGGCTCGTGACAAGGACGCTGGATCCGGCCATTCCCGACATGCCCCCGGCCCGCGCAATCGCATCCAACAGAGTGAGATCGCCGATAGCCTGGAAGGTAAGCGGATGATTCACGGCCCCCACCACACTGATCGGTCTGCTGCGGTACTCCAGGATGGCAGCAACGACTACCGGATCATTGAGAATTGATTTGCTACGCAGAGTTTTCTCTATTTGCTGCGCTATCTGCGACGTGTTCAGACCCGCCACGTGAATCGGCTTGTCGATCAGTGGAAGGATCAGCGTCCCTTCAGATGTAACTCGGAAGGACCTCGATAGTTCTGGGCAATCACGCACAGTAAGTCCCAGCAGATCTCCAGAACCGACGCTCTCATCCGGCAATGGCACTTCCGCATTAGACCCGCGCATGGGTTGCATTGTCGGTGGGTTGTATCCAGCATCTTCACGAGCTTCCGTTTGTGCGGAAATAGGGGACAATACCGAACAAGCAACCGCGATCAGAGCGGCCATACGGATATACTCTGACCCAAAGTGTGCCAAATGGAGCTTAAGGTTTTTTATGACAGCAACCTCCCAGACTGGTATCAAGGAAGAATCACACAGCATACGGATTTGTAAAGATGCATCGTGAATCCGTGCTGGGTTTGTGTTTTGAGCAGGCTTCGTCATTTTTGTCACATCCTCTAGGGAGTCACAAGCGAGATAAAGTGAGAGTGATGGCTTGGATGCCGACTTACTCTTTCAGCGTTGATAAAGAGGCTAGGTGCAGTCGATCTGGACACCGCCGTCCGCTGATCATGTCACACAATGGGGTTTATCCACTTGACCGCCCCACAAGTACGCAATGGCAAACAGTAATATCTTCCGCGCATCGTAGAGATGCTACGATGCTGCCGTTGCAAGGACAATTCGATCAAGGTTAAGAAGAGAGTCAACAACCTTTGGCACCAAGTATCGGGGAAGGGCACCAAATGGTCAGCTACTGCGTTGACATAGAGTACGTCGTAACATTTGTAAAACGCAAGCACATTTTGGTAACCATTTGGTAACCAGTTACTGCAATGCTTCCAACCGCTTGATCGTTCCTTGTGAAGATCAACTAGTAAGTGATTGAATTGCAAGCATGTTACGAGAACCAGAGTGAGTTCGCACAACCTCTCGAAAGAATGATCGTCGCCCGCGAAGCCCCATCGATCACTTCCTATTCGCTGTTTCTAGCGATATACAAACCTATGTACTTATCTGAGACCTGCTTGTGCGGATGCCAAATTCTCCCTGCATGGCCTATGTAGCCCATAAATAGTAGCGTCACAACTGACAGCTCATAGATTAAGGACCCGTGCCGGATTCAATTCACCCGTCATTAAGTCGCGCAAACCGAGAAGGTTACCACGTAGTCGGCCGCGACGATCAACATAGGATTCCGGACGCACGCTCATCGCGATGTTTTTCAGAAAGCGGACGGTGATGCTATAGATCATATGGGACCAGGGAAATGTGCCTTTCTCCAATAGATAGATAGGGTTGGCGATCTGCGAGTAGCCAAGTCGTACCCCGGAAGTGCGGCCACTTTTCGCCCCAAGATGAACGCCCAACGCATCGGGCATGTGCATTACGGTTCCGAATCGTGCGAGCTGGCGAGAGAAATCAACGTCCTCGTACCAACCGTAGAGCGGAAGTTGTTCATCGAAGCGTAGATGGTGCATTTGTACTGGAGCCAGGCGAATACACATGTTGCAACCATACGCATTGAACACAACATTAGGCCTTTGCCGATTATGTTGCTCAGGTAATTGAGCGCTAAGGATAGCCTTGGCCTCCGCATATTTCAGGCCAGGTCCACCGATACCATCCGCCAAAACCCTTCCGGTCGACACGACTACGTCTTCCCTCGCAGCAAAAAACCGCTCGGTATTCGCCAGATAGCGGTGATCGATATAGAAGTCATCGTCGAGAAACACCAGGATGTCCGCCGACCGTGCTTGATCGAGGATCGCGTTTCTCTGCCGTGTCAGGCCGAGGGCGCTCTGAATGAACACTACATCGGGAAAACGTGCCGGCGCGGCGCCTATGTCCTTGACATCCGCATACGCCACGACGATGTGGTCGGCTTTCCTGTCCTGTCCGTCAAGGTCCGCAATTGTGTCTGCGAGAACCTCTGGACGCCCGCGCGTAGCGATTCCAACGGTGATCTTTAAGTTCGAAACTGCTGAGGCGTTGACGGCATCGTTTATGACCGGTTCGGCTCGAAACATGTGGGACGTTCTCCTTCTGTCCCGGTATCTTATAACGCGGATCTAGCCGATTCCAAGATGGCTGCCCTATTTTAGACAAAATAATTTGAGCGTTTCTCCACTTGCCATATATCTGAAGCATCCGCGCAAGAGGTTTTTCCCTCACGGTGCCGTAGCCCTGGACAAGAGATACATCTAAAAAACCAACCATCCTGTATGTCATACATTCGGATCAGAGCCGTCGGTTCTTGAACGCCTTTACGAGGCATAGACGCGCATGTACTGAACGATCATGTCAGATTGTGCGGGGGTCTGATTCGTGGGCCATCCACCGCCGAGACCGAGGTCGATGATCGGATAGTAGGGTTGGTTCATGATTGTCGGAGTCGGCGTGGTGAAGATAACTGCACCATCGCAATAGAACGTCATGGTGGATTGTGTCCAGAGCATTCCAAAAACATGAAATCCGTCTGATAAATCTGCGACCTTCGCAAGGTTGTAGGCGGGAGTTGTTGCCGGTGGTGTCCAGTCGTGCAGCGTCGTGTTGATGTAGTTCGGCGCGAACATGTAAGATTCAACGACGTCAATCTCGCCGGCGTTTGCGCCGCTGCTGCGAGCAGCTGAGTTGAGGAGCCAGAAAGCGGGCCAGGTGCCTGCCGATGCTGGAAACTTCGCCTTCATTTCGAAGTATCCATACTGCTGGGCAAACCCAGTCCCGTTACCGTCCACCGTAGCGATGACACCTGAATACCATGCGCCATTCGTTTTCTGTAGACGAATATCGAGCCCGCCTCCGCCGACGAGAGAGAATGGATTCTCTCCTGTCGGCGAGGTGATGCCAGCCATGTACGTTGGCGTCGTTGGAGCCGAGGTGTCATAAAGGCAGCATTGCACCGTATGCGAATACCATTTCGTTCCCGCCCCGTTCACATCGGAGATGCTCAATGACGCAAATTCGTCGTCGAATGTCAGATGATATCCGGCGGGAACGGTTGATGACGGCGTGGGAGTAACTGCTGATGCGGACGTGCTCGACGTGCTGCTTGCAGTCATATCGACAATCTGAAATCCACTTATACCCACCAGAGACGATGTGTTGGTAAAGGTAATAGTCTGTGTGCTGGTTCCGGTCAGGTTGTCAAACTTCACATAGTTGCCAGTTGCCGGGCTGGATGCGGTCGTTGAGGCAGACTGTTGATATGCTCCAGCGCTACCGTTGGTAATCACATAGTAAGTAGATCCGCCGCTCACAGCCACTGTCGCTGTTTGATTGTTGCCGAAGGACTCAAAGGGAGTGACGTACACAAGCAGCGAATAAGTGTGAGTGGCGTTGAGGCCGTTAACGGTGAGGACCGCAGGGTTCTTGTCGGAGTAGCCAGCGTAGGCAAATCCTGCGTAGAGGAATGCGTCTCCAGCGCCGGAAGTTTCACCAGGACACCCAGGATAAAGCGGAGAGGATGTAAAACCTGTGCCCGCCTTGGTGTAGTAAGCACCGCTCGATGCCAGCGTAAAACCGATGCTGGAGAGTGCACCGGTCGAATCCGTTAAACCAGAGGTTACGGTAAGTTTTTGAGGGGTAGTAGTGTTGCCAGTGGCCAGTACGGGGTTCCAGTGTCCGGCCGCAACGCTGCCTGCTCCGGCCGTGTAGTCATAAGAGTTCCCGTGCAGAGGCGCTGCACCGCCACCGACAAACTGAACTCCAACGATTGAGGATGGAGTTCCACTACTGCTTGCCGTAGTTGAAGTTGCCGTATAGGTTGCGGTGATGGAAGCGGCAGCCGAGGAAATGGTCGCTGTAGTTGTGGCTGCATTGGCGCTAGCCAGAATGCTGGTGGAACCTGTCCATCCGGAGAATTGATAACCGCTAGCCGCTGCATTCGCAGTTACGGTTACAACAGTTCCTGCAGCATAACTTCCACTGCCGGTGCCGTTGTTCACTGTGAGGGCAACGGTGCTTGGCGCTGCTGTCGTGCTCGCTGCGCCTAGGTCGACAATCTGAAATCCGCTCAGGCCCACAAGCGACGAGGTATTCGTCATAGTCAAGCTCTGTGTCGACGATCCGGTTAGATTGTCGAACTCAACATAGTTCCCAGTTGCCGGGGTCGCAGCAGTTGTGGAAAGAGCCTGCTGATAAGTTCCGAGATTCCCTGCGGTCCTAATGTAGTATGTACTGCCGCCGGTTATTGCCAGCGTAGCGGACTGGCTATTCCCGAACCCTTCGAATGGGGTAACGTAAGCGAGCAATGAATATGTGTGTGTTGCATTTAAGCCGGTGATGGTGAGCTTGAGTGGGCTCTGATTCGAATACCCCGCGTAGGCAAATCCCGCATAGAGAAAGGCATCACCGGGACCGGATAACCGGCCAGGGTACCCAGGATAGGATGGCGAAGAAGTAAAGCCTGTTCCTGCTCCCGTATAGTAAGCTCCGCTCGATGTAAGTTGGAAACCAATTGCAGAGGCGGCGCCAGTAGAGTTGGTGAGCCCGGTTGATACTGTGAGCTGTTGCGTTGCCGTTGTATTCCCTGTGCTCAATTCAGAATTCCAGTGCCCAGACGAATAGGAACCGGCACCAGCGGTGTAATCGAATAGTTTTCCATGCAGTGGCGCCGCTCCCCCACCGACGAACTGCACACTGACAATTGTCGATGCACTTGCGGTTGAGGTCTGGGTATAAGTAGCCGAGACAGAGGTCGTCGCCGCTGGCATGGTGAGGATTGTGGTTGCACTGCTCGCGTTGGCTAGTGCGCTTATTGACCCCGTCCACCCGGCAAATTGGTAGCCGCTAGCTGCTGCATTCGCTGTAACGGTCACTGTGGAGCCTGCTGCATAGGTTCCGCTGCCCGATCCGTTGGCGACTGTCAAGGAATAAGTTGGAGTCTCAGTGTAGGTAGCGGTAATCGTCGCGGCTGCCGCAGAAGTTGCGATGGTCGTGGATGCCGCGGTGATGCTAGCCATACCTACGATAGAGCCCGTCCATTCTGCAAAAGCGTATCCCGATGGAGCTGCGCTGGCAGAGACATCCACCGTCGTACCTGCCGCGTAGTGTCCTCCGCCGGTTCCATTATTGACGGTGAGTTGATAGGTTGCCTGTGCAGCGGTCACGGGAAAGAAGTCCCAGAGATCGTTGGAAAGATCCACAGTGTACTGCAACAGCTGAGCTCCGGAGCTGGTTGAATAGCCAGCTACGTTGAGAGCCAGCCCAGTGCCGACATTGACGATCTGCGTTGTGCCCAATGAGGATACGATGGTCCATTGCTGGTCCGTGCCGCCGGTATAGGCTGACACGTCGACAGCGCCACCCAGTGTGCTTGCGCTGCTCGCGGGCACTTCCAGTGCCTCTTGTGTTCCGGTTAGCATCAGCGTCACCACATTGTCGCCCAGATTCACAAGATCCCACTTCTGGTTGGCGGCGGTGACGAAAGTCTGTTGTTGCGCTGGCGAGCCATTAGTGGTCCCAGCAGCAGCGACGGAAAGTCCACTGAAGAAACTGACAATGTCATACGTCCCATCGTGAATCACCGGACTTCCCGATGTGGTGTAGTTTGCTGTGAGTGTAGTCGCGGCCGCTGTCGTCGTGTACAGAGTGAGCGAGGTATACGGATTGATCAAAGCTGTCGTGCTAGGCGTCCAGCTGCCAAACTGCGTTCCAGATGATGGAGAGTTGCCATAGATCGTAACGACTGAGCCTGCGGGATAGGAACCACTGCCGGTTCCACTGGTGACGGTCAGCGGGTAGTTGGTTCCGGTAACGCCTTCCAGTGTTTTGATCGCTGTGGCCCAGTTTTGAGCAAGAATCGGATAGCCGTATCGATTGGGGTGAACCAGGTCAGCGCCCAGCAGCGAGCCGTTCACACTGCCATCCGCATTGAGGAACATGGTGTTCTGATCCACGTAGCGCGTGTAAGAGAGCGAAGGAACCAATTCAGTTTTGATGTAGGAGTTATAAGCCGCTACACTCGCAGTGAACCCAGAACTATTGATCGGTGTCACACCAGCGACCAAGATGGTTGTATTCGGGGTCAGCGCATGAATGTGCGATACAAGAGTAAGAAGGTCCTGATTGATAGTCTGCGATCCCTGCAATAAATCGTTGGTGCCGACTTCAAGAAGGATGAGATTCGGAGTCAAAGAAGAGCGCCCTGTTCCGCCTCCACCCGTGAGGATGTATCCTCCCTGGTTGCTGTCGCCGCCGGCGACCGGCGCTGCGACTCCAGCCAAGTTGTTGTTCAGATCCTGAATATGCCACCCACCAAAGCCGCTATGATACGAGTCGCTGGCCGCAGTCAAAGCTGCTGTGGAACTTGTATTTGCGACGCCGACAAACGTGAATTTCACCCCGGCGGCGTTCAGGTCACGATAGAGTGGATCACGATATCCGCCCGAAGAATTCGTAAGATAGTCGACGCCCACGGTGATGGAGTCTCCCATCGGCATGATGGTAATCTGGGCGATGCTGGCCCGACTTGCAAAGGCGAACATCAACAAAGAAAGAGCAACACGGACACGAAGATTTCTATTATGCCTATCGGAAGTGAGAAACATGCAGAGCGGCGTGAAGGCGTCAGCCATCTTTCTCAGGCTATTGCAGAGCAGTATTTTCTGTGTAAAAAGTGCGGAATAGATCTCTGTGAAACGATTGCGAATGGTTCGGAAACTTAGTTTGTTGATCAGGTTTGCTGCAGGTTGTTCACCTGCAAGGTGGTTAAACCGAGAGCACGGGACTTCCAGTGTTGTCCCCGCCAGAGTAGAAAGCTCAGGAAGCAGTACAAATGTAAATATAGACATTTGCGCACACAACTATTCTGCGAGTGATATGGCAACTCGCTGGGATGGCTTACCTTTCAAGCTATTTAACGGTTATAATTACAATTTAGGCCGACTGGACTATGGTGGATGTGATTCAGATCACCAGCCGCTAAGAGATTGGACTATAGTCTAGTTCGCTGACAAAGTGTAGGTTATACCTCATTTGATCATATTATAATAGTTCTACATA
>Ga0255354_1000263_pt1 | contig 33206 bp, 23 predicted proteins | sample HBST50metaG_FD_189942 | JGI IMG/M metagenome (GOLD analysis project Ga0255354, IMG submission 189942) | Peat soil microbial communities from Stordalen Mire, Sweden - H.B.S.T50 | ecosystem: Environmental > Terrestrial > Soil > Wetlands > Peat | place: Sweden: Norrbotten County, Stordalen Mire...
CGCATGGGGCGGTACAGACCGGTCGCATCCTGAACACTCTCGACCGTTTTCGCCATTCGAGATCTTTCAATCATTTTGCGTGATCGAACTACCAACTGACATGATGCTCCAAGGGCAGACAATTCTCCGCAAAACGGGCGCAAGTCCCACCACGGATGGAAAAGCGCCCTTGTCAGTTTCCGCTTTCGGGTGCAGCGCTCGTGGGACCGCCTTAATAGCCTGCATGGAAGTCGAAAGGGCCGAAAGCCATCCCTCGGGGGCTAAAGCCCATCATTTCTTATCAACCATTTACGGCACAGCTGAAGCCGTTCCCTTTCAAAACCTGACTTTCACCACAGTCTGTTAGCGCTTGCCTGCTGGCTTATGAGGGGTCTTCTTCGCTGCGGGCTTGCTGGCCTTGGTCGGCTTTGGCCTCGGAACCGGGAGGGGCTTCTTCCGGGCAGGCGCGGACTTGGGAGCAGGGGTCTTTGGCTTAGCCGACGGCCTTGCAGCAACTTTTCCTTTGACCGGCGTTTTGGCGGAAGCCTTGGCTGGCAGATTTCCTTTTGGAGCCGGTTTCCGAACTGGAGCAGCTTTGGCCAGCGCTGACTTGGAACTGAGGCGAGCAGCGGGCTTGGTTGGTTTGATTGCTTTCGGAGCGGGTTTTGCCGTGTGCAAGGTCTCGGCCTTCGGCTCCGGCTTGGGTTGAGCCTTGGGCTTGGGAGCCGGTTGGGGCTTCGCTGCCACTTCCGGTTTGGGCGCGGCCTTAGGTAGAGGAACCGGCTTAACGGGTTTGGGCTGCACGGCTGGCTTAGGGACGCTCTTCACCGAAACCGATTTGGGAGCCGGTTTGTGATGATTGCCCTCCTCATCATCTTCGTCTTCGTCGGCAGCGGCTTCGGGTTCATCTGGAAGGTCGGCATCTATATCGACCTTGGGAAGATGCAGCCCCATGGGAAGTTCGTCGTCGTCCCCGCCCATGTCATCCAGATCCTCGTCGTCTTCCAGGTGGTCCTCTGCCTCGTCGTCGTCGAAGGAGTCTCCCCTCGGCTTGGCCTCGGCACCGCGCTTGGCGCGCGGCCGTTTGATGGTGACCTGGGGCGGCGGAGCGGGCGGTGAATAGGGTTCGAGAAAGGCGCGAGCCTCCTCTGGTGTGGCCAGTTTGCCGTCGAGAAGCTCCAGAAAAACCTTCTGGACAATCTCCTGGTATGCAGGCAGTTCGGGGGTAATGCGCATCTCCTGCATCAGCGCGTGAGGGATGCGCTGGCGGACTTCGGGCCAGACTTTCAGGAAGAGATTGAAGTGTTCCTTGACGGCCGCATCTTTGCTAGTAAATCCAAGCCATAGAATGGCTTCTGGATCATAGCTCGTGAAGAGCTTGAAACCGGCCGAAGGGATGGAATTCTGCTTTGAGAGCAGCACCTTGGCAAATCCTGCAGCCAGCGCATCCAAGCTGCTCCACTCCTCAACAAAGCCGGGGCGCAGCATCATCTTCTTGAGCGTAGCCAGCTCCTTGCCCGGCAGCTTTGCGGTCAGCAACCGCATCTGCGCCGCCGACATATCGGGATGGACTCCTTGCAACAGCAGCTCAACAGCCAGATCGTGCAAGGCAGTCAGCCCAGCCTCGTCGGCCTTGGCGGAGGTCCAAGCTGGAAACAGCTCCTTCATCCAGCCCTCGGCCTCATACGCTCGCAAAATCTTCAGCCCTTCTTCCTCGTGGCCAATCTGCTCCAGCTCCCGGCTGCGGGCCTGGGCCGAGAGGTGTTCTATGACGCCTTCCTCTTTGGCGTTCGTGTAGCGGGTCTGGGTTTTGGGATCCATCTCCCAACCGAGGCGAATGAGATACCGCGTGGCGCGAATCAGCAGGGATGGCTCTTCAAGGAAGCCGTAGTTGGAGACCAGGCGAAGGGTCCGCGACTCGATGTCCGCGGCGCCGTTCATGGGGTCCATCAACAGCCCAAACGAGCCTTCATTGAGGGAGATCGCCATGGCGTTTGCTGTGAAGTCGCGGCGGCGGAGTTCTTCCTGAATGGACGCGGGATGGTAGACCGGTTTGCCGGGCTTGGGATACTCGACGCGGTGCGTGCTGACCAGATCGACGCGAACCGTGCCGGGAAAACACAGATACAAGGCGCGGCTGGCCTCGTCTTCGCCCCATACTTTGCCGCCACGCTTCTCAATTGCTTTCTTGAGCTTAAGCGCATTTCCATGCATCGCAACTTCAAGATCGCGCACAGCATGGCCGCTGGTCAGGTCGCGCACCGCATCCCCGGTGAGAAACAGGATGGTGTCGGCCTCGCGCGCTACTTCGCGCAAGTGGCGCAAGGCGCTCTGCTGGTCCGCTGACAGCCGGTTTTCCAGAAGATAGATGTAATCGGGCATTCGTTTCCTGCTTCCGCCTACAAATTTTCTCAGCCAAGTGCCTGATGTTGTTGCTCTTACAGCAGGCCATTGCCATGGTTGCAAACCAGTACTCTAACACAAGTGAGTCTGGTTGGCTAGACCTCAATGCACCAAATTTGCGACTTCTTCCGGTGCTGCCCCGGCTGGTTTCCTTATCCTTTAGACGCACACCGATCCCTTCAAGTCACCGGTTCGTGCGACAATGCAGAGCGATGGCCTCTCAGCGCAAACCAGTGATCGTACGCAAGTTCTCCAGGGAGTGGCTGGCGGGCTACGTGGAGGCCGGATTGGGGCAGGATGCCGCGGAGTTGGAGATTCTGGACCTGACAGGTAAAGTGCTGCGCATGGGCTGGGAGCAGGTGAAGTGGGTTTGCTACGTGCGCGACTTCCCTGCCCAATTCGCGGACTCGACCAACCCGGAGCGGCTTCTCCACAAGCGGTTTGCGATCCGGCCGCGGACGCCTGGCCTGTGGCTGCGGATGACGCTGACCGACGGCGAGGAACTGGAGGGCCTGGCGGCGAATGACCGCTCTCTGGTGGAGGGCGCCGGGCTGCTGCTCACGCCGCCGGATACGCGCTCCAACACGCAGAGGATTTATGTGCCGCGCCGGGCGATTCAGACACTGGAAGTGGTGGGTCTGATTGGCGCGGCGGGCCGCAGGCGAACAGAAGCAGCCGGTCAGGCGGCAGAACAGCCGGAGCTGTTTCCGAAGGAGCCGGATGGGGCGTAATAGGCTGCGAAAAAGGCCTCGTCTTGAGCTGAACTCGCGAAAAGCATCCCTCAGGGCCTAAAGGCCGCGTTGATTTTGCGGCATTTAGGGCATGACTAAAAGAGGCTGCGGAAGAACTCGATATTTCGAGTTGAATTGGCGGGAAACATCCCTCCGGGGCTAAAGCCCGCGCTGATTTTGCTGGCTTTATGCGGGAGTTAAAACCCCCGCCTCCCTCCGTTTTGAGTTTTCCGCAGCCTCTAAAGTCGTGCCCTTTCAAAGCAATGGGTTTTAGCGCAGCCTGATAAGGGAGCCTGTTTCGCGTCTTCGACGCCAGTCTCTGCCGCTTATGCGCCCATTCCGCTACAATTCCAACCATGAAGCTAGGCGAGTTGGCAACGAGATTGGGTGCGGAGCTGCGCGGGGACGCGGAGCTGGAAGTGACAGGCGTGAAAGGGATTGAAGAGGCCGGGCCGACGGAGATCACCTTCGTGGCTAATCCAAAATACGGGGGCCTGGCGCGGAAGACCAACGCGGCGGCTGTGCTGGTCGAAACGGAGTTCCCGGAGATTGAAGCGGCGACTCTGCGGCTCAAGAACCCATATCTGGCGTTCTCGCGAGCACTGGCAATCTTCTATCAACCGCCTGCTTATGCGCCCGGCATCCATCCAACTGCGGCCATCGATCCAACGGCAGTGATCGGCGAAGGGGCACATATTGGAGCTTATGTTGTTATTGGCCCTGGAGTGAAGCTGGGCGACCATGCCACGCTGCTGCCTCACGTGGTGCTCTATCCGGGCGTGGAGGCTGGTAGCCATTTCTTCGCTCATGCTCATGTGGTGGTGAGGGAGAACTGCATTCTCGGCGATCACGTGACGTTGGAAAATGGCGTCATCATCGGCGCGGACGGCTTTGGGTTTGCCAAAGACGAGCAAGGCCACTGGGAGAAGATTCCGCAGTCGGGGCCGGTGCGCCTGGGCAACCGTGTGGACGTGCAGGCCAACGCGTGCATTGACCGGGCTACAGTGGGCGAGACACGCATTGGCGACGGCACCAAGATCGATGGTCTGGTCCAGATCGGCCATGCATCGCACGTGGGAGAGAACACGATGCTTTGCGGCCAGGTGGGACTGGCAGGCTCGTCGGATGTTGGCAATAACGTGATTCTGGCCGGACAGGCGGCGGTAGCTGGGCACTGCTCGATAGGCGACGGAGTGATCCTGACAGCGCAGAGCGGCATTTCGCACGATGTGCCGGCGGGCAAGATGATCTCCGGCTCGCCGGCCTTTGACAATCGTGTATGGCTGCGGGCGGTAACGATATTCCAGCGGTTGCCAGAGCTGCTGAAGCGGCTGGATAAGGTGGAAAAGAAGCTGGCCGCACAAGAAGGCGCTGCAGATGCGGGCGGGAGCAAGGAATGAGGCTCTCAACGGGTGTGTGCAGCCGGATTCTGGCCGCAGTGCTCGTGCCGATGCTGCTATGGGCCGCAGGATGCCGCTCGCACCACATTGATGTGACGGTGGAGAACCGCACAGGCGCGGCGATTGAACTGCTGGAGGTGGATTATCCGAGCGCCAGCTTTGGGGCGGACAGACTGGCGGCAGGCGAGGTCTTCCGGTACAGCATCCAGGTGCGCGGCAGTGGGCCGGTGAAGGTGGAGTACACCAAGAGCGACGGGCGGCAGGCGCAGATGAGTGGGCCAACGCTGGCCGAGCATCAGGAGGGCCAGTTCCAGATTGTGCTGCTGCCCGGCGGCACTGCGGAGTTTCATCCCCATCTGGCACCGCAGTCCTGATTAAACCGTTCCAATCCGCATTTATACCAAGAAAGGCACAGGAAAATAACTTCGCCGGCTCTTCCCTCTCAGAATCTCACCGATAAACACGGCAAGAGGGGAAAGATGAGCTGGAGCGTTGCACCCATTGCTGGCCGCCGCCAGTTTCCGTGGCTGCGGAAGCATGGGTTTGCTGTGCATCTAGGGTTGTGCTTCCTCTCGATTGCATCGATAACCGTGGTCGCGGAATCCGTTGAGCAATGGAGGCCCGAGAATAACCCGGTATGGGTTGCGAACGGGCTTCTGCTCGCCTATCTGCTTCTGGCGCCGCGCTGGCGCTGGCCTGCGTACCTGCTGACCGGCTTTCTGGCTCTTTCAGTCCGCAGCGTGCTCGTCCCTGCGAGGTGGGATGAATTCCTGCTCTATAACGTGTTGAATATTCTTGAAGTGATGATTGGAGCGCTTCTGCTGCGGCGCTGCTCGACGATGCTTCCCCGTTTCACGGAACGCAACTATCTGATCCGGTTCTTTGGATTTGCGGTTCTGGCTGGCCCGGCAGTTGCAGCAAGCGTTTTTGCGCTGGTGTTCCCTTTCTGGGCCCATCCGGCGCTACCCTCCCGGTTTTTAGGCTGGATGATGGCCGACAGCCTCGGCATTGCCATTGCCACACCGGCCTTTGCAGCCGTCTTGCAGACTCGCTTTAGAAACACTTTGAACTGGCGGCGAAACTGGATCTATCCGGCTTTTCTGCTCGGTATGACCTTCGCCGCTTTCGCGCAGAATCGGGTTCCGCTCGTTTACCTCATCTATCCGCTGCTGGTTCTTGTGCTGGTGCGGCTTGGGCTGGGATATGCATCCGTGTTTGCCATTCTGGTGGCTGGCATTGCGGAATGGCTGACGATTTGCGGTTATGGGCCATTTGCTGCAGAGAGTTTCATCAGTCCAACACTCCCCAGCTTGCATCTGCAGTCCGCAATTGCCTCCGCCATCATGCTGGTTTACGGAATCTCCGTGGTGCTGGAACGGCAAAAGGCCACCGAGCGCAGGCTTCAGGAGACCGTCTCGCTGCACAAGCTGGTGACGGAAAACTCGCGCGATCTGATTGTTCTGGCTGACTTCAATGGAAACCGATCCTATGTTTCTTCCGCATCTGAGAGCATGGGTGGATGGAAACCGGAAGAAGCCGCGGCGCTCGCGGGACTCGAAATGGTGCATCCCGATGACCAGCCCAAAGCCGAGGCTGCGATGCGTGAACTGCGGTCAGGCAACGAGGGAGCCATGGTCGAGTGCCGCGTCCGCAAACGGGATGGCGAATATCTCTGGGTGGAAGCGGCTCTCCGTGTGGTGCACGATCCCAACACCGGTCTGCCTTCAGGAATCCTGAACATTGTGCGCGACATCTCCGAGCGCAAGCGCTCCGAGCAGCAACTTCGGGATGCCTACCGGGCCGTGGAGGCGCTGGCCTTGACGGATGGGCTAACTGGCCTGGCTAACCGGCGGCGTTTTGACCAGTGCCTGGCCACCGAGTGGCGGCGCGGCATGCGCACCCACCAACCGCTCTCCCTGCTCATGCTGGATGTGGATTTATTCAAGGCGTACAACGACAGCTATGGGCACCAGCGCGGCGATAGCTGCCTGAAGCAGATTGCGGAGTCATGCATGGATGTGGTTTCAAGGCCAGGAGACCTGGTGGCACGCTTTGGTGGCGAGGAGTTTGTAGTGACCATGCCCAACACACAAAGCGAAGGGGCTATACAGGTGGCGGAAGAGATTTGTGAGGCCCTCCGCAGCCGCCGGTTGCCGCACGATGGAAGCCCAATGGGAGTTGTCACCATCTCCATTGGCTGCGCGACATTGGTTCCTGAGTCCGGAAAGCACGCGCCGGACCTGATCGCGATTGCGGACCACGCGCTCTATGCCGCCAAGCACAATGGCAGAAACCAAGTCTGCCTTGGCAATGCCATGGAGAGGCGTGGAACAGACGCGCAACCACGATCCGCAGCAGTGACGACGGCTTGAGCCTGTATTGCATCCGCAGCGATTTGCAACGTGAGCAGAAGAAATAGCGGCGGCCTTGCAGTCTGTTCACGCGCCCCTCCCTACCTCACGCCAACAGTGCGTCAGGCAGGGAGGGTACACATTACAGCCGCTGTGAAAACTTTTAGTGCACCATGCCCCGGAAGAGCGGGGATTGCAAGAGGCTGCTGAATTGCGCATCCGAGGTGGCGAAGTGGATCGAAAGCCGCCCGGAGTCGGAAGAGAGGCTGGTGGCACTCAACGCCTGTTTTTCCGCGTCCGAGCCGCTCATCTTGCGCAACATCACCGCAGCCGTCAGAAGCGATGAGATGGTGGCAGCGGCAAAGGTGTCGCCGGTGGAGATGGTCAGATCGAACTTGACGCCGTGCTGGAAATTCATTCCGTACCAGGATGACTGCAAGCGCTTTTGCACAGTTTCAAAGTCGGTGATCGAACCGGCCTCGCCCAGCACCTGCTTCATCATGGTCTGCGTGCCCTTCTGGTCCAGGATGCTCCACAGGGGCTCGGTGTCCACGGCATTCATCGCTTCCATCATGGGCCCGTTGGACTCCAGGCTGGGCGTCATGCCGTCGCGGGCATCGAGAGCCTTGGTGACCGCTTCGGAGTCGCCGAAGACCATGGTGGAGGGGTCAACAAAGCAAACCACCATGCCGGTCTTTGCCAGCGGATAGACCCTGTTGGTGCGCACCAAGGTGGCCTTCACCTTCTGCGCGCGGAAGTTGGCTACAATCTCCTGCACGGAGAACTGGCCTTGGGCTACGCCGACGGTTTCCAGTTGGTCGCCTTCACCCTTGCCAGGGCGAAAGAGGGCAAAGGCCAACTCCTCCACATCGTGATTCTCGTTGAGCCCTGACTTATGCAATGCATCCTCAAAGCGCTTAAGCCCCGGCGGCATCACGCGGTCGCGCAAATTCATACCGGAGGTCGAGTTCTCCAAGGCGTGGTAGTCAATGGCCACCAACTGCTGTACATCATGCGGAATGGCAGTGCGGGCATCGGTGGACAACTGCGCCGCCGGCGCCGAAACGGCTGCGGCAAGCAAGATAGCCGGAATCGATATTCTCAGAAAAGCTTTCAACAAATTCATCCTCCACAGTCGCGGAAGTTATTGAGTCCATGAGCAAAAGGCAATCAAAAACCTGCGCTTCCGCTGCATTCAATGGCAAACAACCCCGTTTCTGTTCCACTTTCATTTTACGCGTTGGGTTGCATCTGCTGCATCCCTTGAGCCGGATGGGACGCTCAACCCTCTACCGGCCATGCCATTGGAGCCGCAAGCCGGCGCTCAAGAATCTTGGTCTGCGCATCGAACCCATTCAATTGACGCATCCACTCGCTTTCCCGCTCACAGGCAGCTTCCGGAAGCAAGCCGATGACCTCACCCGCGACGGGTACGGCCTTGTGGCGCAGGGCCAAGGCCGAGACGGCCCGGTATACCTGCGAGAGGGGCGTGACGTCGAGATCTGTAATGTCCATGGCAAGCTGCGCGCGGCCATGCGCCAGGACTCCGATAGCCTTAACGCCCTTGAGGCCGCCGGAATCGGCGCGAATTCCTTTAGCAATGGCACGCACCATGGCAACATCCGCCGAATCAAAGTAGATGTTGTAGGCCACCAGAAGCTTTCGGGCGCCAACCGCGCAAGCGCCAGCGGTCGGATGGATGTTGGGGCCCCCAATGTCAGGCCGGCGGGAAGAGTCCTTGGCAACTGCGTCGCGCAACCCCTCGAATTGGCCGCGGCGCACTTCTTCGACATTGGCGCGATCGGGCCGAGCGGCCGCCGCCCCGTAAAAGAATACCGGCACGCTGAAGCGCCGCCAGATTTCCAGCCCAGCCTGGCGGGCGAGCAGCGCGCACTGCTCCAGTTTGATGCCGGAGATGGGCACAAAAGGGATTACGTCGGCAGCACCGATGCGCGGGTGAACCCCTTTTTGGCGGGTCAGATTGATCAGTTCGACTGCCTTGCCCACACCGCGCACCGCAGCTTCAACCATCGCCGCGGGATCACCGGCAAGGGTCACCAGCGAGCGGTTGTGGTCCGCGTCCATCGACCAGTCGAGCAGATGCACTCCATCGACGCGCATCGCAGCCACAATGGCCTCGACCCGCCGGGCATCCGTGCCCTCGGAGAAGTTGGGAACGCACTCGACAATCGGTCCGCTCATGGTCTCTTTTGTCCTGGCTTTGACTGGACACAACTCAACTGCGTCCAATCGAAGGAACTTCCTTACGCGCGATCACTTCCAGAAGGTATAGCCCACCTGTAGTTGAATGCTCGCATTGACGCCAGGATTACGGTCACCCAGCGAGGCCGAGGAGATATGCACGGCGTTTATCCCCAGGTCAATCGAGCGCTTGTCGCGGGTGAAGTAGTGAATGCCAACGCCGCCCTGCGGCGAAAAATTCCACACGCTCGTAGAACCGTCTGGTCTATACGTTTGACCTGTGATGGTGATGGGCGAACTCTGATAACTCGGCGGGAACTCGTGGGTGGTGTAGATGAGCCCGCCCGCGCCCTGAAACCACGGCTGGATACGGCGAGATTTGGTGAGAAAATTCCAGCGGAAGATGACCGGTGTGAGGCTGACGCCACGATACGTGCCACCGGCAACCGCAAGAGTGCATGGCGTGGGCGTTCCGCCTACGATACAACTGTAAGTCGCCGTGTGCGGAGCCGGAGTGTAGGCCTGCCAAAGTGGCATGATGTTGGCGCCGAACTCAAACTGGCCGCTGAAAACACCGGCATGAAGGACCGGGGTGACGGGCTTGCCCAATTGAAGGCCAGCGCTAAGGAACTTGTACTGTGAGCGTTCGTCGCCACCGACGCCGTTGCCATAGTTGACAAACGGGCCGTACTCCCAGCTCCTGGCGTCACGGACGTGGGCAACGGGACTGCCTGCTGTTGGCGAAGCAACGGTTGCGGCACTGCCTGAGGCTTGGGCTGCGGCAATGCCTGCACCTGCCGCGACGGCCCCGCTCATCAATACGAAGACGAAAAGCCTTACGATTCGGGTCAACGTTCTTCCCTTCCCTTAACAAAAATTCTTGAATCTCCACAAAAAGGCCGCCACAACCGGGCGGCCTTTCCAACGCCTTCTGGCGTCATCCTACGGCATTTTCAGAAATAGTGTGAACTCGCAAAAGTTGTAAAGGTGGGTTTCACTTCCACCCCAGCGACGAAGACCCGTCGCCGGGGACCCGGTTGATGAAAAACCCACTCAACGGTTGTGGTTCCTATCTACAGCGTTTCCGAAAATGCGTTAGCCGGCCGCCGCTTCCATCTGTTCGGCGTCCATGTCGAAGTTCGAGTAGACGTTCTGCGTATCATCGCAGTCTTCCAGCACCTCGAGGAGGCGAATCATCTGACCAGCCTCTTTGCCTTCCAGCTTGGTATAGGTCGAGGCAACCATGGTCACCTCGTTCATCACAGTGGAGATGCCGGCAGCCTTCACTGCCGCGGCAACGGTCTCGTGATCGGCCGGATCGGAGACAATCTCCCACGTGTCGCCCTCGTCGTTCAGGTCTTCGCCGCCGTGTTCGAGCACGATGTTCATCAGTTGCTCTTCCGTGGCCGCGTCCTTCTCGATGGCGATGAGTCCTTTCTTGTGGAACATGAACCGGACAGAACCGGATTCGCCCAGGTTCCCGCCATTTTTTGCAAAGGCATGGCGGATCTCACTTACTGCGCGGTTGCGGTTATCTGTCAGCACCTCCACGATGATGGCGACGCCGCCGGGACCATAGCCCTCAAAGGTGATTTCTTCGTAGGTAAGGCCCTCCAACTCGCCGGTGCCGCGCTGGATGGCGCGTTTGATGTTTTCCTGCGGCATATTTTCGGCTTTGGCCGCCAGAACAGCGGTTCGTAGCCGGGCATTCGTATCGGGGTTGCCGCCGCCTTTGGCCGCCACGGCGATTTCCCTTAGGAGGCGAGTGAATATCTTGCCGCGCTTTGCATCCAGCGCGCCCTTCTTGTGCTTGATTGTGGCCCATTTTGAATGGCCGGACATGTGAACCTCAGTAGTAGAGAAAATGGTGGCGCGGCACGCGCCTGACCTTGTGAGTATACCATCGGCAGGGCCACACAACGCTAGCCGGTGGCAGCGCGGCTACGCGTCCAGACGAGCCAGCCAGGAATGGCATGAGCCGCTTTCCGTTTGCAACTTCCCGTGCGCCCCGCCAGGTTTATGGCTAGACTGGATGAGGCCTTGCGGGTTGCCTGCCAAAGATCGGATTGCTCCTTGGCAGGCAACCCGAGGCGAGAAGCGGGAAGATGGTGCGGAGTGATTGACATCCATCAGCATCTAATCTGGGGAGTGGACGACGGATCGCCCGATCTGGACACCTCTCTCAATATGGCGCGCGAGGCTGCGGCTGAAGGCGTGACCCATGTTGTATGCACGCCACACGCCAGCGAGCGTTACCCCTACCGTGCCCAGCTGATCGAAGAACGCTTTGCCGAGCTGCGCGAACTGCTGGATGGCCGGATCGGATTGAGCCTGGCTTGCGACTTCCACATGACGGCGGAGAATATTTATGACGCGGCGGCCAACCCCCGGCGCTATTCGATCGACGGCAAGGGGTACCTGCTGATTGAGTTTGCCGACGCCTCAATTCCCCCGCAGATCACTGACGCCATGTTCATGCTGCAATCGGCAGGCTATACGCTGATCATTACCCATCCAGAGCGGTATTCAGCGCTGCTGGGCCAGCCGGAGCTGCTGGCGGAGATGATGCGCCATGGCAGCCTGGTCCAGGTAACGGCTGGCTCGCTCTATGGACGATTCGGCAAAATGGCGGAGACCTTCTCCAACGAACTGCTGGAGCGCAACTGGATCCATTTTCTGGCCAGCGATGGGCACAATATGGCCGGACGGCGGCCGCATCTGAAAAAAAGCTATGACTACGTGGTCCAAAATGCGGGCGAGGAGACGGCGCGACGGCTGTGCGTGACCAACCCGCGAGCCGCTGTTGATGGCGCTCCATGGCCTGAGCAGCCGGAACCTCTGGGGCTATGTGAGCGTGTGCCGCTGAAGTTTCAGGCGAGGAAATTTACTGGCCCGGCCAGCAGGGATGCTGCCGCAGACCGCTGCGGTGATGCTCTCACGGCCCGCAAAACTGGATTTTTCAGGAAGCTTTTCGCGCGATAGAGCAACACGGCTTGAGTCTGCGAAAACAGCCTTTACAGCTACAGCCCCAACCCGCCATCGACGACAAGAATCTGACCGGTGACAAAGTGCGGCCCTGCCGCGAAGAAGAGGACCGCCTGGGCCACGTCTTCCACACTGCCGTTGCGCTGCATGGGCGTTTTGGCGGCAAAATGCGCTGCTTGCCCATTGCCGCCCCCGTTATTCTCTCCGTCCAACTCGATCCAACCTGGCGCGACGCAGTTGACACTCACCTCAGGCGCGAAAGCCTTGGCCATGGCCTGGGTCAGCGAGTGCAGCGCGGCCTTGGAGGCGCAATAGTGGGCATGGCTGGCCCAGGCATGAACTCCCCCCAGCGAGCCGATGTTGACGATTCTGCCCTCGACGGCGCGCAGATGAGGCAACGCCTCACGCGCCACCAGGAAAGGCCCGCGCGTATTGGTCTCGAAGACCACATTCCACTGGTCCAATGTGAGGCTGTCGAGCGAGGCCGACTCAAAAACGGCGGCGTTGTTGACGACGAGATCAAGCTGGCCGAATCGGCTCACTGTTGCGGCGATTGCCGCGCACACCGAAGCCTCGGAGCGCACATCGCACTCGATGGCCAAGCCTCCGCGGCCAAGAGCTTCTATGTCTCGAACGGTTTTCTCGGCTTCAGCGTGAGAGCTGTGGAAGGTGATAGCCACGTCCGCGCCAGCTTGCGCCAATGCCAGTGCGATGCCGCGGCCGATTCGCCGCGCGCCGCCCGTGACCAGTGTCGATTTGCCGCTTAGAGGCTGGTTGGTCATTGAAATCCATACCTTTTCAAAACAGCCTGGATTCGGAGGCCAACACAGCCAGAGAGAACAATCACTTCGGCTGGGGTTGAGCGGACTGCGCGTCCGGCTGGGCTGGGGGCTTGCCCTGTGACTCAGGCGCAGGAGGTGCATCCGGGCTCTTGCCGCCCTCCAAGGTCTTGGGGTGCTTTTTGTAGATCGAGTATTGTTCGCCAGGACGCTTCATCCGAATATCGATGGCTAGCTGGGTATTGTCGACCTTGTAGTCGTCACCAAACGTTTGGAACCCTTTGGCGATAATTTGCAGCCGCACGACATCGCCAATGGGCAGCACATCAATGATGGCCTTGCCATCCTCGTTGGTCTTCAGCTCCATGTTGCCTTTGTCCCTCTCACCCTCCATGGGGTGGAAGATGACGGCGGCATTCTCGATGGGCTTGCCATTCGAGTCGCGCACCACGGTGACCTCAATGCGCGCGGTGGGCGGGGGCGATTTGTACTTGCGGCCACGCTTGGAGGTATTTTGCTGGGCGCTCACGGGGAGCGACGAAAGGATCAGGCCGAGCGAGGCCACGACAACACAGAGGCGAAAAGGAAATCGACGTACCATGGTCCTGATTGTAAATGGTTCCCGCACCTGCTACGAAGTTTGTCCAAGCGCGCTTGCGAATGAAAGGAAGAGGAGCGCGGCGGGAGAGTAGCCCCCTGGGTCCGGCTGGGTAAATTCGCCGGTCTGCGGGTCGATCTGCTGGCGAAACTCCCCGTGCCTCAGAATGGCCCCGCACCATTGCCGCATCAGCACTTCCAGTTCCGCCCGCTTGCCATAGTGCGCCATCCAGCGCGGCGCGCGCAGGGCGGTCAGCGCTTGCGAAGCACCGCCCCAGGAGTTGCGCGGAATGGGACGAACGAAGCTGGGATCGTCCTGGGCAATGCTCGATAGCGGATACGGCGCCCAGAAGGCGCGTGGGTTGTGAAGCTGACGGCTCCAGACAGCTTCAAAAATCTCCCGGTCGCGCGCCTGCGAGAGGTCCAGCACGTGTTCGCCGAGAACCCGGCTGATGACGTCCGAGCGCACACGGACGAAGTGGCCCTGCGCATCCAGATCATAGAAAGCGGCGTCTTCCGGGCAGTAAAGCTTATCGAGGATCAACTGCCTGATGGACTCGGCGTCGCTCTGCCAGCGAGCGGCTTCAGACGTCTTTCCTTGTGCTCGGGCCATCGCGGCCAAAGCAATCCTGCCACCGTAAACGGTGGCCGAAAGGTCCGGGCAGAGCCGCGGCATGGAGGCAATCGGTGGCGCCTTGCGCGCATCGCCATCGGGACAGCGATTGGGAATCCCTTTCCAGCGCGGGCTGTTGTCGTGCCCGGTATCGTAAGTGCAAAAGCCCTCTACCAGCCCGGTCTTGCGTGTGTCACGATATTGCCTCAGCCACGCATCCCAGCGGCTGCAGGCGCGGTAAGCCGTCGTCAGGAACGCCTCATCGCCGACGAGTTGGGCCATCTCCCATGCCGTGGCTGCTATTGGAACCACCATCTGAATCTGGCCAAAGCCGTTGCCGGTGATCTGTACGCAGGCGGGCAGTTGGCCGTCGCGTCGCTGCAACTCGAAGAAGGCCATGTGGTTGTTACGGGCTGCTTCCAGGGGCGTCACAGGCGCCCGGCCCGCAGGGATGTACCTGGCCAGCGTGGCATAGACCAGCCCCTCATGCGGCCCGCACTCCTGCCAGATACCCTGGTAGGTGCTGCCCTCGATGAGCAGCGGGTGCGGGTAACCGGGCACATTACGGAGATTGCCGACTAGCACCGACAGAGCCGTATCCCATGTGCTCTTCCAGAGGCGCTTTTGGTCGAGTTCGTCCGCTATTGGCGCAGCCATCTGCCCCAGAGCATGCAGGGGGCGCGTGGCGAGCGCCGATCCTGCGATCAATGCGGCGTTGGCCAGGAATTTCCTGCGGCTTTCGGTGACTGGATCAGTCTGCTCCATCCACTCCCTCTTCCTGAAGAGATCAAGAACCTGGTTGCAGGCCCCATTCGGCCAGAGTACCAAACTGTCCCCTTCATGATCTGCAGAAGTAAATTTGGGGGCTATTACCTGAAAATTCAAACTATATGAGTCTATCGCGCTCATATTTACATGATTCCCCTTGACAAGTCGTAACCATCTCCTTATCGTTAGCAATTGGAAGGCAAGAGTGCTAGCACATGGCTGGCGGAACTGCTCGATCCGGGTTTGTTGCTCTGGTTTCTGGAGCTGCAACCAGCACATTCCACAATGTTTTCTTAAGAATCACCCAAGTCCCGCGACGGGGCTCACCCCTGTTCGCGTGTGAAGGAGAAGCGAAGCAATGGCATCAACATCCGCAACGACAACGTTCACCCCGCTTCATGACCGCATCCTCGTCCGCCGTCTGGAAGAGGGCGAAACCATTCGCGGGGGCATCATCATCCCCGATAGCGCCAAGGAAAAGCCTCAGGAAGGCGAAGTTATCGCCGTCGGCAAAGGCAAATCCAATGACGAAGGCAAAGTCTTCCCCCTGGACGTGAAGGCGGGCGACAAAATTCTCTTCGGCAAGTACTCCGGCACCGAGATCAAGCTCGACGGCGAGGAGTTTTTGATCATGCGTGAGGAAGAAGTTCTCGGCATTGTCAAGAAGTAGGCACTCTGCGCATGAGCGGAGTTAGCGAATTTAGCGTGGTTAGCGGAGTTTGCGCATCAGCGAGCCAAGAACATCGGCCCTGACCCTGTCCTCTGACCCCTGAACCCTGATTAGGAGAGTTACAAAAATGGCAAAGCAGATTCTGCACGGTGAAGAATCCCGTCAGGCGATCCTGCGCGGCGTCAACACGCTGGCGGACGCCGTGAAGGCGACGCTCGGGCCCAAGGGCCGGAACGTGGTAATCGAGAAGAAGTTCGGTTCGCCGACCATCACCAAGGACGGCGTGACAGTAGCCAAGGAAATTGAGCTGAAGGACCCGATGGAAAACGTCGGCGCTCAGCTTGTGAAGGAAGTCGCCTCCAAGACCTCAGACGTGGCCGGCGACGGCACCACGACAGCTACAGTTCTGGCGCAATCCATCTTCCGCGAAGGCGTGAAGACCGTAGCGGCAGGCGCCAACCCGACAGCTCTGAAGCGTGGCATCGACAAGGCGGTAGCGACGATCATCGGCACGCGCGACAAGGAAGGCAAGTGGACGGACGGCGGCGCTTTGGGCAAGCTCTCGAAGCCCGTTAATGAAGGCACCGTGGCCCAGGTGGGCGCAATCTCAGCTAACGGCGACCAGGAGATCGGCGACATCATTGCCGAAGCGGTCAAGGTTGTGGGCAAGGACGGCGTCATCACCATCGAAGAGTCGAAGACCATGCACACCGGCCTGGAGACTGTGGACGGTATGCAGTTTGATCGCGGCTATCTGAGTCCCTACTTCGTAACGGATGCCGAGCGGCTGGAAGTGATTCTGGAAGATCCTTACATCCTGATCTACGAAAAGAAGATCAGCGCCATGAAGGACCTGTTGCCCTTGTTGGAGCAGGTTGCTCGCGGCGGCAAACCGCTGTTGATCATCGCCGAGGATGTCGAGGGCGAGGCCCTGGCGACCCTGGTCGTGAACAAGCTGCGCGGCACGCTGAATGTTGCTGCAGTGAAGGCTCCTGGCTTCGGCGACCGTCGCAAGGCGATTCTGGGCGACGTGGCTATTCTCACCGGCGGCAAGGCGATCACTGAAGACCTCGGCATCAAGCTGGAAGGCGTGAAGATCGAGGATCTGGGTAAGGCGAAGCGCGTGACCATCGACAAGGACAACACCACCATCGTGGACGGCGGCGGCAAAGCCTCTGAGATCGAAGGCCGTGTGAAGGAGATCCGCGCACAGATCGAGAAGACCACGTCGGACTACGACAAGGAAAAGCTCCAGGAGCGGCTGGCCAAGCTGGTCGGCGGCGTAGCCATCATCAAGGTGGGCGCTGCTACCGAGACCGAGTTGAAGGAGAAGAAGGCTCGCGTCGAGGATGCTCTGCACGCCACGCGCGCGGCAGTCGAGGAAGGTATCGTCCCCGGCGGCGGCGTTGCGCTGGTTCGCGCCATTCCCGCGGTTGACGCGCTGATCAAGACGCTCGACGGCGACGAGAAGATCGGCGCCAATATTGTGCGCCGCTCGCTCGAAGAGCCTCTGCGCCAGATCGTCGCTAATGCCGGTGAAGAAGGTGCTGTGGTTGTAGCCAAGGTGCTGGAATCCAAAGACCCGCACTACGGTTACAACGCGCAGACCTCCGTCTTCGAGGACCTGGTGAAGGCTGGCGTGATTGACCCGACCAAGGTGACGCGGACAGCATTGCAGAATGCGGCTTCGATTGCCGGTCTACTGCTGACCACCGAAGCCCTGATCGCCGAGATTCCGGAGCCCAAGGCCGCTCCGGCCGGTGGACACGGCGGCGGCATGGACGGCATGTACTAAAAAACAGTGGCCAGTGAACAGTGGTCAGTGGCCAGCAAGAGTCGGCCCCGCGACCTGGATTTTGTTAACTGGTCGGAACGTATCAGACGATAAAGGCCTCCAGCTTCGGCTGGGGGCCTTTTCTTGTACTCAACTACTTTGTTCAAGACGCGCTGACCGCGCAGGTGGCCGCAACTCAGCTTAGACGGCTGAGGCAAGCAATCTTCACGGCCCGGTCAAACGCCTTTCGCGGTACTAACTGGCGCGTGCCGCTACGTTCGCGGGGACGATGGATGGCCCCACTGGGGCAGGCTGGGTCCGCAACTGCCGCAGCCAGCCGGCGGAAAGCCAGGAGCGCGGAATCGAGAACTCAGACCAGCCGCAATCGAGGCAAACCTGAACGTCGGGCGAAGGCGTCATGGGCGGATGGCTCAACGTGCGGTGGCAATTGCGGTAAAGCCGGATTTCGGCGGGAATCACGGAGACGGACGAGGACTGACATTTCGGACAGAGCATTAATACACCCCTGCAACAAAAAGATCAGAGATACAAAAAGCGCAACCCTGGAGAGTGAGTCAACTGTAATCCGCTGTGGGCAGCTCTTTCAATGTTTATTGTGTAAAGATGAAACATCTCGTCCCGAATTCGGCAATTCTGCGAAAAATCGCTTTGATAATATCAACGATATTTTAAGCGTTTTATGGACGGCTCTTCCTTATTTCTGCTCGTCGAGGAGCGGCTTTTCTATTACAACATTAGGCTCCGCCACGAAAAACGCGGCGGCCGAAGCCGCCGCGTTTCGTGGGTTAAGCCGCCTTAGAAGTTAAATCGAGCAGTGAATTCAATATTACGCGGTGTATAGGTGAAATTGCTGCTGTTTGAATTACTCGGAACCATGAAGCTCTTGCTTGACTTGCCAGTGCCATTCACTCCTGTATACGTCGCCGTGGTTCCTGACAACGCATATTGGTAGCTGGCCGAATAGGCAGTGATGTTCTGGTGGTTGGCTACGTTGAAGATGTTGCACATAAGTTGCAGGTTGCGGCCCTTGTCGAAGGAGACCTGTTTCTGGAAGCGAACGTCGTCGACTTCGCGGCGGGGGTATTTATAGGTGTTGGTCCCGATTTGAGGAATGATTCCGCCCTGATAACCTGAGCCGTTCCAGCCGTTTGAGATGCTGCCGGTTGGATGGGGGCTACTGGAGCCAGTGTTAATGCCGGCCGTATACGGCAAGCCGTTCTGGAACTGGAAGCTGTCGTTCACGCTCCAGTCGTTGATCAGGTACTTCACCCAATTGGTTGATTTGGTATTCGGAAAGTTATAGAGTGCATACGCCGCGACCCTGTTGGGAATGTTCCAAGTTGAGTTGCCGTAGTTTTGGCGTGGATTGGAGTAGGGGTCATACCAGGTTTCCGCCGCACCCTGAGTAAGGGCGTTCTGCGCAAAGTCGAGCGCGTGCGACCAGGTATAGTTCACGTCGAACTGAAGGCTCTTGCTCGTACGATTGAGGACCTCCAGCACCATGGCATTGTAGTTGGAGTTGACGTTACTGATCATCTCGGTAATGTTGCTGAATTTTGTGGCATTTGCGCCCAGTAGAGACGTGTTGCCGTAGGCGGTATAGACCACCGGGATGGTTACCGTGGCTCCGGTGGGACCTAATGGGCCTTGACTGTTGTCGTCGCCGGCTATCGTAATCGTCTTGCTGGTGGTGGTAGTTGGATCCAGGTTGACATCGAGGAAGTTGGGCAGCCTGCGGCCCAAGGCGCCGAGATAGCTCGCGGAGATGAATGTGCCCCAGCCCACAGAATGCTGAACCTGGAGATCAAACTCCTGGATCTCAGGAAGCTTCAAATTCGAGGCCATGAAGTAGGAGGATGGTATGACAGCAGCGGCTGTCGAGAAAATATTCGGATACACGGGAGGAGCGGGAGCAGTGGTGGTGTTGCTGTACCAAGTTGCGTTGGACTGGCCGTTCGGGCTGCCCGTGCCGAGGCGTACGTTCTCGATATTACCATTGGTGATGCGGCCGTAATACATGCCATATCCGCCGCGTAACACCGTGTTGCCCTTGCCAAAGATGTCATAGGAGAAACCCACGCGAGGTCCGAAGTCCATATTGTCGCTCGGGCTGTTGGCAATGCCGGTGTAGGTCAAGAAGCTGCCGGTGGCCGTCGTGAGGTTGGGATCGGCAGGCGGAATCGTCTCATGATCCCAGCGCAAGCCTAGTTCCAGGGTCAGGCGCGGAGAGAACTTCCAGTTGTCCTGGGCAAAGACGCCGGTATCCATCGTGGAGATGACATAGACTGGATTGCCGAATCCCTGGACGAAGTCGTAGTAGCAGGGAGAGGTGCCGGTTACGTTCGTGACGGTCCCGCTTACGTTCTGCGAAGCGGGGCCGTCGCAACCAACGGGATTGAGGGCTGAAGGAGTCACGCCGTTCTTCAGGTTGAGCAGGTCGTTAAAGTAGTTGCCGACCCAGTTGTAGCTGAAGTCGCCATTGCTCTTGTAAGTGTTGTTCATCAGGTCGTTGTTGTGAACCATGTCTACGCCGAACTTCAAGCTATGGTTCCCTTTGCCCCAATAAAGGACGTCGCCGACCTGCCATTTGCGTTCATCGGGATATTGCGCGCGGTGCTCATAGTACGTTGAGCCGGCATTGAAGCCATAGTTATACCCGGCCTCGAGTTCAGGAACGCCTCCGAGGCTGTCGGTGATGTCGGACTTGGTGTAAGGGGTATAAGTCTGCTGGGTCTCGTAGTTGAGTTCGCGGCCGTACTGGTATAGCAGCTCATTGCTGATGTTGGAACTGATGAGGCTGGTGAGCTTGACTACGCTGTAATCGAGCTTGACGAAGTCGTTGCCTTGCGTGTCCATCGCGTAATTGTCAGGGTTAGCGGTCTGCACGCCGGAGGGTGAGTCCCAGCGGAGACGATGGTACAGCACGCTCAGATGCTCTTTGGGGTTGATCTGGTAGTCGAGCTTAGGTGTGTTGATCTCCTGGTAGCCGAAGCGCGGCGAGAGCCCAAGTTCAGAACTGGAGCCGAGGCCGAGATCGGTGATTGCGGATGCGCCTGAATAGTTCCCGGCGGTGACGTTTGCGCTGCCGTAGAGCAAAGCAGCCCAGTCGTATGAGGCCTGAGCGTACGTGATGTGCTGGCGTGCGGCCAAGGCGCAGGCATTGGTGTCGTTGATGGCGGTGCTGGGAGCGCCCGCCAGCGCGCCGGTTGTCAAGTTGCAGGTTTCACCCGTGGACAGCGCGGTCTGAGGCAAAGTGTAGAACTGCAGGGGATTAATTGGAACACCAAGGACAGGAAATACATGTGTGTGCTGGTCATAAGTATACATCCAGAAGAGCTTGTCCTTGATGATTGCTCCACCGGCCGTGAAGCCATATATCTTGCGCAGATCTTTTGGCTTGATGTGCGATTTGACATTGACGCCATTCACCAAGGTAGTGAGGAATGCATAGTCGTTCATCGCGTTCCAATTGCTTTCGCGGTCATAGAAATAGGCCTGACCGTGAAGCTGGTTAGTGCCGCTCTTGGTGACTGAGGTGACGACGCCACCGGCGGCGCGACCATACTCAGCCGAGTAGACGCCAGTGTTGATCGTGAACTCGCGGACGGCGCTTCCGGCTGTGGAATAGGCTTCACGGGTGCGTCCGCGCTCCTCAGAAAAGAAGGCCTGATTGTCATCTGCTCCGTCGATTTCGACGTTATTGAGCAGTGTACTGACCCCGCGCACGCTGATGAGCCCGTAGCCGCTGGTATCCACCGTGACGCCAGGAGTGGTAAGGGCAAGAGCCGACCAGCGTCGGTTGTTAATCGGGATGGACTGAAGCGCATCCATGTTGAGCGTACCTTGGAAGTCCGGCGACTCGAGATTGAGCACCGGTGCTTGTTCAGTAACCTCGATGGAGGACGAAGACGCTCCTACCGTGAGGTGCGGCAGGAGGTTGGTAACCTGGCCGACCTGAACAATCACGTTTTCGGCGTGATAGGTGGAAAAGCCGGACGCGGAAAAAGTGACTCTATATGTGCCAGGCTCGAGCAATGGAGCCTTGAAAAATCCGCTGGCGTCGCTGGTCAGCTTGATTTCGGCGTTGGTCCCCGTGTTGTGGATGGTGACGGCCGCGCCGCTGACGACGGCCCCGGAGGGATCAGTAACTGTTCCGGCGATGGAACCTTCGGTGGAGGTCTGCGCGTGCAGGGCAACTGTGCCCAGGCAAACGAAGAGGGTTAAAATCATCAGGCAGAAAATGCCCTGACACATTCTTTTGATCGACATAGATGGCTCTCCAAAATACATCTGGTGTTGAGAATGCGCTGGGATAGTAGTCGGCAGCGCCCCTTAGTGAGTGTCTTGCGCAGCGCGTAACACGCTGGGCTTACTGAACTTCTCGCACCGTTGGCTCTCAAATCTCTCGCCGGCGCCTTGCTGCCCATGGGGGTGCCGTAACTCGAACTTCCCGCATAGGAAAAATATACTGAACCGAAGTGAATGTCATGTAAACAGGCTGAATCTATCGTTCGGGGGATCAATCAATCTGGGGAGCCTCCGTCCAAAAAACTCCTTCGTGGACTATTCGGGCGTCATCAGAGCCATGCGGCCGATCTAAGCCCTTTTCTCTCATGCGTCTCACGCGCAAGGTGGAAAACAAAAACAGCACCTCTACAGACAGTTTACATCCCTGCTGTTTGCCGGCACAATGAACCGCCAACGATCAGCCAGAGGCTTCGCCTCGTTTGTGCAAACAGGCGCACAACAATTAAGCGTATTCGGCGTGCAGCCACGCTGCACGCCAAATACCATCTCAGCTTTGTCGAACTTCCTGCCCTCGAACGCGAATGGATGTGGACTAATTTGTTCCACGACGCATTGTTGCCGAGGGAAAGCCAGTTTACTCCCGGTCCTTCCCTCGCGCCACCTAAATTGAAGACCAATGTGGAAAACACGTCCGTAATCCGTCTCTGCGCTCACATCGCCAATGCCGCATGACGGAATGTGCGGCTAATCTCTCACTGGGCGGCAGTCTTGGTCCACTGAATGCGCAGGCCAGCACGGAAGGTAAAGGGCAGGCTGGGATAGCCGATGGGGGCGATGTGACGATTGTTCGTGAGGTTTTCCCCTTGGCCGAAGATGGCGAGCCATGGAAACAGCTTGTAGCTGGCGCCCATGTCCAGCTTGGCATAGCCCCAATCGAGGTTGCGGTTCGGCAAGAGAAGGCTGTTGAGGCCATTTTGGTCCGAGTAAGGCAAGTACGTGGAATCGTCGCTGCGGCTGGAAAACGCCGAGGTGAAGACGCCGGTCAATTTGCCGGATGAATAACTGGCAGTGAAAAAGCCCGAGTGCGGCGGACGGCGGAAGGGGCGCGCACCGGCCAGTGGCGTTGTGCTTCCCAGGGCAATCCCGTTGTAGCTGAAGCCATAGCCTGCCAGCAACATATCGTTGTCGCTGGTGAAGGAGCGCTGCACTACCGCATCGAGATAGGTATAGCCGCCACGAAAGAAAAGGCTCTTGCCGATGCCGCTTTCTATAGTTGTCTCGATTCCTTGCGCACGGAAGGCCTGAGTATTGGACATGAGGCTAAAGGCGCCGCTCGAGTCGATGATCGATTTCAGCGTATTCAACTTGGTTGTCGTGTAGCCGGGAAAAAGCAGGTTCAGATAGCTGGCTCCAACCGACTCAAGCTCTTTGCCGAATTGGTTATGGAAGTAGCTGGCCCGGAAGGTCAGGTGCTGCCCCAAAAATGCCTGCTCCACTCCCGCCTCATAGCTCCGCGTCGTGGGCGCGGCCAGTGGCGTTACGTGGAACGCCTGAATCACCGCCGGCTCTTTGGCGTCTGTCAAGATATTGTATAGCGAACCAAATTTATCGGTCAGCTTAGGCTCGCGTATGGCGTCGCCAAAATTGCCGAAGATTCGGGTTCCGTTGAAATAGCCTTTCCGTGGACACAGCGCGTAATAAGACAGCCCTGCGTTCGACGTAGTCTGAGTGCCAAATAGAGAGTAATGTTCCAGGCTGCCGCCCAGATGATAGTAGAAACGGCGTTTGAAATCGCCTTGAACTGCGGCCAGATAGACATAGTTTGTGCGCGAGTCCGCGTCGTTGATGGCGTATGTATTCACGTTGTCCCAGTAGGAGTTGTAGACCTCGATACCGCGCTCGTTCTCGAAATGGAAGCCGATCAGGCCTGCCAGATGGGGCGTGAATCGGTAATCGCCTTGATAGACCAGTTGATCGCGGTTGTTCACCAGCGTGGTGTTGTTCGTAGTGGTGCCGTCGAGTTCGGCTTGGCCCGTGGCGGAGTAGCCGTTAGCACCAGTAATCGTTACCGTTTGTCCGAAGTAAGCATCATCATAGCCGTCATAATTCTTAATCAGTTCGCCGGATGGGGACCATTGGTTGGATTCCTCCCGCTTGCGAGTCGCTCCGTAACGCAGCAGATTGTGGAGTGACGCCGTGGTCTGATTGTCAATTGAGCCGCTGATAAAAAGATCCTGATCCTTCTCTGTGGTGTTGTCGGCGGCGTGATAAAAGTCCCATGCATTGGGAACGCCTGTGGCATCTACGCCATAGTGCACTGTGCCGCGAATCTGCGTGGATGCACTGGGTTGCCAGCCGAGGTTGGCGGCCGATGTGGCCTTGTGGTACTCGTCATTGGGAAGATCGTTGGCGGTCTGGAGCCAACTGAAGACGCCCAGATAATCCAGCTTGTTGTGCGCCCCAGCCACTTCCAACTCTTCGTGTGAAGCGGAGCGACTGCCGGCGTCGCCCTGGAAGAGGATCGAAGGATAAGGGGTGGTTCCGCGCGGGGTGGTCAGGCTGACGACGCCGCTCCCCGCGCCCGCGCCATAAAGGCTCGAGTCGGGTCCGCGATAGACCTCGGCGCGCTCGACTGCGGTGGTGGAGAGCGGCCCGAAATCGAACTGATTACCCAGATCGCCGGCATCGACGCCATCGAAGAGAATCTTGTTGGCGTTCGAATTGCCGCCGCGGATAAACAGCGAGGTTTGCGCTCCAAGCTGCCCCTCCTGCACCACCATCGTGCCGGGCATCAGGCGCAAAGCGCTCACCAGATCGGTGCGCAACTCCAGGTCAAGCGGGCCCAACACGCTGGTGGCCTCGCTGGTCTGCGCCTGAGGCGTGGGAGTGCCAGTTGCCGTGACCACGATGGATTGCCGCACCCACGCCGGTTCGAGCACCAAGTTCCGCTCGATTGAGTCCAGCCGGCCCGCGTAAAAGCTGGGCGTCTCCAACTGGCGAAAGCTCTTGGCGGAGACCAAAAGGAAGCAGCGGCCCTGGACTCCAGTAAGAATCTGGAAGCTGCCGTCAGCCGTAGAGATGGCGGTGCCGACGGCCTTGCCGCCGCTGATCAGAACCACATTGGCGCCAGTGACCTTGGCGCCTGAGGCATCTGTGACGACACCGCGAATGGACGCAGCCTGGCTGAGGAGGGCAGTAGTGAAAAGCGCGAGAATGGCGATAACGCGGAGGAACGCGCGCGTCCATTGAACGTGGAAACTGCGAGAAAATGATTGCGCGGAAACAGGCATGAAGGCTCCTTCGTTCCCCTCGGAACGCAAGCGGGTTGGGGGCGCTAGGACCGGTCTCCTGACTTGCGCCTTTCCCAGCCACCTTCCCACAGGCGTGCACAAAGGCTCGTCATGCAGTGGTTAACCAAGGGCATCCGCGTACAGCGAAAATTCCCTGGCTGGTTCCCTGCCCTGAACATAGAACGGTCCGTTGGGCAGGGGCGCTCACAGTTGCGGGGCAGTGGCGGAGTTTCACCGCCTTCCCGAGCATCCTGGCGATTGCCGTGAAGGGTTTTGCTGCCTTTGCAGAGGCAGCCGTTATGGCATCGAACTACATTCCATGCCATGAACATTTATAGACGGGGAGGGTCGCGCTGTCAAAGCGTGGAAATCTGGACGCGGAAGCTGCGCTTCACAGGAGTTGGCTTAATAGGCTTGCGCGCGGCAGATTGGCAAAGCAAACAACGCATGAGTAGAAATGGTGACCCCGGGAAGACTCGAACTTCCGACACGCAGTTTAGGAAACTGCTGCTCTATCCACCTGAGCTACGGGGCCACGTTTAGAATCAATAACTTATAAAATTAGCCTTACTCACAATGCCCACAGGGCGTGTTGTCGCTTCATTCGTACTATACGCAGCGTAGATGCACGTGAAGTAGCGTATGTCTCAAAGATATCAGCGTGGGAGGGTTCGGCGCGAGAAGCTGAGCGGGAAAAGTGACGTTTGAGCGTGGTGGTACCGGCTACCGGGACAACGACACAGTGGCCTTACCCGGTAGCCTCTTACACAACGAGGACGGCCAGGTGGCAGCACCTCGAATTAGCTGTCAGGGTACTCGGAAGAGCATAGAACCTAAATACCTGTTTTCAAGGCGCGGATAGGCTCAGCTCGCGTGATCTCGTTGGGCACATAGTCTGCAACGCGATTCGGGGAATCACCGTGATTGGGTTTCGGGCTGACAAATCGTCAGGAAACTCCTTTCACTTTCATAGAACCCGATTTACCAGCATTGACTCCTTATGAGGCAGGAGGTTTCACATTGATTAATCACTTTTTCTCATCAGAGATACGACTTATTGTCCGAGTAAACATCAATATTTCAGTAAGGTGCAGATCGCGGTATACCCTTTATGAGGAATGAGGTTTGATATGCAGCCAGAGACTTCCCCCGATCCCTCCGTAATGGAAGCTTTAACGGAGATTGCGCTCAACCTGCGATGGTCGTGGAACCATGCGGCGGACGAGTTATGGAGCCAACTCGACCCGGAGTTGTGGGATCTGACGCAAAACCCGTGGGTCATGCTTCAGACCGTATCGCGGGAAAGGCTCAATGTCCTAACCTCCGACACGCTGTTCCGGAAGAAGCTGGATGAGGTTACCCAGAGACGGCAGCGGCGCGAGCAGGCTTCCACTTGGTTCCAGCGAACCTACAGCGAGGCTCCATTCGCACATGTGGCCTATTTCAGCATGGAATTCATGCTGAGCGATGCCCTGCCGATTTATTCCGGCGGTCTGGGTAACGTGGCCGGTGATCAGCTCAAGGCCGCCAGCGATCTCGGCGTTCCGGTAGTGGGGATAGGGCTGCTCTACCAAGTTGGTTATTTTCGCCAGCTCATTGATGCGGCCGGCCGTCAGTTGGTCCTGTATCCCTATAACGATCCGGGGCAACTACCCATCCGGCCGGTACGCGAGGAGAATGGCGAGTGGTTGCGCATCGCGCTCAATCTGCCTGGGTTCCGTCTCTGGGTGCGCGCGTGGGAGGTTGAGGCTGGCCGGGCAAAGCTTTACCTGCTCGACACCAACGATCTGGCAAACCTGCCCGAGTATCGAGGCATCACCAGCGAACTCTATGGCGGCGGACCGGAGCTGCGCATTATTCAAGAGCAGGTGCTGGGAATCGGCGGATGGCGGCTGCTCCGCGCACTCGGAATCCAGCCCGAGGTCTGCCATCTCAATGAAGGCCATGCAGCCTTTGCGGTTCTGGAGCGAGCTCGAGATTATATGGAGGAGGCGAAGGTGCCGTTCGATGCCGCACTCACCGTCACGAGGGCCGGCAACCTCTTCACGACGCACACGCCAGTAGAGGCTGGTTTCGACCGGTTTGCCCCGGAGTTGTTTGAACGGCGCTTCCGGCACTATGCGCAGAATGCGCTGCACATTCCGATGGCGAGTCTCATGGCGCTAGGCCGGCAGAACGCGGAGGATGCATCGGAGCCGTTCAGCATGGCGCTGCTTGCACTGCGGGGCAGCGGCGCAGTAAATGGCGTGAGCCGTCTGCATGGCAGCGTGAGCCGTCGCATTTTTCAGAACATATTTCCGCGTTGGCCCGAGGCCGAAGTGCCAATCAGCTACGTCACGAACGGCGTTCACGTTCCCATCTGGGACTCCAGGGAGGCCGACAACCTATGGACGGAAGCCTGTGGCCAACAGCGCGGGGGCAGCGATTTGAGCAAGCTCGAAGAAGGCATCCGGCAAGTACCCGAGGCGCACCTGTGGCAGATGCGTACGGACTCCCGCAAATCGCTTGTTGAATTCATTCGAAAGCGGCTGGCCCGCCAGGTCGAAGGCCATGGTGCATCCGCAGAAGAGGTTGAAGAGATCAAGCATATCTTCGATCCGGATACGCTTACTCTCGGATTTGCGCGGCGATTCGCTACCTACAAGAGGCCCAACCTGTTGCTGCACGATCCTGATCGCCTGCTGGCAATTCTTACCAATAAGACCCGGCCGGTGCAGCTTGTGATCGCCGGAAAAGCTCACCCGCAGGACGCTCAGGGGCAGGAGATGCTCCGGCAATGGATCGAGTTTATTCGCCACACTCCGGCCCGGTCCCAAGCAGTTTTCCTGAGCGACTACGATATGCGCATGTCGGAGCATCTGGTGCAAGGCATAGACGTGTGGCTGAATACTCCGCGCCGTCCCTGGGAGGCCTGTGGCACTAGCGGCATGAAGGTGCTGGTGAACGGCGGCCTGAACCTCTCCGAACTGGATGGCTGGTGGGCGGAGGCATACACACCTGATGTGGGATGGGCTCTCGGAGACGGGCAGGAACACGGGGAAGATCCAGCCTGGGACGCTCTGGAAGCTGAGCAGCTCTATACGTTGTTAGAGCAACAGGTGATCCCGGAATTCTATGACCGAGATAAAGAGGGTCTACCACTTGCCTGGATCCATCGTATGCGCGAGAGTATGGCCCGCTTGACGCCGGCATTCTCCGCCACGCGATGCGTGCGGGAGTACACCCACAAACATTATGTACCGCTGGCGGCGGCTTATCACCGGCGCAGCTTGGATGGACACGGAACAGCCGAGAGCCTTCTGAATTGGCGTCGCCAACTCTCCGATCACTGGTCCGAGATACGGTTCGGCGCGGTGAAGGTGGAAACTGAGGGCGAGGAGCATCGCTTTCGCGCACAAGTTTACCTGGGCAAATTGAATCCTGATGCGGTCAAGGTGGAACTCTATGCCGAATCGCTCGACGGCGGCGATCCAGCTCGCCATGCCATGGTTCGGGGAGAACCGCTCGCTGGCGAAAACGCCTGGTACTATTCGGCAACAGTCCGCGCAGACCGGCCGGTGATCGACTTTACACCCAGGATCATCCCTTGTCACTCCGAGGCGTTTGTTCCACTCGAGTCAGCCGAGATTCTTTGGTACAAGTGAAGAGTAATATGGAGGATAAGTCAGCGAAGGGATTCATCGACGAATCCTCCTCGGCTATAACTAAATCGAACCGCGGAGAAAGACACTGCATGAGCGCCGTCACGTATGACTTGATCGTCATTGGCTCCGGGCCCTCTGGTCAGCGGGCAGCCGTCGCTGCCTCCAAAATGAAGAAGCGCGTGTGCGTTGTCGAGGCGCGATCCGTTGTTGGCGGCGTCTGTGTCAACACCGGAACCATTCCCTCCAAGACGATGCGCGAAGCCGTCTTGCACCTGTCGGGTTACAACTACCGGTCGATCTACGGCATCAATTACCGGGTCAAAGAAAAAATCAGCATGGCCGACCTGGCTTTTCGCGTCCAGGCAGTCATCAAAACCGAAGTGGACGTGACCGAAGCCCAACTATCGCGCAACGGCATCGACATCGTTCATGGAATTGCGCGGTTCGTCGATCCTCACCATGTGCGAGTTGAAGGCCCCCAGGTCGACACCACTCTTGAAGCCGACCGCATCATTGTGGCTGTGGGCACCAGGCCCGCCTCGTCGCCCAAAGTGCCTATCAACGGGCGCACCATTGTCAACAGCGACCAGATTCTTGACCTGCCGGAACTTCCCCGTTCGCTGATTGTGGTCGGTGGCGGCGTAATAGGTGTCGAATACACCTGTATGTTTGCCGTTCTCGGGGTCCGCATCACGCTCATTGAGAAACGTGATCGACTTCTCGAATTCGCCGACCGTGAGATTATCGAGGCTCTCAGTTATCACTTGCGTGACAACCGCGTCACGCTGCGGTTGGGCGAAGAGGTCCAGAGCGTTGAACAACTGCCCGACGGCACAGTGGTCGCGAATATGGAAAGCAAGAAGCGGATCTCTGGCGATGCCCTTCTCTACGCCATTGGCCGCCAGGGCGCAGTCGATGATCTTAACCTTGCCGCTGCTGGTCTCCAAGCTGACAACCGAGGCCGTATCCCAGTCGACGAGAATTACCGAACCAGTGTTGACCACATCTACGCTGTGGGTGATGTGGTGGGCTTTCCTTCGCTGGCCTCGGTTTCCATGGAGCAGGGGCGAATCGCTGCCGCACGCGCCTTCAACGATTGCGCCGCTACCTCCAATCCCAGCTTTTATCCCTACGGCATTTACACCATTCCAGAGATCAGCTTTATCGGCAAGACCGAAGAACAACTGACCAGTGAAGATGTGCCCTACGAAGTGGGCATGGCTTACTATCGCGAGACTGCGCGCGGTCAGATTCGCGGCGACACCACCGGGCGGCTGAAGCTAATCTTTCATCGCGACACCCGTGCCGTGTTGGGCGTGCACATTATCGGCGAGGAGGCCAGTGAACTGGTTCACATTGGCCAGGCAGTCATGGTCCTGGGTGGCACAGTGAATTACTTTATCGACAATGTGTTCAACTACCCTACACTCGCCGAGTGTTACAAAGTGGCTGCCTTCAACGGTCTCGGCAGGCTTCATCGCTACCAGACGGAGTAAGCCTTCCAGAGGAGGATGCTATGACCACTGCGATTGGCATTGTCATTACCGACCACATTGTGGCTGGCAAAATTGAAGATCAGCGCATCACCGGCAAGCTGCTGCGCTATCCTGACAGCGCGGATGACATAGATGCCCTGACGGCGATTCCCGGTAGTGAATTGTTGGAGATGATGGCAGTGCAGATAGGCACTCTGCTTAGCGATACCGTGGGAACGGTGGAAGCAATCGGGGTAGCAGTCCCCGGCATCATTCGCCACGGTGTAGTCGAGGACTCGCCAAACCTGTCACAGATTAAAGGAATGCGGCTCGCCGAGGAACTGGCCAATGTCCTGAGCAAGCGTCGCATTGACGCTCCTGTGCATATCGCCAACGACGCCGACGCGATTGCGGCTGGTGTAGCCGCGATCCGCGGGCAACTCGACAAACTTACTCGCGTCTGGACCATCGGCAAAGGCATTGGCTATGGCCGCTGGCCTTACGTCGAAGGTGTTTGGGAGGGGGGACACATCACCGTCTCTTTGGACGCTAAAGAAAAATACTGCGGTTGCGGCGGAGTCGGCCATCTGGAAGGAATCATGGGCTATCGAGCGATGCGCATGAGGTTCCTTGATCTCGAACCTGAGGAGGTCTTTTCCCGGGCACGCCAAGGCGATGCCCGTTGCCGTGAGTTCGTGGATCTGTGGCATCGCGCCCTGGCCGCAGCTACTTCCTCGTTCATCCACCTTGCCGGTCCGGGCCGCTTCTATTTCACCGGCCATAATGTAGGCTTCCTCGATCTGCCACTCCTGCGCAGTCATCTGGAAACCATGGTGATGATGAGTCCGTTGCAGAGTTATTCGCTCGAGATTCTGCCGCCCGACGATGCAACAGCCCTACTCGGCGCTGGAATATCCGCCCTTCGAGAGCTTGCTCGGTGACACTTTATACGAAATCGAAACGGCCTCAGGAGGAAAAACTTGAAAAGTCATACGGAGTATTTGGTCTTTGAGACAAAAAAGCTACGCGAGATGGTGCACATCACAGACGAAGTCGAGCGGGTGGTGGAGCGCAGCGGTGTACGGGACGGGTTGTGCTTCGTTTCACCTATGCACATTACGGCGGCGGTGTACGTGAACGATCTGGAAGACGGGCTGATCGAGGATATCGGCGTCTGGCTGGAGAAAGTGGCTCCGGCGCGGCCCGACTACAAGCATCATCGGACCGGCGAGACCAACGGCGACGCGCATCTGAAGTCGCTGGTGCTGCATCACGAGACCACCCTTCCCGTGACCAACGGCAAGCTGGACCTGGGAACCTGGCAACGGGTGTTCTATGCGGAGTTCGATGGGCAGAGACGGAAGCGCGTGATTGTGAAGGTGCTGGGGGTCGAGTAGCCACGTGCGACGGAGCAGCCGCGTTTCGCGCATATGGCTCGTGGTTTCCCACCCTTCGCAAAGCACGCGAAGAATAGGCGTCCGGCCGCAGACTTGCCAAGTGAAAAACCGCTAGAAGTTCGTGATCTTTCATGCCCGAAAGGCGAGACCGTGGGTGCCTTGGCCTCTATTTTTGGACGCCAATATCGGCGTGGAAAGCTCGCCCAAGTTAGTTACTCTTGGCCATTTTCATGTTACTGAAGGCTCGAAAAGTTTGTCTCCTCCGTCGCTGAAAATTCACTAGATTCTCCTTGCTATGCACTGTCATTTCATGCCATCTTGTAGTACGGATTGCAGCACGGCAAGCATCCGGCACGAGGGGGAGAAATCGAATGCGTAAGCCCAACTACTTTACGGCCGCGCTGATCGCCGCGGCATCATTGGCCGGACTTTGCTCCGTGCCTGCGCAAGCAACCACGTTTACTTTCAGCGACGAATATTACGTCAACAGTTCAAGCGAGTTTCATACGCTATTCGGTGCATCGGCGACCGGGTATGGAACCGCGGGGATTTATCAGGAAACCAATACGACCACGCCGACTATCACCAAGGTAGGTAGTGGCACCGGCGTCGGTGGCGAGTATATTCAAAACACGACTCCCAATGCCAATGACAAGCTTGCGCTCATTGGCTGGGGGCAGTCGCTCAATAATGGCCAGCAAGTGGCCAGCGTATTTAACTTGCAAAATCCCTACAACGGCTCTGTCCTGTATTTCCAGTACACGGTGGGCGGATCCTCGACCGCTTTCACCTTCAACGGCTTCGACCTCAAAGGCATCAACTCCAGCGCGAATCTTACCTTCACTCTTGAAGGTTTGGATCTTTCGAACAATGTGCTCGACACGGCCGTCCTGCACGTAGTCGGTAACACTTTTACGACTGAGACGCTCAACTGGGTAGGCGTGAGCACGGTGGAAATCGTTTCCACAGGGGCTTTGCCAATCAATTGGGGCTCCGGTACGTTGTACATGGACAACGTGGAGATCAACGACCCGGTTCCATCAGTTCCCGAGCCGGCTTCCCTGCTTTTGCTCGGCACGGGGCTCGCCATGCTCGTCTTTGCGCGCCGCCGCTGGGCATCTGCCGCCTAACAACGCACACCGTCTTGCTATCTTGTGAGCCGCCACTGGGAAACCAGGGCGGCTCGCCTGTTTTAGGCGCATCGGTTCGTGGTTTTCAGCACCTTATCACCCCAACGACGAAGACCTGCCGTTACCACCCCAAGAAGCAAAAGCCGCTTCTTGGGGACCCCGGTCGTTGGGGACCCCTATAATCACCCCAACGACGAAGACCTGTCGTTGGGGACCCCGATAATCACCCCAACGACGAAGACCTGTCGTTGGGGACCCCGATACCGCAGAGTGCACACAGGAGTGCACATCCGGCATCGTGTACCCCCACCCGTATTTTGTAAACAAAATCCTTGTTTTCTTAAGGTTACCGGCAGGGTTGCGCTGCAAAATCTTGAAAACAAAGAAGTTCCGTGCAAAATATTCCAAGATAAGGAGTTACGTGACGTTTTGGCCTCTGCCGACGGCTTCCGGCTGAGATGCGGCGCGAAGAGGACGTGCTGGGATGATGACTTGGAAGAGAACTTCTGAGGATCATTGTGCGGCGAAGTGAGGAAATATTCTGCAAGGTCTGGCCGCTTGGACTTCGCTCATGGCAGACTGTCCAGGCAGCCGCTCGCTTTCGCTCGCATGGGGTGCGTGGTCTAAGCCGGTTTCGGGAATTCAGACAGCGGGATGAGTGGAAGGATTGTTCCTCAGCCAGCCATTAAGATGGCAGAAAAGAGGAGCAACGATGGCACGACGTCCACGCAGAAATCACACATCGGCTT
>Ga0255354_1000266_pt1 | contig 33042 bp, 31 predicted proteins | sample HBST50metaG_FD_189942 | JGI IMG/M metagenome (GOLD analysis project Ga0255354, IMG submission 189942) | Peat soil microbial communities from Stordalen Mire, Sweden - H.B.S.T50 | ecosystem: Environmental > Terrestrial > Soil > Wetlands > Peat | place: Sweden: Norrbotten County, Stordalen Mire...
CGGGGTCGCCGGAGCCAGTGCCGGTGCCTGTGAAGTCGAGTAGCAGTTGCGCCGGGGTCTCCGTGCTGTCAAAGCTGAAACCGCTCAGCGAATCGCCCGGTGCGAGGAGACTGCTGGTGGTGGTCCACCGGACAGCCTTGCCAGCGTTCGTCACGGTATCGGTCCATCCAGTGGGTGAGATGACGCTGGTTGGCGTTGCAGACAGAAATCCGGCTCCTGGAACCCATCCAAACCAAAAGGTTCCGATCGTGGTGGTGCCGGTATTGTTCAGGGTTATCGAGTAGTCGTAGACCCCAGGGGAAACCAGTGAGCCGGTGTAGGTGGCTGTGGCGGAGATTCCATTGGCATGAGCGGTAGCGGCAAAAGGCGCTACTGCAGCCAAAAGAACCAACTTCTTGAGCAGCGGGGAAGAAAGGAACATAGTCAACCTCCTTGCGAGAGATTGTAGCTCAGGATTGAAAGGCCGGAAATAAAAGCTGTGTCATTTTGTTGCAATTCAGTAAGCCCAACGCATGGAAGCGTTTAGGCCGACAGTTTGCGCCAGACGAGGCCAGCTAACGCGGGAGCCCCCCTATTTCACGGCAGAAAATTCGGAAGCCTAATGCTTCAGGTCCCGCTTCGAAGACCGGGAAAGCGACAGTCACGACTCCGCAATCTTCTCCCACTCCTCCAGCATTCTGGAGTATTCATCTGAGTGCCCAATGGCTGTAAAGCGCTTCATCTCATTGAGCGCCTCATTGCGTTCCCCCGCACCCCAGAGTGCGCGAAAAAGCAGGAGTGAAACCCTCTCCGATTCGGGTTCCATTTGCACGGCCACGCGGCCCTGCTCTATTGCCTCCCGATGCCGGCCGCTGCGCGACAAGATCCAGCCAAGGTAGCTGTGGCCAATTGCAAGCCCTGGAAATTCCTCGACCACAGCCTCCATAATTTGCGTTGCAAAGGCCGTGTCATTCTGCTGGCCCAGTTCAACCGCTTGCCGGATGACTTCCATTACCCGCGCGTAATCATCTTCTTCCAGTTGGTTCATATGGCTACTCGCCAAGCACGCGCTTGAAAATCGCGTCCACATTGCCCAACTGACGCATGTAATCGAAGGTGTTGGCCAGCTTTTCCGGACTGAGCAGCTTTGCGATCGCCGGGTCCTTCGCCACCTCGTCGCGGAAAACCAGATCTTCTCGCCATGCCCGCATGGCGTGGGACTGGACTAGTTTGTAGGCCTCCTCGCGCGACATTCCGGCTTCGGCGAGATCGAGCAGCAACTGGCCGCTGAAGATCAACCCGCCGGTGCTTTCGAGATTCTTCTTCATGCGCTCGGGATAGACCAGCAACCGGTCGATGAGGTCCGTGGTTTTTGCCAGCAGGTAGTCCGCGAGAATCGTCGAGTCGGGAAAGATCACGCGCTCCACCGAAGAGTGCGAGATGTCCCGCTCGTGCCACAACGGAATGTCCTCGAAGGCCGCCTGCGCATTGCCCCGCAGCACGCGTGCGAGACCGCAGATCTGTTCGCTGGTAATCGGGTTCTTTTTATGCGGCATGGCCGAGGAGCCTTTTTGCTTTTCGCTGAAAAACTCTTGCGCCTCGCGCACCTCGGTCCGCTGCAGGTGGCGCACTTCGAGCGCGATCTTGTCCAGTGTGCTGCCAATAATTGCCAGCGTGGAGATGTAGGCTGCATGGCGATCGCGCTGAATGACCTGCGTGGCCACCGGCGCCGGCTTGAGGCCCAGCCGCGCGCAGATTTTCTCTTCATGCTCCGGCTTCAAGTGGCCGAAGGTTCCCACAGCGCCGGAAAGCTTGCCCACGCGCATATCCTCAGCCGCCGCGTCAAAACGGACCACATTGCGCTTCATTTCGGCAAACCAGTTGAGCAGCTTGAGGCCAAAGGTCGTTGGCTCGGCATGAATCCCATGCGTACGGCCGATGGTGGGAGTGTGTTTGAATTCAATGGCCCGGCGCCTGAGCACAGCCATCAGTTCCACAAGACCGGCACGAATCAGCGCCGAGGCTTCTTTCACTTGCAACGCCTGCGCCGTGTCCACTATGTCGTTGGAGGTCAACCCATAGTGCAGCCAGCGGGACGCATCCCCCAGGTTCTGTGCGTTCAGGCTCTCGGCCACCGCGGTGGTGAAGGCGATGACGTCGTGCTTCACCTCCGCCTCAATCTCCTGAATGCGGACCACGGAGAAGCCGGCTTTGGTGGCAATGGCTTCGGCGGCAGCTTCAGGAATCACGCCGCTTTTGGCCAGCACGGTGCTTGCCGCGGACTCCACTTCAAGCCAGCAGCGGTACTTGTTCTCGTCGGTCCAGATGCGGCCCATCGCAATGCGGGTATAGCGTTCGATCAAGGCAAGCTCCTTGCAAGAGCCACATTCCGCAGCCCTTCTACAACTCTAGATTGTACGAGGAACGAGCCTTCAGGCGCGAGGAATTCCCAGCTTCTGGTACAACTCATCGACCAGCAGCCCGCGGCCTGGCTTGTAGGGCTGGAACCACTCGCCGTCGATCACCAATTGCGGAACAGCCCGCTTGCCCACGCGGCGCACCACTTCGGCAGCGGCGGCCGGATCACGGTCCACATCGATCTCCGTGTACTCGATGGCGTGGGAGTCGAGGAATTTTCTGGCCGCCCGGCAATCCGGACACCAGGAAACCCCATACATTTGCACGATCATGAGGTTAGTTTAGCGCTATCGCCGCTCACGAAAGAAGCTCCGAAGCAAATCGGCAGCTTCATCTTCAAGAATTCCCTGCTCTATCTGCATCTGGTGATTCAGTTGCGGATGGTTGAGAACAGTGAGCACCGACCCGGCAGCGCCCGCCTTGGGGTCGGCAGCGGCAAAGACCAATTCCGCTAACCGCGCATGAATCATGGCGCCGGCGCACATGGCGCAAGGCTCCAGCGTCACATAAAGCGTGCAGCCGAGCAGCCGGTAGTTGCCCAGCGCGGCAGCCGCCGTGCGCAGGGCCACAATCTCCGCATGGGCGGTGGGGTCCAGGTCGCGCAGCACGCGATTCTGCCCGCGCGCGATGATAGCTCCATCGCGCACCACGACCGCGCCAATCGGCACCTCGCCAGCTTCCGCAGCCAGACGGGCTTCAGCGAGGGCGGCTTCCATAGCTTCGCGGTCGTCGATCATGGGTTCAATGTTAGCCCGGCGGGCTGCTGCTGGGTCATGCAATGCAGAGTGCCTAGCCCCCAAACGAGGTCCACGCTGTGGATGCCGATCACTTCGCGGCCCGGAAATAGCTCAGCCAAAATGTTCAGCGCCACGCGGTCGTTGGGATCGTGGAAGGTGGGAACGAGGACAAGGCCGTTGGCGATGTAGAAATTGGCATAACTCGCCGGGAGTCGCTGGCCGCGAAATACCACCGGGCGCGGCAATGGCAACTCGACCAGCGTGAATTGTTTGCAGTCGAGGGTGCGAGCGGCCTTCAGGCGCTCGATGTTTTCGGCCAGAGGAGCGTTGTTTGGGTCGCTCGTATCCGGCTCGACAGCGGTAACAATCGTCGCCGGCGCAACGAAGCGGGTAATGTCGTCAATGTGGCCGTGAGTGTCGTCGCCAACGAGGCCGCGATTGAGCCAGATGGTCTGATTGATGCCGAGAAAATCGTGAAAGACTTGCTCCAGTCGCTCGCGGCTGACGCCGGGATTGCGCTGCTGTACCTCGCTGAGCTGACACTCTTCGGAGGTGAGCAGAATGCCCGCGCCGTTGGTGTCAATGGAGCCGCCTTCGAGGACAATGCGATGTGTGCGGCCATCTTCCAACTTAATCGCAGGCTGCCACTCCGGCAGGCCGAGGAGCGCAGCCACGCGGCCGGGAACCTGGTCGTCGAGTTGCCAGTCGGAATATTTGGCCCAGGCGTTGAAGCGCCAGTTCGTAAGGCCAACCCGGCCTTGCGCGTTTCTGACGAAAATTGGACCTGAGTCGCGCGTCCATCCCCGGTTAGTGGGCCATTGGTGGAAGCTCACCCGGTCGAGATTCGCGCCCGCCCGCTCGAGAATTCCGCGCACGCGCCGTTCGGCGTTGGCGTCCTCGACGATAAGATGCACCAACTCATGCGCCGAGAGGAGGCGGACAATTTCGGCGTAGAGCCAGGGGATGGCCTGAAACTTTCCCGGCCAGTCGTCGGGATTGTGCGGCCAGGCCAGCCATGTGGCCTCGTGCCGCTCCCATTCGGCGGGCATGCGGTAGCCGAGTTCGCGCGGCGTATTTTCGGGCATGGGAAGAGGCATCTTTACTCAGAATCTTCATCCGCTGGCCATGCGGCCGCGGGATCAAGGAAACGCTTTGTGATGGGCGCGTAGGAATCGATGCGGCGGTCGCGCAAAAAGGGCCAGTTGCGGCGCGTCTCTTCGATCAGGCCAAGGTCAATCTCGCCAATCAAAATCTCCTCGGCGTCGTGCGAGGCCTTGGCAATGATGCGTCCGAAGGGATCAGCGAGAAAGCTGCCGCCCCAGAACTCGATGCCCGGACCGGCTACGCGGTTGCCGTTGACATCGCCATGCTCCATTCCGACGCGATTGACGCCAGCCACGTAAACGCCGTTGGCGATGGCGTGGGCGCGCTGGATGGTCTGCCAAGCCTCATATTGCGCCGCGCCAAACTCATCCTTCTCCGCTGGATGCCAGCCGATGGCAGTCGGATAGAAAAGCACCTCAGCGCCTTTGAGGGCGGTGAGCCGCGCGGCTTCCGGATACCACTGGTCCCAGCAGACTAGCGTGCCCACCCGGCCAAAGGCGGTGTCCACGGCCTGAAAGCCCAAGTCGCCCGGCGCAAAATAATACTTCTCGTGGTAGAGCGGGTCGTCGGGAATGTGCATTTTGCGATAGACGCCCGCGATGGCTCCATCGGCGTCTATTGTGACCGCAGTGTTGTGATAAAGCCCTGGAGCGCGGCGCTCAAAGAGCGAGGCGATAATTGCTACCTGCGCCTCACGCGCCACTTCGGAGAGGCGCTCCGTGGATGGCCCCGGGATCGGCTCGGCCAGGTCAAAGAGGCGAAGATCTTCGCGCTGGCAAAAATACTGCGTGCGAAAAAGCTCTGGCAGACAGACAACGTTGGCTCCCAGCCGCGCCGCCTCGCGGACGTGACGCACCGCAGAGGCAAAATTGGCCTCCGGGTCCGCGCTCATGCGCATCTGCACGAGCCCCACGTTGTATTTGCGTGCATTTGCCATGGATCGCTTAAGATTCCTCTATAACGCGCGGCAAGGCCAACCGTGCCCAGCGGGATTGGCCTCAATGGTCCGCTCTACTCTTCCAGAATCAGGACGGCCGCGGCAATCGTGGTGGTCCACTTTTCGTGCTTGTCACCCACGGCCGACTGCGTCACGTTGCTGGTGCGGACTATTTTGTTGGAGATGCGGTAGATCTCCTTCTTCTCGTCCCAACTCTTGTCCGGATCAAAATCCACGTCCAGCGTGGTGGCCAGCATCTCCGCTGCCAGTTCCTCGGCGTACTCGCCGGCCTGATCCTCGGTCTCGCCGAAGCTATGATGCTCGCTAAGATAGCCGTATGTGTTGCGGTCGGAAGGAATAGCCACGCCAATGCTGGCCACTACGAGCCTATGAGGCTCGCGCGTCGAGTTTTCCGCGATCACCGCGAAAACCACCTCACCGGGGTTAAGGTATTTGAGGCCTTCCTTGCGCGGTATCAGCTTGCATTGCGGCGGAAAGATGGAAGAAACTCTCACCAGGTTTTGCGAGGCAATCCCCGCATCCCGAAGGGCCAGCTCAAAGGAGGTCAACCGCTCCTTGTGTTTACCTACACCCTTGGTGAAAAACATCTTCTTCGGGACCATGCTTTTTCCCAATTTCTATGTGTCCTCCTGTGGTTGAAAATCAGCGATTTATTAGACGTACCCGCATGAGTTTATCGTATCCGGGCGGGTGAAAACAGCATTTCCCCCGATTTTGTCTTACGTTGGTGCAAATCGGCTCGTCCCGCCGCCTTCTGCCATAGCGGCTAGAATTTATTTGACGTTCTTCCGAGGCAAAGGCAACTGTATCATCCACCATTGCTACTTCTGAATCCAGAATGGTAGCCTCATGCTCTAAACACATGAGAAGAGGGGTCTTTCAAAACCGATGCAAATAAGCTACAACGGGCTTGAGTTGCCAAAGAACGGCCAGCCTATTCAGTACAACGACGGACATTTTGAGGTGCCTGACCATCCTATCCTTCCTTTTATCGAGGGCGACGGCACGGGACGCGACATTTGGAAGGCCTCGCAAAGAGTCTTCGACGCCGCAGTGGAGAAGGCATACGGCGGCAAGCGCGCCATTCGCTGGTTCGAGATCTTTGCAGGCGAAAAGGCTTTTCGGCAGTTTGGCAACTGGCTTCCGGACGGCTCAGTGGCCGCCGCGCGCGACCTGAGAGTCTCCATCAAGGGACCGCTCACCACGCCGGTCGGAGGCGGCATTCGCTCACTCAACGTGGCCCTGCGCCAGATGCTCGACCTATACGCCTGCGTGCGGCCGGTGAAGTATTACCAGGGCGTCCCCAGTCCGGTGAAGCACCCGGAAAAGCTCGACATCGTGATCTACCGCGAGAACACCGAGGACGTGTACGCGGGCATCGAGTTCAAGGAAGGCAGCGAAGACGCCGCACGGCTGATTGATTTTCTGAATAATGACTTGCTCGCCAAGACCAAAAAACGCGTGCGCTCCGACTCGGGCTTGGGCATCAAGCCGATTTCCATCTTCGGCAGCAAGCGGCTGGTCCGATCCGCCATTCGCGCCGCTCTCGAAGCGGGCCGCAGGACCGTTACGCTCGTCCACAAAGGCAACATCCAGAAGTTTACCGAGGGCGCATTCCGGGAGTGGGGCTACGAGGTCGCACAGCAGGAGTTCCGCGCCGAGACCGTTACCGAGCGCGAGAGCTGGATTCTGGGCAACAAGGACGCTAATCCGGCGTTGACCGTCGAGCAGAACGCGGCTCTCATTGAGCCGGGCCTGGATCTGGCTCCGCAGAGCTTCCGCGACGCGCTCTATGCGGAAGTCAAAGGCGTGCTCGACTCCATCGGCCAAAGCCACGGCAACGGCGCGTGGAAATCGAAGGTTCTGATCAACGACCGCATCGCCGACTCGATCTTTCAGCAGCTCATTCTGCGTCCGGAAGACTATAGCGTTCTGGCAACCACCAACCTCAACGGCGACTACCTCTCCGACGCGGCCGCGGCGCAGGTGGGCGGCCTGGGCATCGCGCCCGGCGCCAATATCGGCGATGGCTACGCCGTTTTTGAAGCCACTCACGGAACCGCGCCAAAGTATGCCGACAAGAACGTCATCAATCCCGGCTCGGTGATTTTGTCGGGCGTGATGCTGCTGGAGTTCATCGGCTGGAAGGAAGCGGCCAGACTCATCGAGGCGTCGCTGGAGAAGACGATTTTGCAGAAGTTCGTGACCTACGATTTTGAACGACAGACCGCCGGAGCCACCAAGGTTGGCACCAGCGAATTTGCCACCCGCATCATCGGCAATATGTAACGAAAACACAGGTTTGGGGCCTTAATCCCCAAGGAGGCAACAAATGCGTAAGAAAGTCAGTATTATCGGCGCCGGCAACGTCGGCTCAACCGCAGCGCACTGGCTGATGGCCAAGGAGTTGGCCGACGTGGTGATGATCGACGTGGTCGAAGGCGTGCCTCAGGGAAAGGCGCTCGATCTGCAACAGGCTCTTCCCATTGAAAGGTCCGACGTTCACATCACCGGCTCGAACGACTACGCCGACACAGCCAACAGCGACATCGTGATCATCACGGCCGGTATTCCCCGCAAGCCTGGCATGAGCCGCGACGATCTGCTGCACACCAATTTCAAGATCATGTCGGATGTAGTCAAGAATGTGGTCACCTACTCGCCCGAGTCAGTTCTCATCGTTGTCTCCAACCCGCTGGACGCGATGGTGCAGGCAGCTTATAAATTGTCCGGCTTCAATCGCGAACGGGTCATCGGCATGGGCGGAATCCTGGATTCCGGCCGCTTCAAGAGCTTCATCGCACAGGAATTGAAAGTAAGCGTGGAGAACATGAGTTGCATGGTTCTTGGCGGTCACGGAGACTTGATGGTCCCCCTCGTCCGCTACACGACCGTCGCCAGCATTCCGATCACCGAACTGCTCTCCAAAGAGCGCATTGACGCGATCGTCCAGCGCACCCGTGACGGCGGCGGCGAAATCGTCAAGCACCTCAAGACAGGCAGCGCATACTACGCGCCCTCGGCTGCGGCAGTCGAGATGGCCGAAGCCATCCTCAAGGACAAGAAGAAGATTCTCCCCTGCGCTGCGTACCTGCAAGGCGAATACGGCATCGACGGCTACTACATGGGCGTGCTGTGCAAGCTGGGCGCGGGTGGCCTGGAACAGATTGTCGAGGTCAAACTTAATGATGAAGAGCAAGCCGCCCTGCGGAAGAGCGCCGCGGCTGTCAAGGAACTCTGCGATGTGATTGGCGTCTAATTTGTCTCTGCTATTACATTCTGTGCGCATCATTCTACGGGCTATTCCGCCAGGCGGAATGGCCCGTGCTTCTCTGCCGTGAAATGTTAGGCTACCTTCTTTCGAAGGTGAGAAAATCTAGTCATGAAACGCATTCTTTTCGCAATCGCTGTCCTGGCTGTGGCTTGCACTTCCGTGCGGGCGCAGAAGACTTACGACCTCTTGTTGACAGGCGGTCGTGTCATCGATCCGGCCAACCATATCGATGCCGTCATGGACGTTGCCGTTGTGAATCACCACATTGCAGCAGTGGCCGCTCACATTGATCCATCGCTGGCAACGAAGACCGTTGATGTATCTGGCCTCTATGTAACTCCTGGCCTCGTGGACATTCACGTTCACGTCTATGCCAGCACCGGAGAAGCTGATTCTTATGCGGGCGACAACGCCGTCTTTCCTGACGGATTTACTTTTCGCGCGGGCGTGACCACAGTGGCCGACGCAGGCTGCTCAGGCTGGAAGAACTTCGAGGACTTCAAGGCACACATCATTGACCGCTCGAAAACGCGCGTACTGGCATTCCTGAATATTGTGGGTGCAGGTATGCGCGGACCCGCGTATGAGCAGAATGTTGCGGAGATGGACTCGCAGGCCGCGGCAACCATGGCTAAAAAATATCCCGGCCTGATTGTGGGCATCAAGACTGCTCATTACGCAGGGCCGGAATGGGTTGCGGTGGATAGAGCCGAGGAGGCCGGCACTCTGGCCAATGTCCCGGTGATGGTGGACTTCGGCACCTTCCGTCCGGAGCGACCGTACCAGCAATTGGTGCTGAGCAAAATGCGTCCCGGCGATATTTCCACGCATATGTATCTGGATTGGGTGCCCATGCTGGACGCGCAGCAGAATGTGCTGCCTTATCTCTTCGAGGCTCGCAGGCGCGGCGTGATCTTCGACGTGGGCCACGGCGGCGGCAGCTTTCTTTTTCGCCAGGCGGTGCCGGCCGTCCGGCAAGGGTGGGTGCCCGACTCGATCTCTACCGATCTGCACATTGGAAGCATGAACAACGGGATGAAGGACATGCTCAATGTGATGTCGAAATTCTTGAATATAGGCATTCCACTCACGGATGTCATTCGCGATGCCACATCGAATCCGGCGCGGGAGATCAAGCATCCGGAACTGGGCACGCTCAGCGTGGGTTCGGACGCAGACATTGCGGTGCTGCGCGTGGAAAACGGCCACTTCGGCTTTGTGGACAGCTACGGGGCGCGCATGGATGGCCAGATGAAGCTGCTCTGTGAGATGACAGTGCGCGACGGCCTCGTGGTCTGGGATTTGAACGGACTAACCCGCGACGACTGGACAAAGCTGGGACACTATCACGCCCAGGGATCGCCAGCGTGGGACGGCACCATCACTCCCGATGTAATGAAGCGTTAGCGAGCAGTTCGCTCGGTCGCCGCGCCCGGCCTGCGCGGCGATGAACTACTGTTTCACGAACTCGACAGCCTTGGGGCCAACTTGGGCGGCGCACTGGCCGGGAGCCAGATGGCCGCAGCCGGCAAAGACCTCCAAATCAGACTGCGGTATGAGGCGGTGCATCGTCTCGGCCTGACTAAGCAGGGTAATGCGGTCCTTTTCGCCCCACACAATCAACACCGGCATTTTGAGTCCAGGCAGCAGATTGTCTGTGGTGTCCTGGCCGGTGAGCATGCTGGCGACCGCGCGATGGATCACCCAGGCGTTCTGATTTGAGACGCGCAGAACATCCCTCGCAACGAAGCCCGGAACTTTGGGAGGTTTGGGCATTAGCAGCGCTTCCAGTTGATCGAGCTGCTCGGGCGTAGCCGGTGCAAACAAAGTCGTATCCCAGTCCGGCCTCTTGTAAATGCCCGCCGCGTCGAAGAGCATCAGCCGATTGACCCGCTCAGGATGCTCGCTGGCGACCAACTGCACAATCCAGCCGCCCATCGACCAGCCGCCCAGGTCAACCTGCTTCAATCCAAGCACATCGAGAAATCCGACGACCAAATGGGCCTCATCGCGCACCGAGTAGGAAAAATCCGCAGGCTGTTCGCTGCGCCCATAGCCGGGCAGATCGGGCAGGTAGACACGGTAACCGGCCTTGGCGAAATAGGGCGCCAGCGCTCGCCAGTCTTCGGCACGACCGCCCAATCCATGTACCAGCACGACCACCGGCCCGCTGGCCGGTCCTTGGGCAAGGTAATGCACGCGATAGCCCGCAACCTGAACCGAGTGATTCTCCACGCGTGAAAAGCATTCCCGCAGATACATCGCTTCATTGAAATAGCTGACCGGGCGCTCCCAGAAGCCAATCCCGGCCACCAACGCCAGTACGCCAACAACCCACAACAGCCTCTTGATCGCTTTCATCGGCCTTCTTGCGTCTCCTCTCGCAGCTTTTGCGCCCTCTGCCATCCAGCCTCGATGACCCGCACGGTGACCGGATCAAGCTGAAGCGCGCTGTGCGAATTCCATTCCGCCCGCTCCACCCACCGCACCGCCTCGGCATCGGAGGCCGCCAACAGCGTGCCGCCCGTAACGCGGCAAAGGTAATCGGCAATCACATAATGGTAGCGGACGCGCTCGGCCTGTCCCTCCCTTACGTGATGAATGCGGTCGAGCAGTTCAATCAGTTCCGCCGGCTCGACGACGAGGCCCGTCTCTTCCCTCACCTCGCGAACAACTGCACTGAGCAGCCCTTCCCCCAGTTCAACCAGGCCACCGGGCAGCGACCAATGGCCCTTGAGCGGCTCGGTCCCGCGCCGGACCAGCAGCACGCGACCTGCCTCCACGATCACTGCGCCCACGCCCACCAGCGGGGCCGATGGAAATTCTCGCTGCATCTTCCTCCAAATTTCAATCTCATCCTAAGATAACGCGCCTTTTTCGCCCGGCGTATCATCAAACCAAAAAGGAGAAAAAATGCCGGAGATTAAGCTGCAAATTGATGGAATGCACTGCGGCTCGTGCGTCAGGCGCGTCACTGAGGCTCTCAAATCGGTCGAAGGAGCGGTGGTCAACGAGGTGAGCGTGGGCGCGGCAAAGCTCACTTTCAACCAAGACCCGGCGCCCGTCGATCTTGCCGTTGCCGCGCTGGCCAAAGCTGGGTACCCTGCGCGCCTGGAAGCCTGACTCGTCCGATGCCCCCGCCTGCAACGGAATCCCTCACGCTGCCCATTCTGGGGATGACCTGCGCCTCGTGCCAGCATCATGTGGAAGAGGCTCTGCGTTCTGCGCCGGGAGTCGAAACCGCACACGTTGACCTGATTGCCAATCGGGCTCAAGTTGAATACTATCCGCTGATCGCCACGCCTGACGCGCTGATTGAAGCCGTTCGCGCATCGGGTTACGACGCCGTGCTTCCCCGCGCGGACGCTTCTTCCGCCGACGCCTCCTCCGATGCTCTGGCAGCAGGAGCCGAACGCAAAGCCTATGCGACTCTTATCGCCGGAGCGGCGGCCATGCTGTTGGCCATGCCGCTGGGAACGCAGATGGGCGCGCTGGACCACGTCCTGATGCGCTTGTTGCCGTGGCTCTATGCGATCCCGGCTGGTCTGCTGCGCTGGTTTCTGCTAACGCTGACGGCGGTGCTGCTGGCCTGGGCGGGACGCGGAATCTACCTGAGCGCGGCGCGCGGCCTGCGCCACGGAACCACAAATATGAACACGCTGGTGAGCCTGGGGACGGGCGTTGCCTTCGTCTATTCCGCTTATGCCGTGATCTGTCCAGCAGCAGGCCGGGAAGTCTACTTTGATGCTGTTTTGCTCATTCTTGGATTTCTTTTGTTGGGTAAAGCACTGGAAGCGCGCGCCAAACGGCGTGCTTTGGCCGCGCTTGACTCACTCTCGCGGCTGAGGCCCGCGACTGCCCGCCGCGTTGTGGATGGCGTACAGACTATCGTTCCGCTTGAAGAGGTTCGGCCCGGCGACAGCGTGCTGGTATTGCCTGGAGAGCGCTTCCCCGTGGACGCAACGATTCTGGAAGGCCGCACCACGGTGGACGAATCCATGCTGACGGGCGAGTCTACTCCGCTTGACCGCCAGACTGGCGGACGCGTGCTGGCCGGGTCGCTCAATTACGAAGGCGCGGTAGTTTGCCGTGCTGAATCGCTGGGCGAGGCGACCATGTTGGCGCAGATCACGCGCATGGTTGGGCAGGCGCAGGGTTCGCGCGCGCCCATGGAGCGGCTGGCCGACCGCGCCAGTCAAATTTTTGTTCCTATCGTGCTGGGTCTGGCCGCGCTCACCTTTGTGGTCTGGCTTGTCGCCACTCACTCGCTTCAAATGGCCCTGGCCTCGACGGTTGCGGTGCTGGTGATCGCCTGCCCGTGCGCCATGGGGTTGGCCGTGCCCGCCGCGCTCACCGTGGCCGTGGGTCGCGGCGCTCAACTCGGCGTCCTTTTCAAAGGCGGCGAGGCGTTGGAACGGCTCGCGCGTTTGGCGCCCTCGGACGTGATTGTGCTCGACAAGACCGGAACGTTGACCGTTGGTCGCCCGGTGCTGGAAGCAATTCATTCGCTTGGGAGCAATATCGAGAGCGATTTGCTGCGCATGGCCGCTGCCGCCGAGGAGCGATCGAGTCATCCATTGGCCCACGCCGTGGTGGATGCCGCGCGGGCTCGCAAGCTCGTCTGGCAGCCAGCCGAAGAGGTGCAGGTTCTGCCGGGCCGCGGACTCACTGCCAAAGTCGAAGGCCGCGAATGTCTTTTAGGCAACGAAGCGTTGTTCAAGGAGTTCTCTGTCCCGCTGCCTGATGGAATTGCGCCGCCGGAACCGGGCGTGACGCGGCTGTGGATGGCGCTGGATGGCGTGGCGGCGGGCTGTTTCGATGCCCGCGACGCATTGCGCGAGGATGCTGCCGAAGCCGTGGCCGCCTTGCGCCGCGCCGGCCTGCGCGTGCTGATGCTGACCGGCGACTCAGCCGACGCGGCCGCGCCCATCGCGAAACAGGCTGGAATCACCGAAGTGGAAGCCGGCCTTGATCCGGCAGGCAAACTGGCTCGCATTCGCGCTCTGCAAAAGGGCGGCCTGCGCGTGGCCATGGTGGGCGACGGCATCAACGACGCAGCGGCGCTGGCTCAGGCCGACGCCGGCATTGCCATGGGCACGGGCGCTGACCTGGCGCAGGAGGCCGGCGATGTGCTGCTGCTGCGCGCACGGCCTTCGGCTATTCCAGCGGCGCTCGATCTGGCACGCTCCACTCTGCGCGTGATGCACCAGAACCTGGTCTGGGCCGTGGGCTACAATTTGCTCGGCATTCCATTGGCCGCAGGCGCGCTTTATCCCAGCTTTTACATTCTTCTCAGCCCGTGGCTGGCCGCGGCCGCCATGGCTTTCAGCTCTGTCAGTGTGCTGGCCAATAGCCTGCGTTTGCGCGGCTGGCAACCTTCAGACGCGCGAGCCGCTCAGCCACGATAAACTAGCTTTAGAGTTTATTTGTGCGCATCCTGAACCGATACATCTCCGGCGAAATTCTCTCCCACGCCCTTATCGGTGGCGTGATCTTCACCTTCATTCTCTTCATGAAGGAGCTGCCCCGCATTCTGGAGATGGTGGTTCACAACAGCTCGACTCTCGTCAGCGTCGTGGAAGTCATTCTGTTCATGATGCCCAACTTTTTCATGATTACCATCCCCATGGCGGTCCTGGTGGGAGTGCTGCTGGGGCTGAGCCGCCTGGCCGCCGACAGTGAAATCATCGCCATGCGCGCTTCCGGGCTGGGCATCGGATACTTTGTGAGTGTTGCCTCCATTGTTGCCGTTGGCGGCACGCTGCTGGGACTGGCCAATTCGCTCTATCTGGCCCCGCGCGCCAATCAGGCCATTCTGACGATGGACAAGGCGCTTGCCATGCAGGCCTCCTACGAGATTGAGCCGCGCGTCTTCGACGAGGATTTTCACAATTTCGTTCTCTACGTGCAGGATGTGCGCGCGGGAGCCGGCGCGGCAAACTGGCGTCAGGTCTTCATGGCGGACACTACCGATTCCACCACTCCGCTGATCACCACTGCCGCCTCTGCCACCGTGGCTAACGACTCTGGCCAGGAACTACTTATGCGGCTGCGCAACGGCGCGCGCCACGAAACAGTGGCTGGCCAGCCGGAACAATACAATATCTCCGCGTTTGACTTTACCGATCTGCCTCTGGCTGCCAGCCAGCAAAACGAAGCGCACCTGGGACGCATGGATACGGCCATCTACGCCCTGCCTTTGGGCGAACTGCGGGCGCGTACCCTCCGCCCGGATGGCAAGCGGTTCCAGATCGAGTTGCAAAAGCGATTCGCTTATCCGGCGGCTTGCATGGTGCTGATGCTGGTCGCCGTTCCTTTGGGCGTAACCTCGCGGCGCGGTGGCAAGAGTACCGCCTGGGTGGCGACCCTTGCGCTGGTCGTCGTCTATTACTCGCTTTCTCTGATCGGCATCGCTCTGGGCAGGCAAGATTGGATTTCCGCGTTTCTCGCTGTATGGATGGCCAATATTCTCTTCGCTGCCGGCGGCGTCTTTCTGCTGTGGCAGATGGCATCGGGAGGCCGCATTCTGAATGCGATCTCTATGTGGGCATCTCGCTTTCAAACGCCCTCATCCACCGTTCCGCGCAAATCCATTGGCATCTCGCTGACCGCGTTGCTGAGCAGGTTTCAGTCGCGTCCCCGCCGCATCAAAGCCCGCAACGTCTTCCCGCGCATCCTGGACAAGTATGTGGTGCGCGAGTTTCTTGTTATCTTTGCCCTGGTGCTTGCCGGTTTTGTCACGCTCATACTTGTCTTCACGGTTTTCGATCTGCTTAAGGACATTCTGAGCCATAACATTGCCTGGTCCACGGTGGCCGCCTACCTGATCAATCTGACCCCCAGCATGCTCTACCAGATCACCCCGCTGGCCGTGCTGATCGCCGTGCTGGTCACCTTCGGCGTGCTCAACCGCAACTCGGAGATCATCGCCATGAAGGCCTGCGGCATCAGCCTTTACCGGCTGGTGATTCCCATTGTTTCCATCGCCGCAATTCTGTCAGTGAGCCTATTTCTTTTCGACCAGTACTATCTTCCCCAGGCAAACCGGAGGCAAGAGGCTCTGCGCAACATTATCAAAGGCAAACCGGCACAAACCGTCCTGCGCCCGGAACAAAACTGGATCTTCGGCCAGCCGCATCCCGGCGAGCCTGACCGAATCTTTTATTACCAGTTTTTTGATCCTCAACGCAATGAGTTCGCCAATCTCTCGCTCTTTGAATTCAATCCCTCCACCTTCGCGCTTTCGCGGCGCATCTTTGCAGCGCGCGCTGTCTGGGATCCTGAGGCCGGCGCGTGGCGCTTTTTGAATGGCTGGCAGCGCGACATTTCGGGCGCCAACGTTGAGGAGTATCGCCAGTTCCAGCGAACCTCCTTTCCCGAGATTCACGAAGACCCTGTCTACTTCAAGAAGGAAAACAAACAAGCGCAGGAGATGAACTTCGGCCAGCTTGATCGCTACATCGGCGACCTGCGCCAAAGCGGCTTTGACACCATGCGCCTGCGCGTCCAGCTCTGGCAGAAGCTTGCCTATCCGCTGGTCACAATTATCATGGCGGTGCTGGCGATTCCCTTTGCGCTTTCCATGGGCCGCCGGGGCTCGCTCACCGGCATTGCAGTGGCCATCGGCGTGGCGCTCGCTTACTTTGTCATCAATGGCTTGTTCGGCGCGCTGGGTGACGTCAACTACCTGCCCGCTGCCCTGGCGGCCTGGTCTTCGGATCTCATATTCGGACTTGTGGGCGGCTATCTGCTGCTGAGAACGCCAACATAAGTTCGTAGCCAAGCCCTCTGCTTGCTCCGTCGCGGTCCGGCCTTCATGCGCTCGTCCGCCCCCGTACAATAAGACTATGTTTCGCGATCTTGGTCCCCTCTACGTTTACATGCGCCGCTACCGCTGGGGATACCTGTGGGGCACACTCTCCTGCATCTGCTCCAACGGCGTCTGGGTACTTTTTCCCCAAGTCATCCAGCGAGCCATTGACGAGATGGGGCACGGAATCAGCCGCCAGAGAATTCTCCTCTTTGCCGGGCTGCTGATCGCCATCGCTTTGATCAAGGGTGTCCTTCTTTATTCCCAGCGCTGGATTCTGATCGGCATATCGCGGGAAATAGAATACGACCTCAGAAGCGACCTCTTCAAAAAACTGGAGCAGCAGGATTCGGGCTTCTACCAGCGCTATCGCACCGGCGATATCATGGCCCGGCTGACCAACGACCTGAATGCCGTTCGCAATTTGCTCGGCCCCGCCCTCATGTACAGCGCAAATACAGCCTTCTTTACCGTGGGCGCGCTGTTTTTCCTGCTGCGCATCAGCCCCTGGCTCACCCTGGTTGCGTTTGCGCCCATGCCGCTCGCAAGCATCCTGGTGCAGTACTTCGGAAGCAGGATTCATGACCGCTTCGAGCGCATCCAGGCAAGTTTTTCGGATATTTCATCGCAAACCCAGGAGAATTACTCCGGCGCCCGGCTGGTGCGCGCGTTCGCCCGCGAGGAATCGCAGATAGGGCTCTTTGAGCGGCTTAACCTTCAGTACATCGCACGCTCCCTCAAGCTGGTTCAACTGATGGGTATGCTGTGGCCCACGCTCGAGTTCATCCTCGGGGTCTCCATGATCATCACCCTGCTGGCCGGCGGCCATCTGGTGATCGCTCACCGCATCAGCGTGGGGCAGTTTGTGGCCTTCAACACCTACATGGTCCTGCTCACCTGGCCTATCATTGCCGTAGGCTGGGTGGTGAACATCTTCCAACGCGGCACCGCCTCGGTAAAGCGCATCGACGAGTTGATGCGCGCTGTGCCGGTCATCGACGACAGCAGCGCCGACCCCACAATTCAAGCGGACACGGTGCTCCAAGGCGAGATCGAATTCCGCGATTTGAATTTCAGCTATGGCGAGACATCCAGCGATTCAAGCGTGCTGCGCGGCATCTCGCTCAAGATTCCCGCTGGCTCCAGCCTGGCCATCGTTGGCCCTACCGGCTCGGGCAAATCCACGCTGGTCAACCTCATCACCCGGCTCTATGAAGCTCCTGAAGGCTCACTTCTGATCGACGGCCGCGGAGTGCGCGACTATCCTCTGGCCGTGCTGCGGCGCAACATCGGCATGGTGCCACAAGAGACTTTTCTTTTCAGCGCGACGATTCAGGAAAACCTTGCCTTTGGCGCGCCGCTTGCCAGCCCGGAAGAGCTGCTCAAGGCGGCCGAGGCGGCGCACATCCGTCAGGAGTTCGAAGAATTTCCGCAAGGTTTTGAAACCATGGTGGGCGAACGCGGCGTCACGCTTTCCGGCGGGCAAAAACAGCGCGCGGCCATCGCCAGGGCATTACTGCGCCGGCCGGCGATCCTGATTCTCGACGACGCGCTATCGAGCGTGGACACCTACACGGAAGAACGCATTCTGAACGGCCTGCGTGGCTACACTGAGAACGCAACCACCATTCTCATCTCCCATCGCGTCTCTACCGTGCGCAACGCCGACCAGATTGCCGTGCTCGTCCACGGCAAAATCGTCGAGTTAGGCAGGCATGATGAACTGCTCTCCCTCGATGGCTATTATGCGAGCCTCTACCGGAAACAACAACTCGAAGAGGAATTGACCGTCGCAGGATGAGAAAGACAGGGACTAGGCACTAGGGAAGTAGGGACTAGGAACTAGGGGACTAGAGATCAGCGAACTCATCCTTCGAGTGGAATCTCGGAAATTTGCTTCTCGCACTTTTGTCTCCGCAGCAACAAAGAGTCGCAAAGAGACGGCCATCATCGCTGAATACGCCAGCGCCCAGTCCCTAGTCCCTATTCCCTATTTTTTCACGCGTTCCATCTTGAACCAGCGGAAGCGTCTTCGCCAAAACCGGCGTTATCCAAGCTCCCTTGGCTGGGCGGAGAAAACATGGCGGATACCTGGATGGGCGCCGGGTTGACCTCCGGATCTCTGGCCACCTCGCGCCAGGCGTCGCGCACGTTCTTGACACATTCGATAGCATGATCGAATTTCGGCCGCGACGCCGACTGCGAGGCTTGCAGGATCTGCGCGAAGATCGACGCGTAAAACTCGCTGAGCGCCTGCGCTGGCTTGCCGCCCACATCCATCCGCAGCCGCGCCTGCAAGTGAATGATAATATCCAGCGCCCGCTTGACGGCAGTCCTGCGTGCCGCCGCATCGCCCCGTTCCGCAGCCGCGCTGGCCGAGTGAAGAAACCGGAGGATTCCGTCATAGAGCGCCACGACCAGATCGACTGCCGAAGCGCCGTCCAGCGCATGTTCCTGATAACTTCCCATGAATATTCAGCTCCTTAGCTGCTCGAATTCTTGTCATACCCGGTGATCGCCGAATAGAGCTCGTTGACCTCGTTCAATTCCGAAGGGATCTCCTGCATGGTCTCGTTGGCGCTGTTCAGCTCAGTCGTCAGACTCGACTGCTGCAACGAAATAAGACTGTTTTCCCTGAAGATGTCGGCATTCAATGTGGATTCGATGCTGCTGTTGGAACTTGAGGCAAGAGCCAGTAGGCCCGTCGACGAACTTGTGCCAGCGTCCGTCAGCATAGTGGAGAAAGTCTGTCCCCAACTGTCCATGTTCTGAAAAAAGCCAACCACAGAGCTGTAATCCGAGTTCAGCGTCGAGACCAGGCTAGTCGCATCCAGGGTCAGCGTTCCATTGTTGTTGACGCTGATGCCCAGGCTGGTCAGGCTGTTAATGTCCGACCCGCCGCTGTTGTAATTGAGGGCCGTGCTCTTCGTCGTGTCGGTGATCGACGAGGCCACAGTTAACGCTCCCGCCGAGCCGGAGATGTCCGATACAAGCTCAAGCTGCGACCCGCTGCTATTGGTCACCACTTTGGCCGTGACTCCGGCATGAGCCGAGTTGATCGCACTTGCCAAGCCGGAAAGCGTGTTGTTCCCCGACGACGTTGGGACATTAATGGTCTGCGTACTGGTGTCCGCGATGCTTGAGGTCACGGTCAGCGTCCCGTCGCTCCCCGATGTCGCGGACAAAAGCGAAAGGCTCGACGACCCGTCGCTGTTCGTCACAATGGAAGCCGTAACTCCAATGCCTTTCGTGTCGTTGATGGCCTTCATCAGTCCGCTAAGGGTGTCATCTGAGCTATCGAGCGTAACGGTTTGCGCCGTGCCGCTGCCCACCTGGATCGATATGGAGCCGGAAAGCGTGTCGCTGGTATTGACAATCGGATCGAGGGTTCCAGTCGAGGTTTGCGCATCGGTGTCCGCTGTTGCGTCGGTGCCCGACGTGCCGGAGTAGCCCAAGGACAGGCCGCCTGCCAGCGAGATATTGATCGATCCGGAGAGAGTATCGTCTGAATTGGTAATCGCGTCCAGATACCCGTTCGGATTCTGCGTATTCAGGCTGTTCTGCAGTTGCTGTTGCAGCAACGACAGTGTGGGAGAACCGTAGAGCGGCTCGGCATTGCCTGAACTGTCGTTCCCCTCCTGGGTGTTCATCGCGCTGATCAGCGAGTTATAGTCGGAGACGAACTGGTTGACCGTGCTCTTGACATCGGAATTGTCGTTGCCGATTACCACCTGAACCTGCTCCAGGCTGGTGCCAGCACTGGTGGTTTCAGTCGGACTGGGCGCCAGCAACTGAAGGGTTATGCCGGGAATGAGATCAGTCACCGTGTTTGAGGCGCTGGTCAGGGACACGCCGTCGACCGTCAGTTGAGCGTCGGCGCCTGTCGCTGAGGGGGTATAGGCCAAGGTACCGCTCGATGTGGTAGTGTCGGCGATCGAATTCGCGCTGACCGTGATGTCTCCGTCAGCGCCCGAGGTGCCCGAAACCAGACTCAGCCGCGAACCGGAGGAATCGGTCAGCACGCTTGCGGTGATGCCCACCCCGGAGGAGTTGATCGCCTTTGCAAGGCCCGCGAGTGTGTCGTCCCCGGACGTTGTTGGTACGCTGATTTCCTGCGCCTTGCCACTGCCGACTTGAAGCGTGATGGAGCCGGAGATCGTGTCAGTGGATTTTTTAATCTCCGCCAGATACCCGCTCGATGTCTGCGCGAGACTCGTCACCTCCACAGTGTGCGTTCCCGCCGTTGCTGAAGCCGAGGCCGCGGTGATTTCCAGCACATCGTTGTTAGAGCTGGAACCGGTCTTCTCCGCCAAAACGCCTTCCGAATTGGTCAATGAGCTCATGTCAGTCGAGAGGGTCGAGAGCAGCGTTCCCAGGCTGGAGATCGCCGTGTCCTGGCTCTCCAGCTTGGTCAATTGGTTCTTCCACGGCGTCTCGACATTCTGCAGATTAGCCACAATCGAAGAAACCGTTGAACTCACATTGAAGCCATCCCCGCTGGTCGGAGACCCATAACTCAGTCCCACTACGCTCATCGCATCCTCCCGGCCGAATTCAAGCAGCCCAAGAACCACCCCTGGACAGGCCTGATGGGAAAAAACTCATGAACCCGCTTCCCACTACTCAACCTTTCACGCTACCAATATCCCTTTGAACCAAACAGTTCATCGGCTTTGGCGGCGCCCAGCTTTAGAGCGGTTTCACAATTAACGTGCCATTTCTGGCATCGTGCAGGGTGGCATTTTCTTGAGGAAAATGCCACTTGAGAGCACTGGTTTCGGGGTACAGCAATTGTGGAACCGCTAGAGCCGCTCCAGTCACGCCCCGCCCGCCTCTTTGCCCGTCAGCCTTCTTCCGCAAGAAGGGCGCCCTCGCGGACGCCCTTCCTGGTAGGGTGGCTTTGCGCCAGTTGTTATTCCTCCGGGCAGCGTAATCCTGCCATCGGATACCTGAGGTTATTGCAGCAGCTTGGTCACTTCCTGCTGCACGCTGTTGGCCTGCGCCAGGGCGGAAATGCCGGTCTGGGTCAGGATCTCGTACTTGGACATAGCCGACGTGGCACTTGAATAGTCGGTGGCCTGCACCGCGTTCTGCGCCGACTCCACGTTCTCCTGCTGCGTGCTCAGCACGGAGCTTACCGAGTTCAGTGTGTTGATCTGCGCACCGACATAGCCATCCTGGGCCGCCACATCGCTGATGGCTGTGTTCAGGGCTGTCAGCGCGGATTTGGCGTCTGTGGCGTTGTCCAGCTTCGTGCCGGACAAGTCTATACCCTTCGAGGCCGAGTAGCTGATCGTTGCGGTGCTTGCGGCAACGGTTCCCGCCGAGCCGGTGGGTGTGGTAGTCGTGTTAGCAGTCGTGAGGTTACCGGTCAGCGAGGCGGCCGAATCGCCCGCTCCCGTGAGAACCAGGCTGTTTGAGGTAGTATCCCAGGAGGCCGTGACACCCGTAGTGCCCGTCCCTTTGTTAATCGAGTTGACGACGTCGTTGATGGTGCTGGAGCTGGAGAGGCCGGTGAGATTATACGACCCCGTCGCACCGGAATTGGTCGTGTAGGAGATCGTGGAGGGAACGGCTGTGGCCGTGGTAGCCCCCGAGTCGGAGGCGCCGAAGGTGTAGGTCTCCGTTACGCCCGCCGCGGATCCGGCGGAGTAATTCATTGTGCCGCTGGCATCGCCAACGGTACCTCCTGTCTTGGTCGCATTCAGACTGCTGATCGACAGCGTATCGATCGAAGCGCCGGTTGTCGAAGAGTCGCCAGTGTAGATATCGGTTGTCGAGCCGAAAACCGCCTTGCCGTTGTAGGTGGTCGTCGAACCAATGTTCGAGATTTCGTCCAGGATCGACGTGTACTCCTGATTTGCGGCCGTATGCTGCGAGTCGGAGAGGGTACCGTTCGAGGCCTCGGTGGCCAGCGTCACGGCACGGTTGAGCAGGCTTGTGACTTGCGAGAGCGCGCCATCTGCCACATCCAGCAGGCCCACACCCTCACTGGCGTTGGTTGACGACTGGGTCAGGGCCGCTGAGTTGGCCGCCAATCCGTCGACCAGCGAAAGGCCGGCGGCGTCATCGGAACCGGAGTTGATCTTCGATCCGGAAGACAGTTGCTGCAGCACCTTGGACAGGCTGTTGCTCGTATTGTTCAGGTTGTTTGTCGCATAGACTGCTGAGATGTTATTCAAGACACCCAGGGACATGGGGTTCTCCTTTGGGATGCGTGGATTTGCGGACCTTCCCGGAGGCGCTCCCAAATTTTTTGCTAACCCTGGGTCGCTGCTTCCGGCTTGGCTACCGCCGCATCTGGCCCCTTCTTCGGCGCGGGAGTTAGGGACTTTATAACATCCGTTTTTGTGTCCTGCCCCGGACACTTTCTCTTCATCTTTTCGAATTACTTATGCTTTCCCTTCCTCCGCCGATAACCACCGCGAAGGAGTTTGGGGCAATGATCGAACTTACCCGGCTGAATGGCGCGCCGATGGTGCTGAACAGCGATTTGATAAAGACCGCTGAGGCATCTCCGGACACCATGCTGACCTTGATTACTGGAGAAAAGCTGATTGTGCGCGAGGATACGGCCGAGGTGGTGGAACGCGTGCTTGCCTACCGCGCGCGCCTGCTGGCCTCGGTGGCCAAGCGGCTGCCATCCTACGGCGAACTGCAGCGCGCGGTCTCGCTGACCAGCCTGGACGTCTCAGGCCAGCCCAAGCCTTCATCCGCGCCGCTTGGGAATAAGCCGCGTTAGCCCACCAGGATGGCACCGCTCTCCGCGCATGATTTTTCGAGGATCTTCTCATGGATAAAGGCAGCATCGGCGGAGTCTTACTGGCCATTGCCGGCATCGTGGCCGGACTGCTCATCGAAGGCGGCAACCTGGGCCAGATCGTGCAACCGACCGCGGCGCTGATTGTCTTTGGCGGCACCATGGGCGCGGTGCTGCTCCAATTCCCGCTTCCCACGGTGCTGGCCGCCTTCAACAGCCTGGCGCATGTCTTTTCCGCTCCTCGCAAACACAGCAACCAGTTGCTCCATCTGCTGGTCGCTTTCGCCAACAAAGCCCGCCGCAACGGCGTTGTCTCGCTGGACAGCGACCTCGAAACCATTCGCGACCCCTTTCTCAAGCAAGCCCTTATGCTGGCCGTCGACGGCACCGAGCCAAACGAACTGCGCAAGATCATGCGCGTCAGTCTCGACTGCGCCGCGGAAAACGAAGAACGGCTCCCCGCGGTCTTCGAGTCGGCCGGAGGATTCTCGCCCACCATCGGCATCCTGGGCGCGGTGCTGGGACTCATTCAGGTGATGAAAAATCTGGACAATATTCAGGAGGTTGGCAAAGGCATCGCCGTGGCCTTCGTGGCCACTATCTACGGCGTAGGCATCGCCAACCTCTTCTTCCTGCCTTTCGCCGGCAAGATGCGCCTGCGGATTCACGACGAACACCAGCGCCGCGAGATGATGCTGGAAGGCGTGATCTCGATTCTCGAGGGCATGAACCCGCGCATGCTCGAAGTCAAGCTGGCCAGCTTTATGAACGAACCCAAACAGATACAAAAGGAGCGCGCCGCATGACAAGAGAGCGGCGCAAGAGCAACATCAGCAGGGATCGCTGGATGGTCTCCTATGCCGACTTTATTACCCTGTTGTTCGCTCTCTTTGTGGTGATGTACGCCTTTGCCAAGGCCGATCAAAAAAAGCAGATGCAGGTGTCAGCGGCCATCGATACGGCATTCAGTTCGCTGGGCACGTTTGCTGATGCTCAGTCCAAGCCCGCCGGGGGCGCTGCCGGGCAAGCGACTGCTCCCATGTCCATCATCATGGACGAAAATGTGCTTTCGCCGGCCAGAGTCAAGGATGACCTGGAGCACGTTCGCCGCGAACTGGAGCAGAAGCTATCCAGTCAAATCGCCACGCACTCTATCGCCATCCAGATGGGCCGCGATGGACTGGTCATCAGCCTGCGTGAGGCGGGGTTTTTCAGTTCCGGCTCGGCCACACCTAAACCAGAATCGCTCCCCGCTCTGCGCCAGATTGCCGCATCGCTGGGCCATACGCCGTATGACTTGCGCATCGAGGGACACACTGACAACGTTCCCATCCACACTGCGGAATTCGATTCCAACTGGGAACTCTCCTCGGCCCGCGCCACGCGCATCGCTCGCTTCTTTATCGATTTGAAAGCCATCTCCCCCGAGCGCATCTCTGCGGCCGGCTATGCCGAGTTTCACCCTATGGCCGGCAACGACACCACCGCTGGCCGCGCGGAAAACCGCCGCGTCGATTTGGTCGTCCTGCCGCGCACCAGAATCGATCTCTCCGCTCCACGGTCTGCGCAGCCTACTGGCGCGTGGCGAAAAATCACCGACGATGATTCTGCTGACCGGCCGTAATCTCCTGGTCATGCGCCATTAAGTGAACATTCCCGCACTGGCGGACGCGTTATGCGTTGTCGGCCAGCAGCAGCCTCAGGTCGCGCAGGTTGTGGCCCGTGGGACCAGTGACCACTGCATCGCCCAGCGCGGTGAACATCGGACAGGCGTCGAATGCGGCCAGCGATGACTTCAAATGGAAACCGAAGGTATGGGCGCGGGCTACCGTTGTGGGATCGGCAACGGCCCCGGCGGACCGCGTGTTGCCGTCAATGCCATCGGAGCCGGCGCTCAGCACGGTCAACTGCTCTCCGGGGTGTTGCTCCAGTTCCAAAGCGCATTCCATCACAAACTGCTGGTTGCGGCCTCCCGCGCCTGGAGCGCGGTCGAGTTTGACCGTCACTTCGCCGACAGAGATCAGGCACAGCCGCGGATGGACGGCACGCAGCGTGTGGAAGCGCCCCAACAAATAGCGGGCGGCATCTGCGTAGTCCCAGTCGTCGCAACTATTGTCCACAACTACGTGGTAGCCGGCCTTCTGCGCCAGAGTGCGCGCATTCTCCGCCAGGTCGTGGCTGCTGAGCAGAAGCTCGAAGACCGATTTGCTGAAGGCATCTTCTTCGCCGTCCATAACAGCGGCTGCTGTGACACGGCGTTCAGGCAAAGCGCTGGGCTTGGAGAACTTGGGGAAAAAGGGCGGCCGCCAACCCTTGTTGCCAGGCGACTCGGGCAAATCTTCGCGCTCAAAAAACGTTCGCACCGAAGGCGGCAACTTGGCCTTCAGATCGTATTTTTCCAGCAGGCTGCGCACCTCGGCCACCGTGGAATGGTCCGGCGAAGTAGGACCGGAAGAGAGCGCGTCGAGCGAGCGCAGCGGCACGTCAGGCAAAAGCAGACTGACCTTTGCGGCCTCCGGCGCTGCAATGGCAAGCCGCCCTCCCTTGACCGCTGAAAAATGCTTGCGCAGCGTGTTGACTTCGCTGATAGGAGCGCCAGAGGCCAGCAGCAATCGATGAAAGGCAATCGTGTCTTCGAGCGAGATCTGCGGGGCCAGCGGCAGGTCAAACATGGCCGAGCCGCCGCCGGAGATTAAGAAAAAAATGAGCGTGTCTTTCTTCGCCTTCCGGAGCATGACCAACGCAGCCCTGGCCGCTGCAAACGACTCCTCGTTGGGAACCGGGTGACCGCCCTCGAAGTAGCGAAAGCGCCAGTTGCGCTTCTTGGGAAGCTGGTTGGAGCAGAAGATGCCGCGCAGGCCCTTGCGACGCTTCATGCGGTCAAGGAGCGTATCCAGCATGGGCCCGGCGACTTTGCCTATCGCAATGACGAGAATCCTCTTGAAGTGGGAGAGATCGATCGAGGCCGGTCCGCTGCCGTCGGGAATCAGGCGATGCAGCGTGTTGCCCTCAAAGCGAATGCGCCGATCAAAGGCTGATGCGATATTGCAACCTTCGATTGCGCCGGTGAAGATTTCATTGGCCGTGGCGTGCAGGGCGTCCAACGACGAATCGGTAGCCAAGGTCATTGCAGTTGCTCCTTCAGCCAACCCGCGAGCGATGATTGCATAGGCCCGAGTTGACCGGTAAAGAAATGATCGGCGTGGGGGAGAAGCACCAATTGTTTAGGTTCGGCAGCAGAGGCGGCCACTTGCGCCAGTTGCGCCGCTGGCGCGTACTGGTCCTCGGCTCCGCTGAGGAAGAGCTTGGGAATCGTGCAATTTTTCAGATGGGGATATTGGTAATCAATGCCATCCGCTTGGATGGGCAGGCCCAGGAGGGCCAGCGCTCGCACCGTTTCGGGACTCCGCGAAGGCGAACAACAAGCGCTGAGCGCCATCATCGCGCCAAAGCTGAAGCCGGCCACCACCAGCGGGCGGCGATATTCGGTTTCAAGCCAGTCCAGTGCCGCGAGCACATCGCCAGCCTCCGCTTCGCCGTCGTAAGCCCCTTGGCTCAAGCCCGTTCCACGAAAGTTGAAGCGTAAAACCGGCCAGCCCTGCCCCCACTGCGGGTCATTGAGGGCCTTCATGGCGTGGTAAACCACCTTATTATTCATGGTCCCGCCGGCCAGCGGATGCGGATGGCAAACCACCGCGGCAAACGGCGCATCGGGCGCGCCTTCGTTCACCAGCGCCTCCAGCCGTCCGGCCGGGCCGCGCAGATTTACGCTGCGCAGAGCGGCTGGCACAGGGCTGGTTCTGATTTGGGCGGGGGCCAATATCGTGGTCATACCACATACCATTCTACGCGCCCAGGGCCTGTCCGTCCCATTTCGATCGAACGCTCCCTTAGGTTCAGAATTCGCTGACCGCCCAAGACTCTCAAGGAGGGCATAGCAGCATTTGTGAGAACGGAAAAGACCCTGTGCGGTATTCTGGCAGCACCATGACCGATCTGCTGCGTCCTGAATCCACCGTCGAACCCATTGACCCCATCCAGTTGACTCGGCAACTGTGCGAAATCGAGTCCACAACATACCATGAGGACCTGCTGGGCGATTTCCTGGCAGATTTTCTCTCCCGGCGCGGATGGGAGGTAGAAAAGACGCCCGTTCCGCAGCCGCCTGAGAGCGCAGCCGCCGACCCTCGCTGGAACGTCTACGCGGGCGTAGCCGGCGAGACACCCGATCTGGTGTTTTCCACGCACCTGGACACCGTGCCACCCTACATCCCGTTCACCGAAGACGATGAGTTCTTATACGGCCGCGGCGTTTGCGACGCCAAAGGCATTCTTGCCGCTCAGGTTGCCGCCGCTGAGGTGCTGCGCACGGCCGGATTCCGGATCGGGCTGTTGTTTGTCAGTGGCGAAGAGCGCGATTCGGCCGGCGCTAAAGCTGCGAACAATTCGCCCAAGGCCAGCCGCTTCCTTATCAACGGCGAACCCACTGACAACCGCCTGGCGTTGGCCTCCAAGGGCGCTCTGCGAGCTGTCGTGAAATCCACAGGGAAGATGGCCCACTCAGCTTATCCCGAACTCGGCGACAGCGCCGTCCATAAACTCGTCACGGTGCTGGGAAAGCTGCTGGCCCTCCCCTTGCCTTTCACTGAAGGCGTGGGCTCCAGTACGCTTAACATCGGCCAGATTCAAGGTGGCCACGCACCCAACGTCATTGCGGACAGAGCCGAGGCCCAGGTGCTGGTTCGCCTGGTAGGTGACTCCGCGCCGGTGCGCGCTGCCGTGCTCGAAGCCGCAGCAGGACTGGCTGAAGTGGATTTCACCCTGGAGATTCCCTTCGTCCGTCTGCGTGCGGTTGAGGGAGTGCCCACCATGATCGCCAAGTTCACCACCGATATTCCCCAACTCTCCAATTGGGGCGAACCGCTTTTGCTGGGTCCAGGCTCAATCCTCGTCGCCCACACGCCTTTTGAGAAGCTGGCGAAGAAGGAGCTGCTGGAAGCTGTTGAGCTATACATCAAAGTTGCCAGGCAATTGCTGGGTTGAGCCTGCTCGAAATGTTTTCAGACAGTTTTTTGCTTGGCGCTTGAAATCCGTGTGTGCGGAGCAGCCGTTTGAATAGCAAGATCGGCAACCGTCGCCGTATTGAGCACACCGAGCATGGCCTCCTGCGCCCGCGACCAAATGGGGTGCGCTGCGCAGTTCAATTTCCGGCCGCACGAGGTTCCTGAGACCAGGCAGAGATTCAGAGCGATGGGTCCCTCAATCGCCTCCACCACCATGCGGATCGATGCCTTGCGGCCTGTAGGAAGAATCTCAAATCCACCCGCCTGGCCTCGCCGGGAAACGATGAATCCGGCACGGCATAAAGCCTGCAAAACCTTGGAAAGGAAGCTCTTCGGGGCCCCTGTGGCGCGGGCCAGCATAGGCAGCAGCGCACGCTCATGCGCGGGCAGCGTGGCCAGATGAATCATTACGCGAACCGCATAGTCGGCAGCCCGCGTCAGCTGCATGGATGAACCTGATTGTGCCATCGAATGCTTTCTCCAATTTTGGTAGTAATTCATCCTAACGCGAAGGACCGCCTTCTGTATGCGGATCGGCCCTGAGCGGGCAGCCCTCGCAATGCGCCGTTCTTCCGCAGTGCGCCTTGCCCACAGCGACCGTGAGCGCATGGAACTCATTGAAGAGGCGCGCATGGCTCTCAGGCGCGTCAGAGGCAAAAGCCTGACGGGTAAGAGCGGCCAGCGATTCGTAGCCTTTGCGATTGCGGCCGGGCGCGGACAGCAAAAGATGATGCCGCTCGGCAATTCGGCGTAGGTATTCGTCGGCAACTGGAACCGGGTGGCCGAGAGCGTAAAGAAGGATGGCGTCCGCCGTCTCGGGACCAACACCGGGCAGAGCCAGCAAGCGGGTGCGCAGCGTGTCTGTGGGCGTGGCGGCAAGGGTTGCAAGCGAGCCGCCGAACTCCTCGTCGAGCAAGGCCACAAACGCCTTCAGCGCTGGTGCCTTGCGGGTGTGAAAGCCGGAGGGTTGGATCAGCCGCTCGAGGTCATCGAGGGCAAGCGTGCGCAAACCGTCTATGGTCAATGCTCCGGCTCCGCGCAGGTTGTCGAGCGAGCGCTCCACCGCCTTCCATGCGGTGTTTTGCGTGAGGTAGGCGCCGAGGATCACTTCAAAAGCCGCTTCTGCCGGCCACCAATGCTGCGGTCCGTAGGCCTCGGCAAGCTGCTCGTGCATCCAGCGCAATCGCTGGCTTGCTGTGAGTCGGTGGAGACCACGCTGATAGGGTGTTTTGACGGAAGTCGGTCTGGTAGAGATCACGCTTGTCTCAGGATATCGTCTGGAGCGCGAAGCTGTGGCTGGGCAGAAGACGCAATACCTTGTACGAGCGGACAAGCGCGCGTATGTGAGCAATGTTTCCTGCGTCAGGGCAAAGGGACTTGACAGCGCATGGCGGCAATCTCCGCGTGGGTTGCATCGGCGGCCACGCGGCGATCAGGGTAGACGTGCGGCTGGCCAAAGCGCACCCTGGCGGAAAATCCGGCGACACACATCACCTTCATGAGATGCGGCAGGAACGCATCGTCGCCAATCCAGCACAACTCACTTTCAGGCGTGCCGTCCTCGATCACGTAGCGAAGCGCCGCGACAGTCACCGGCGCTCCGGAAACCGCCGCCGGATCGAAGAACCGGGAGTGGAAGCGCAGCAGCGCGTGGCCGTCGGTGGTGGTGCCTTCGGGAAAGAACAGGACCGGGACCGGCAATCTTAGCCGCTCGACGATCAGGTCGGAGACCTTTTCGGCGCTGGCCAGGCTGGCGCGGTCAATGAAGAGCGTTCCGCCTGTGCGCGCCGCCTTGCCGAAGAAAGGCCAACTGTCAATCTCCATCTTGGCGACAAAAAAACAGGGCATGGCTGCCGAGAGAATGAGGATGTCTAAATAGCTGAGGTGGTTGGAGACAACCAGCCCATGATCAGGCGGAGTTCCTTCGACGCTGTAGCCGATTCCCACGCCGGCAAGTATCCCGCGGGCGGCCTGTTGGGTCCACAGCGCGCGGCTCTCCAGCGTGACCGGGCCGCGCAGCCGCAGCATCCAATAACGGACAACGCACAAGGCCAAAGCCAATACCAGCGCCACAGCGCGCCGGATGGCGCGAAAGCTCAAGTGGTGAGAGGTGCCAAGAAGCGATTGCGCGCCGAGGGCGAGAGCAACTTGAGATCGAGCAGCGTAAGGAAATCGATGGTGCCAAATTCCCTGTCCCAGGCCGGTGGGCAGCAGACACGCGCCCCTATGGCCAAGTAGGTTTTCAGCAACTTGGGAACTCGCGCCTGAGGAACGGCCGTGGTCCGATTCGATGGGTCTTGCTGGCAGGGCGATTGCTGTGCTTCCGCGCCCTCTGGCTCGCTGGGACATGCGTAAGCAGCCGTCGGCACGGTCTCGAACTCCGGAGAAACCCGATAGTGCTCAAGCTGGTGATATACCTGCCAGCCCTCCGCCGGGTCTTTCGAAGTCAACGATGAACAGCCGACCAGGTAACGCAACCCCATGCAGGAAGCATACTGTGCAATACCCCTCCATAACAAGGTGAGCACCTCTGGGGTCCGATGGTCGCGATCGATGGAGGCGCGGCCCAGCTCAAGTATGTCCGCCCGCAGCGGCTCATAGGGGGCAAACTCAAACTCCTGTTCGGAGTAGTAGCCCATGTTGCCCGCTGCTGTTGCGCCGGACTGCATCCGATAAGTACCCACGACGCGCCCAGTGAGCTTTTCTTCCACCAGCAGGTGCTCGCAGAAGAGGTCGAATTGGTCGGTATCCAATCCTGTCTGATAGGAGCTTTCCAGCCCTTCGCCCAGCTCAAGGTTGAAAACCTTGAAGCGGAGCCGGCAAGCGGCGTCGCGATCTTCAATGGTCTCAGCCAACCGTAGCCGGTAACGCCCAACCTCGGCATGAATGTGAGGCTTAGCGGGAACCGAAGGCGGGGATAAAAGATCGGTGGAAAATCCAAGTTCCACCAGAGGAGTGGAACTAACGGCCAGCTGCAGCGGAACCTTCTGCCCAATGTGAGTGATCACGAGAGCAGTATCCGCCGGAAACTATGAAAGAACTGTCAAGGCCGCGCGAATTCCGCGCAAATACATTGTTAACGCTGTAACTCGGCAGTAACATAAAGGGCTCTCCCAGCGGAAGAGCCCTTGGTTAATCTCCGTAACTCGGATTGCTAGAAGTCACCTTCATCCGCCTGCAATCGACGGAATCACCAACACTTCGTCGCCTTCCTGAAAACTGTACTTTTCGTTGCCCAGGAAGCGAATATCTTCCTCGTTGACATAAAAGTTGATGAAGCGGCGAATCTGTCCGTCCTCGCCGCGCAGGTGTTTGCGCAGCGCCGGAAAACGGCCTTCAATATCGGTAATCAGTTCGGGCAGATTGGCCGCGCTGCTGGCAATCTCGCGCGTGTTGTTCGTGTGCTTCTGAAATGCGTTGGGTAACAAAACTCTAACGGCCATTGGATTCTCCCGCCAGCGCCAAATCCTGATTCAGGTTTGGGCCGCTCTCGTTGTGTTCTTCCACAAAGGCTTCAAAGTCGCTAAGCCGCGGACGGATGGCATGGCTCTGGTCGTATGCGCCGTTCAGGCAATCCGTAGTCTTCAAGCCGTTGCCCGTGATGCAGGTAACGGTCAGCTCATCGGGCTGGATGCGGCCATGAGCATAGAGCCGTGCGGTGACTGCGGTGGTTACGCCGCCGGCCGTCTCGGTAAAGATGCCTTCGGTCTCCGCCAGCTCCTGCATCGCCGAAACGATCTCCACGTCCGACACATCCTCGGCCCATCCGCCCGTAGCGCGAATGGCGCGCGCGGCATACAGACCGTCTGCCGGGTTGCCAATGGCCAGCGACCGTGCAATGGTGTTGGGCCGCTGCGGCTCAATCACGTCTGTTCCGCTCTTGACCGCCTTTGCGATGGGCGAGCAGCCAGTGGCTTGCGCGCCAAAGAAGCGCACTGGTTTGTCCTCGACCAGGCCGAGCGCAATCAGCTCGTTGAAACCCTTGCGAATCTTTGTAATCAGCGATCCGCCGGCCATGGGGCAGACAAGATTGTCCGGCAGCCGCCAGCCCAGTTGCTCGGCAATTTCAAAGGCCACCGTCTTCGAGCCTTCCGCATAGTACGGGCGCAGATTCACGTTCACAAAGCCCCAGTTATAGCGCTCAGCAATCTGCGACGAGAGGCGGTTGACGTGGTCGTAGCTTCCCTCGACGCGCACCAGCGTGGCGCCATAGACCTGGGTATTGAGAATCTTGGCTGGTTCCAAATCAGCCGGGACGAGGATGATGGCCTTCAAACCCAACCGCGCAGCATGCGAAGCAACGGCATTGGCCAGATTGCCGGTGGACGAGCAGCCAACTGTATCGAAGCCGAAGGCTTGCGCGTTGGCCAGCGCCACGGCCACTACGCGATCTTTGAAGCTGAGCGTGGGCAGGCAGACAGCGTCGTTCTTGATGTAGAGATTGCTCGCGCCGATGTGCGCGCCCAGCCGCGGAGCCTTCATCAATGGGGTCAAACCCACTGGAGTCTGCGGCGTGTAACTGTCAGCCACGGGCAGCAGCGCGCGATAGCGCCACATATTCAGCGGTCCTTGTTCAATGGCTTCGCGGGTAAAGCGGGCGCGTGCGTACTCAAGGTCGAAAACGATCTCGAGCGGAGAAAAGCACTCGTCACAGATGGAAAGCGGTTGAATCCCGTAGGACTTACCGCATTCACGACATCGCAAATCATAAGCAATCGTCACAGTTCCCTCGCTATGTGCAAGAGGGACCGCGGATACACGAGCGCGTGACCGGCTCAAAAAGAGCGAACGTGAAATGACTCGAAAAATCTAACTGAGACGCCTCGGCGAAGAGAGCTGAAGCGACCCCGAATCTCATGTTCCCCGTTACCGGGCGAGAGTTGACACCATACTCCTGGTTTGCCCAGGCAGGTTGTCGTGGCGTCACAGGGCTCGTCCC
>Ga0255354_1000267_pt1 | contig 33018 bp, 31 predicted proteins | sample HBST50metaG_FD_189942 | JGI IMG/M metagenome (GOLD analysis project Ga0255354, IMG submission 189942) | Peat soil microbial communities from Stordalen Mire, Sweden - H.B.S.T50 | ecosystem: Environmental > Terrestrial > Soil > Wetlands > Peat | place: Sweden: Norrbotten County, Stordalen Mire...
GTTCCCTGTTCCCTGTTCCCTGTTCCCTGTTCCCTAACCCCTAACCCCTAACCCCTAACCCCTGCCGTGGATGCATCCTGCCCTCAAGGTGTATCGTCCAATCCGTATGGCACACACTTCGAACAACGTCCCACATCCCGCGCCTGAGGCGGAAGAAGTCTACCGCCGGTGGATTCAGTTTCTCGATGATGAGTTCACCCGCCACCACTCGCCGGAGCGCCGCGCCGAGATTGTCCGCGACCAGCTTTACCAGCTCTATCTGGGCCGTCCGCACGGCGGCAAGCTCAACCTGACGCTCACGTCCGAGCTGCCTGGGAACGTTGTCAGCCTCTCGCTGGACCCGGAAAACGTGACCCTCGAAGCCGAGCACTTTCCCGATGTCGATCCCGAGCAGTACGCCCAGCGGAAGCCGCTCCTGTGGTTCTGGCAGATGTTCGACCGCTCGCCCGTCGGGACCAATCACTGGCTCGGAATCCGTTTCCGCTGCATGTTGGGCCGCCACATCTTTGCCCGCATGGGCGCCGGAGTCAAGATCTACCACGGCGTTGACCTCACCTACGGATACAACCTGTCCATTGAGGAAGGCGTCACCATTCGCCAGCGCGCCCTGTTGAACGACCGCGGCGGCATCACCATCGGCAAGGGAACGGTGATCGGCTCGTTCGCGCGCGTCTATTCGCACACCCACGCGCCGGACAACTACGACCACATCACGCTGGTGCCCACCGTGATCGGCGCCGGCGCCCGGATCGGCAGCCACGCCATCGTCCTCGCCGGCCAAAACGTCGCCACCGGCCAGGCTGTCGGCAGCTTTCCCGTCGACCGCATCTGAAAATCGCTCTGCCCCGGAAGCAACAGGCGAGCGGAAAAACTCGGCCAGTGCGGTAGGCCGGGACTTTATAGCAGAACCAGAGTTGGTGTATCCCGACTGCAATGAACCCCAGTCGACGCGACCGCCAGGAAGCGGCGACCTCGCATTCATCGAACAGGACACAGTGACTCTGGTTCTGCTCTAGTCCCGGCACCAACCCTGCAAAATCAATGCGGGCTTCACATGCTGCGGAAAAACTCAACGGAAGCGGCAAGAAGTGTCAGGGCACGACTTCAGTCGTGCCGTAAGTGCCGCAAAATGAGCGTGGCCTTTAGGCCCTGCGGTACTGCTTCGGGTTTTTCGCAACTATTTCGGGGTTTTTCCGCAGTCTCTTTAGCCCCTGCAAAACTTGCCGCCGAGTTTCGCTCTCAAACAGCCCTTTTCCCGCAGCCTGTTTAACCCCGGGAGCCAGTCGACCATCATGGCCCAGCCCTCGGGCCTTATCCTCAATACAGACCCTTCCGTGATCGATTTTGCCCAAACCGTCAAGCAGCAGGCCGACATCGTCAAGGTGATCGAGGGCTACATCCGCCTGCGCAAGGCGGGGGCCACCAACTACTCCGGCCTGTGCCCCTTCCACAAGGAAAAGTCGCCGTCCTTCTCCGTCCACGCGGTGCGGCAGTTCTACCACTGCTTCGGCTGCGGCGTCTCCGGGGACGTGTTCAGCTTTGTGGGTAAAATCGAGAACGTCAGCTTCCCCGAGGCGGTCCGGATCGTGGCCGGCAAGTGCGGCATTCCGATGCCCAAGCGGGAGTTTTCCTCCCCGGAGCAGGCCGCCGAAGCCCGCCAGAGAGGCCGCCTGCTGGAATTGCACGAGACCGCAACCGCCTGGTTTGAGGAGCAGTTGCGCGGGCCCGAAGGCGCAGTCGCCCGCGAATATCTCGCCGGCCGCGGACTTTCGCCCGAGGGCATCAAGGCGTTTCGCATCGGCTACGCGCCCGACAGCTTCAACGCCCTGCGCGACCGGCTCAGCGGCATGGCCGACAACGAAACTCTGCGCGCCTGTGGGCTTTTCAGCGCCAAGGAGCAGGGCGACGGCAGCCTCGGTCCCATCTACGACCGCTTCCGCAAGCGCGTCATGTTCCCCATCGCCAACGAGAGCGGCCGGGTGATCGCCTTCACGGCGCGCACGCTCGAGACGGGCGACAAGGCCGGCGCCAAATACATCAACTCGCCGGAGACGCCGCTCTATTCCAAGGGCCAGGTCCTGTTCAACCTCGACAAGGCCCGCACCGCGATTCGCAAAATGGAGTTTGCGCTGCTCGTCGAAGGGCAGATGGACTGCATCTCCGTGTTTCTGCGCGGCATTCAGAACGTGATCGCGACCAGCGGAACGGCCTTCACCGAGCAGCAGGTGGGGCTGCTGAAGCGGCATACGTCGCAAGTGGTGGTCAACTTTGATCCGGACGCTGCCGGCAGCAACGCCGCGGAGAAGTCGATTGCCCTGCTCACCGAAGAGGGATTCACGCTCAAGATTGTCACTCTCGACGACGGGCTGGACCCCGACCGCTACATTCGCGAGCGCGGCGTCGAGGCCTACATGCAGGCGTTGCGCAGCGCCCGCCGGCAGTCCGACTACCTGATCGAGCGCGCCCGCCAGTCGTTTCCCGGCGCCAGTTCCGAGCAGAAGGTCAAGGCCATGAACTTTCTGCTGCCCCACATCCGCCGCATGCCGGAAAAGCTGGCACGCGACCAGTTTGCCGCTGATGCCGCGCAAAAGCTGGGCATCGACTCGGCGGTGCTGCGCGAAGAGCTGCGCCAGGCCGCCCTTATGCGCCGCGACCGGGTTGAAGTCCGGGCCACGTCCCTTACCGAGGTGGAGCGCGTTCTCCTGCGGGCCCTGGCCATCACCGATCCGGCGGACGAGCAGTCGCGACGCCTGGCAGTGGAGGCGCTGGCCCAGCAACCCACATGGTTTGAGCACCTGGGCACCGTCGCCGCCCTGCATGCGCTCTCCCGCCGCGAGGCCAACGATCCCATGAGCGCGGTGGAAGACCCGGAGCAGCGGGCTTTGCTGGCCGAGGCTCTGCTGGCCGAAACCAAGCCCCCCGAGCAGAATGAGGTGTTGAGCGCCATCCAGGAGATCCAGGAGCGGGCCATCGAGAACCGGCAGCGCGACCTGCGCACCCTCATCGCTGAGGCCGAACGTCGCGGCGATTTCGCCCAGCTCGCCCTGTTGACCCAGCAGAAGCTGGAGTTGGACCGGGCTCTGCGGCAGTTGCATCAAAGAAACTCAGACCCGGTATAATCCTGCCAAGACTTGCCCTCTGGGGCATCGTCGGAGTGCCTTATGATCATCGAACTCAAACCCGCGCACCAAAAGGTCCTCGATCAGGCGGCCCTCTCGGGCATGAGCCCGGAAGAAGTACTCGATCAGGCTTTCGCCGTCATCGGGGAACAGCATCGAAGCGCGGACTGGATGCTGGCTGACAGGGAAGACCTTGCCGCCCGCATCGAGGAAGGCTTCGCGCAAGCCGAACGAGGAGAGCTTGTGGATGCCGAGCAAGTAGCCTCCATCCTTCAGGACCGGCGCGAAAAGCGGCGAATCGCCTGAGGAATGCCCACTGCCTATCGGCTCACCCCGCGCGCTCTGAACGACCTCAGCGACATATGGGACTTCATCGCAGAAGATAACGTGGATGCGGCGAATCGCGTGGAGGCAGCCATTTTGTCGGCGTGTGGGAGCCTGGCACGGCACCCGATGCTCGGCTCCAAGCGAAGCGAGATTACCCCGCTGCCGGTCCGTTTTTGGACAGTCACCCGCTTTCCCAACTTCATCGTGGTGTATCGCCCGGACACCAAGCCATTGCAGATCATCTCGGTGCTGCATGGGAACAGAGACCTGAAGGCCGCTCTGGAGAACCCCGGTAGCCTCTGACCTTATTCGCATTGCGGGAGGCGGCGCTGGCCAGCCGCTGCGGCGGTGGTACAACCAAAGTCCGATGGAGCGCAGCGCTGACTGAAGAAAGCGAATCCTGCGTCTAATCGGCCTTAGCCGCGTCAAATATACAGAAGCAGGAGCGGTTGGGATGCGAAACCACTCGTTCCGGCCTCGGAATCGATCCAAAGGTCTTGAGGCCGCGTCCCGGTCTTGATGGTCGAATACGGGGCGGAATGTGATATTCTGTTGATCTCTGTGAGGATGTGCGCCCCTTTGCCCCAACTATGAGCCGCGGCTCGCGGGCGACACAGGTGAAACCTGACGCGCTTATCATCCTCTTCCGAGCAATTACCTGAAACCGCTTCTTTTATGCGGGTGACCGCAGGTCCGTGTGTGCATGCGCCAGGATTTCCGGGGATTTCCACAGGAAATCGTTTTCGCAAGCCTCGACACGGCCCCGCATCAGCGCGCTGCACGGCGCTGAACCTGCATTGCGCTGCCGCATGACCAGGGATGAAGTGTCCCCAGGGCAATGCATCTAAGTCTACGTGACCTTGGTTACGGAGACATTGAACGACATCGGACAGGACCATGCTTCCATGGCCGTGCCGAAGAGAGTAGGAACATTTTGGCGATAGACGACAAATTTGAACACGACATCGACAGCCTGATCGAGGTAGGCAAAGAAAAGGGCTACCTGACCTATGGCGATGTCAACGATATGCTGCCGGAGGAGATGGGCGCTCATCCAGACGATATGGATGACCTCATCACCACCATCGGCACCCAGGGCATCGACCTCCTGGACAGCCCCAAATTCGGCGCTGACAAGGACTTCGAGCTGGAAGAAGGCGAGGACGTCGAGCTCGACCTCACGCCCGGGACCCTTGAAAAGACCAATGACCCGGTGCGCATGTACCTGCGCGAAATGGGTACGGTTCCGCTGCTCACCCGCGAGGGCGAAGTGGAAATTGCCAAGCGCATCGAGCGCGGGCAACTGCGCGTACTCAAGGCCATCTCCCGCTCGCCCATCGTGATTCGCGAGATTGTGGCCCTCGGCGAAGACCTCAAGCGCGGCGTGCGCAATGTCAAGGAAGTCGTAGTCTTCGACGAAGAAGAACTCACCGAAGATGTGGTGCAGACCCGCGTCAAGGCCACCGTGGCGCGCGTTGACCTCATGATCAAGCACCAGAAGAAAATTGCCGCACTCGAAGAGAAGCAGGCGGTCCCCGGAGCCAAGGTCAAGGCCTCCGCCGCGCGCCACACCCGCTGGCTCGTCGCGCGTGAACGGGTGCTCATCTCGCGCATCGTGCGCGAACTCAAGTACACCGCCATGGAGCGCAAGCGCCTGCTCGACAAGGTCAACAAGACCGTCGACACCATGCGCACGCTGGAGCGGCAAATCCGCTCGCTGGACCAGAAGTTCGAGGCCAGCAAGAGCGAGGAACTGAAGAAGGAATACCGGCGTCAGCAGAAGAACTGCAAGGTCGATCTGGAAAAGATCGAAGCCGACGCGGGCGTAATGATTGCGGAACTCAAGCGCACGCAGCGCGAGATGATCCAGGGCGACATGGACGCCGAGCAGGCCAAGCGCGAGCTGATTGAAGCCAACCTGCGCCTCGTCGTTTCCATCGCCAAAAAGTACACCAATCGCGGCCTGCAGTTCCTCGACCTCATTCAGGAAGGCAACATCGGCCTGATGAAGGCCGTGGACAAGTTCGAATATCGCCGCGGTTACAAGTTCTCGACCTATGCGACATGGTGGATCCGTCAGGCCATCACCCGCGCCATCGCGGATCAGGCCCGCACGATTCGTATTCCCGTGCACATGATCGAGACCATCAACAAACTCATCCGCACGAGCCGCCAACTGGTCCAGGAGTTGGGCCGCGAGCCTTCGAGCGAAGAGATCGCACGCCGCATGGACATTCCCGTGGCCAAGGTGCGCAAGGTGCTGAAGATCGCGCAGGAGCCTATCTCCCTCGAGACGCCCATCGGCGAAGAGGAAGATTCGCACTTGGGCGACTTCATTGAGGATCGTCAGGCGGTTTCGCCGTCCGAAGCGGTCATCAGCGTCAACCTGAAGGAGTACACCTCGCAGGTTCTGCGCACCCTCACGCCGCGCGAAGAGCGCGTCATCAAGATGCGTTTCGGTCTCGAAGACGGCTCCGAACACACGCTCGAAGAAGTCGGTCAGAGCTTCCAGGTCACGCGCGAGCGCATTCGCCAAATCGAAGCCAAGGCCCTGCGCAAACTGCGTCACCCCTCGCGCAGCCGCAAGCTGAAAGCCTTTGTCGAAGGCGTAAAGGACATGTAACTCTTCGGCTGAAGTGGAGCTGCAACGAGCCGCAAACCCGCAAGGGTCTGCGGCTCTTTCGTTTTCTGCTGAAACGAACAAGCACCGATCCAATTCAATTAAATTTCTAGTGTCCCGTCTCTGAAATTCACAATAAAAACAGAGACTGTCATTCTGAGTGAACGGGGTCCCGAACGCTGTTCAGTTCGGGGGTGGTGAACGAAGAATCTGCTTTTGTGCTTTCGCCAGTTTTGCAAAGAACTTCAGAGACAGGTCGCTATGTGGGCGCAGATCACAATCGTGCCGCCGAGGACTATCCCCCGTATTGCTCGTCACTCACCTGTTCCATCCAATCGACAGTTTTGCCGTCGAGTTTTTCCTGAATGGCGATGTGCGTCATCGCCGTCGTCGGCGCCGCTCCATGCCAATGTTTCTTTCCCGGCGCAAACCAGATCACGTCGCCAGGACGAATCTCCTCGATCGGCCCGCCCCATCGCTGCGCGCGTCCACAGCCGGATGTGACCACCAGCGTCTGACCGAGCGGATGCGTGTGCCACGCAGTTCGAGCGCCGGGTTCGAACGTAACGCTTGCGCCGACGACACGCGCCGGGTCGGGTGCGTCAAACAGCATGTCCACGCGCACCGTGCCTGTGAAGTAATCCGCCGGCCCTTTGCCCGATGGCGCGGAGCCGACTCGCTTGATCTCCATTCTTCAATTTCCTTTCCCGCCACTTGCCGCTTACCGGCCGACCAACTCTTGATATAACTTCGGGTAACGATCTCCCTGCAACTTGATCTTTGAAGAAGCTTCTTCGAGAGCGCTCACATCGTCGGGAGTCAGTTCAACGTCCGCCGCTCCCAAATTTTCTTCCAGCCGGGCCAGCTTCGTTGTCCCCGGGATAGGAACGATCCACGGCTTCTTGGCAAGAAGCCAGGCAAGCGCGATTTGCGCAGGAGTAACCTTCCTCTCCTCTGCAAAGGAACGTATCAAGTCCACCAATGCCTGGTTCGCTTTGCGATTTTCCGGGGTGAACCGCGGAACACTGTTGCGGAAATCCGTGCTCTCGAACTTGGTGTTTGCGTCGATCGTGCCGGTCAGGAAGCCTTTGCCCAGCGGGCTGAACGGAACGAAGCCAATGCCAAGCTCTTCCAGCGTGGGCATTACCGTCTCTTCCGGCTCCCGCCAGAACAGCGAGTACTCGCTCTGCAGCGCGGCGACGGGCTGCACCGCATGGGCGCGACGGATGGTCTTTGCGCCCGCCTCGGAGAGACCGAAATGCTTCACCTTGCCTTCCTGAATCAGATCCTTCACAGCACCCGCCACATCTTCGATGGGCACGTTCAGGTCGACGCGATGCTGGTAGAAGAGATCGATGACATCGGTTCTCAGCCGCTTGAGCGACTGCTCCGCAACCTGCTTGATGTGCTCTGGCCGGCTGTTGAGCGCGTTCCATTTCCCTCCGTCCTCGGGATTGGCCTGCCATCCGAATTTCGTCGCGATCACAACCTTCTCGCGAAGCGGAGCCAGGGCCTCGCCCACAAGTTCTTCGTTCAGGAACGGACCATACACTTCGGCGGTATCGAAAAATGTAACTCCGCGGTCGACAGCGGCGTGGAGCAGAGAAATCATCTCCCGCTTGTCTTTGGGCGGCCCGTAAGAAAAGCTCATTCCCATGCAACCGAAACCCAGAGCGGAAACTTCCAAATTGCTTTTTCCCAATGTGCGCTTGTGCATTTTTTGTTCTCCTGCAACTCGTTCGGAACGGTTATCGATCGAGTGCCCGCGCTTGAAAATTGCGGGCAGCCGGTTCCATCATTACTCGGATTTAAGCGAAGCCATGTCGATCGAGAAGCGATACTTCACATCGGACTTGAGCAGCCGCTCATACGCTTCGTTGACCTTCTGGATGGGAATCACTTCAACGTCCGCGGTGATATTGTGCTTGCCGCAGAAGTCGAGCATCTCCTGCGTTTCCGGTAGGCCGCCAATGGGAGAGCCGGAAAGACTGCGGCGTCCCATGATGAGCCCGAAGGCGGCTAGTGCCAGCGGCTTCTCCGGGGCGCCAACCAGCGTGATGTTGCCGTCGCGGCGCAGCAGATTGATATAGGCGTTGATGTCGTGGTCGGCGGCAACCGCGTCGAGGATGAAGTCGAAGCTCCCGGCGTGCTTGGCCATTTCGTTGGCGTCGCGGGAGAGAACCACCTCATCGGCGCCGAGACGCAGCGCATCGTCCTTCTTGCTGGGAGACGTGGTGAAGACCACCGTGTGCGCTCCAAAGGCGTGCGCGAATTTCACGCCCATGTGGCCCAGCCCGCCGAGACCCACCACGCCAACCTTCTTGCCCTTGGTCACGCCCCAGTGCCGCATCGGCGAGTAAGTCGTGATGCCGGCGCAAAGCAGCGGCGCGGTGCCTGCCAGATCAAGATTCGTCGGCACGCGGACCACGAACCGCTCCGTAACGACGATGCTTTCGGAGTAGCCGCCATACGTGACGCCTCCGCTGCGCTTGTCTGGGAAGTTGTAAGTGAGGGTTCCGCTATGGCAGAACTGCTCGAAGCCCGCCTTGCACTCCGGGCAGGTGCCGTCGGAGTCCACCAGGCATCCGACCGAGGCCAGATCGCCGGCCTTGAACTTGGTCACCGCCGGGCCAACCTTGGTGACGCGGCCGACGATTTCATGGCCCGGCACGCAGGGGTAAACGGTCGGCATCACGCCGCTCCACTCGTTGCGCGCCTGGTGCAGATCGGAATGACAAATCCCGCAGAAAAGTATTTCAATCTGCACGTCGTGGTCGGTGGGATCGCGGCGCTCGATTGTGGTGGAAGCAAAGGGGGATGTCGCACTGGAAACGGAATACGCTTTTGCCTTGTACATGAAGGGACTTAAACCTCCGGGTAGATGGCGATCAACTCGCTCGTAGATCAGAGTACGAAAGCAGGCCCCTCGGGCGGTATCCTGATCCTGCAAATCTCTTGCCTATTTCTGTCGGTGCATAGGTTTTTGTGCACAATGCGATGAAAACCACGTTAACTTGGATTGGAAGGAGTCTGAAGGGTGAAAAGGCCGAAACATAAGGACGAAAGTGCAGATCCACGCGTCGCCGACATGCGTCGACATCTGGCCCGCAAAATTGCCGATCGTGCCGTTGCGGAAGGAGACATGCCCACCGGAATTTCCGCCTTGCGCCTCTATCGCCGCTCTGTGCCCAGCCCTTGCAACTCCGCAGCCTACGAGCCCAGCCTGGTGGTTTTCGTGCAGGGACAAAAGCAAATCAACGTCGGCAAAACGACGTATGTTTGCGACGGCAATAACTTCCTCCTCACCTCCATCGATCTTCCCGTCGTCAGCCAGGTCGTTGTGGCAACAGAGGAAGAGCCCTTACTCGGCTTGATCCTGAAACTCGAAATGCCGGCCGTGCGCGAGATTCTGTCGCAGCAGGAGTTTCATCTGCGCGAGGAGTCCGGGGACCCGTGCGGCATGGCCGTCGGCGTGAGTTCACTCGAACTCCTGGACGCATGTTCGCGCCTCGTGGATCTTTTGAATGCGCCACAGGACATTCCATTTTTGAGCGGTTTGATTCAGCGCGAAATCATCTTCCGACTGCTTCGCAGTCCGCAGGGAAAAAATCTGCGCGCCATCGCCACACTGGGCGATCAAAGCCACCGGACAGCCAAGGCGGTCGAGTGGCTGCGGATGAACTACGCCAAGCCACTGCGCCTTGAAGAACTCGCGACCATGGCGCGGATGGGCGTATCGACCTTGCATCATCAGTTCCGCTCTCTCACCGCGATGAGTCCTCTGCAATATCAGAAGCACCTTCGACTCCACGTCGCCCGCGAACGCATGTTCAATGAAGGCCTGGACGCCGCCAGTGCTGCCTTCGAAGTTGGCTACGAAAGCGCCAGCCAGTTCAACCGCGAGTACCGCCGCTTTTTCGGCCAACCGCCCATGCGCGACGTGAAGGCCCGCCGCCAGGCCGCCCCCGCGGCGTCAGGGCACGACTTCAGTCGTGCCGATCAAATCGACGTTGGGCTTTAGAACTTATTCGTTAATTCAGAACTTACCCGTCAATTCAGAACTTATCCGTCAATAGGTAGCGCCGGTCTCCAGACCGGCTGTCGTGCGGGCGTCCCCGCCCGCGCACGTCAATTGCCGGCGTTGATGCCGTTTCAACAACCGCTCAGAAGAGCGACACGCCTCAAACGAACAATTGACGGACAGGTTCTTGGCCCCTGCGAAACTTGCCCTCGAGTTTCGCTCTCCAACAGCCCTTCTTCCGCATCCTCGTCAGGCCCTGCCGGACCATCTTCGGACTCTGCATTGCATCGACCGCGTCCAGCCGTTTGCCTGCAATTAAGCCTCGCAGGCGCACACTAAAACGATGCGGCGGTATGGGCTCATTGCCGATCTCGGAAGGTACCCCCTCCCCCCCCTTTTATCTTTTCAAAATCTTGCACAAAATTACGTCAAACTGTGAGCGGCCTTCTCTAACTCGGTCTGTTCATCCGCGCTCAACTTCAAACTAGCCGCCGCCACATTCTCCTCAAGATGCGCAACTTTCGACGTTCCCGGAATCGGCAGCATCACCGGCGAGCGTTGCAGCAACCAGGCGATTGAAAGTTGCGCCGTGGAAGCCTGATGCCGTGCGGCAATTCCAGCCAGCGTTTGCGCCGAAGGCGAGTCCGCCTTGAGCATCTTGCCGCCGGCCATGGGATACCACGGCAGGAAGGCGATGTTCTGCTGCTGACAATAATTCAGCGTCTCCTCATTACGCCGGTCGGACAGACTATAGCGATTCTGCACACTCACAATCTTGACGATCTTGCCAGCCTCTTCAATCTCCGCCGAAGTCACTTCGCTCAACCCGATGTGCCGGATCTTGCCTTGTTCCTGCATCTGTTTCAAGGCGCCGAGCGATTCTTCCAGCCGCGTGCGCGGGTCGATGCGGTGCAGTTGGTAGAGGTCGATGCGCTCGAGTTTGAGCCGGCGCAGGCTCATCTCAACACATTGGATCAGGTAGCCGGCACGTCCCACGTACTCCGTCTTCGCCGGTCCCTGCCGCGTGATGCCGCCCTTGGTGGCGATGACCAAGCCGGCCGTGTAGGGATAAAGCGCCTCGCCAATCAGCCGCTCAGCGATCTCCGGGCCGTAGGCGTCAGCAGTATCGATCAACGTAATTCCCAACTCGACAGCCTTGCGCAGGACGCGGCGGGCTTCGCCGGGGTCGGCGGGCTCGCCCCACGCCCCGTCGCCCACCAGGCGCATGGTTCCATAACCCAAACGATGAACGGGCAGGTCGCCGCCAAGAAGAAAGGTGCCGCTGGCGGCCGCGGATGCGGTCGGTGTGCTCATGATGAAATAGATGCTACTTCATGGCGGAACGGCAGGCCGGCTGTGCTCTCCCACGCGCGGACAGAAGAGAAGCTGGAACGATGAAGATCGGGACCTTCCGCGGGAACCGGGCGAACACCGAGCACGTATATTGTTGGCAGAGCAAGGAGAATCGACCATGAGCAGCCAGCCCTATCCCAACCCGCAAGCGATCTTTTATCAGCAGTACGAGATGGTGCGCCGCGACGAGGTGGTCGGGATTCTGCTGGCGCTGTTCCTGGGCACCTTCGGCATTCACCACTTCTATCTGCGCCGGACGGGCCTCGGCATTCTCTACATCTGCTTCTTCTGGACGGGGATCACCGCGTTTCTGGGCTTTATCGAGTGCTTCTTTATGCCCGGCCGTGTGCGGGAGTTCAACGCCATCCAGGCCGCCGGCATCGCCGCCATGCTGGGCATCCCCATGCCGGGCTGGGGTCAGCCAGTGAACGTCAACGTCAACATGCCTCAGCCCGCGCAGTTGGGCACATTGATGTCCTGCGGGCGCTGCGGACAATCGAATGCAGCCGGGGCACGCTTTTGCGCGACTTGCGGCAGTGCACTTTAGGCTGAGCCGGATAGACCTGCAAAGCAGCAGGCACTCAGGGAGAGAAGTTCAAACGGCCGCGGCCCACGGAATCGGGATTTCGCTTGCGCCGCAATTATATTGTAACTACAATTAAGCTGTGTTCGTCTGGGATGAGGCAAAGCGCAAGTCGAATCTGGAAAAGCACGGGCTCGACTTCGTGGACGCTCATCTGGTCTACGACGACCAGGACAAATGCACCTATGACTCCAGCCGAGGAGGCGAATGCCGCTTGATGGATGTTGCTTTTGCGGTGGTACGCGGACGATTGCTGGCTTTGGTTTACACCGAACGCGGGGACGATGTTCGGGTGATCTCATTCCGACCCGCCTCACGAGAGGAGCGCAAACAGTATGAGTCCGACAAAAAGTAAAACCGACTGGGAGCGCGTTCTGGCCTTCAAAGAAGGGAATCCCATCCCTTACGAGCCGGAGGATGGTCCCTACGATCCCAATGATGCCGAGGCCACGCGCTCCTGGCTCGCACAGGCCGACCTGATTCAGGGCGGCAAGACAATCCGGAGAGGCAAACGCGGCCCGCAGAAAGCCCCGACGAAGAAGCTCGTCTCGCTGCGCCTGTCGCCTGAAGTGATTGACCACTTCAAAGCCACCGGTCCAGGCTGGCAGACGCGCATCGACAGCACACTGCTGGAGTCGATCAAGCGCCGGGCGTAGGCCGTAAGTAACCTGTAAATCTTGAGAAATGACGCCGCCGACGGCTAGAACAAGTCCGGAATACTGTGGAAGGCTATGCGCGTGGGCGCGGCCTTGAAGGCGGTCAGCATGGTGGCTGGAGCCAGCGTGCTCAAGCCATATTTGTTGTTCAACGCGTCCATGGTGGCCAGCAGGCGCGCGCGGTTTTGCTCATCCTCTGTCCCCTCGAACAGGTTCAATGTGTGCAGGCGGTCGGGGACCAGGCCGTTCAGGTGCACGCCGATGAAGTAAGGGTGCTCGAACTCCGCTCCCGACGGCCGGCTGGCCCACAAGCGACTGAGGGCGGCAATCAACGTGTGGTTGTCCTGGCACTCGCTCAGCCGGATCTCGCCCTTCCATCCTCGCGTAGGCACGCCGAAGCGGCTCACCGGGGAGCCATTTCCGCGCGGTACCGCAAATCCGATGGCCAGACCGATGCTGCTGGTCCACAGGCCGGCGGCTCGCAGGCGCATGGCGGCCTTGTGCAGCAGTTTGTGAGCCACCGCCCACGCTTTCTCCGGCGTGCGCATCTCAGGGCCCAGAACGTGCTGGTGGCTCAACGACTTCATGTGCTCGGTCTCCGCCATGTCGAAGTCCTCGCCTTGGAGCCAGTGCCACAGCCGCTCTCCCCAAACGGAGCCCCACAACTCGCCGGCCTGCTCGCAGTTGAGCGCCATCAACTGCTCCATGGTGCGAATGCCCTTCTCATTCAGCCGCTTCTCGGTGCGGGCGCCGATGCCGGGCAGGTCGCGCAAGGTGAGTTGGCGCAGAGCGTGGGGCAAAATGTCAGGGGGCAGCGCCACCAGGCCGTCCGGCTTCTCCATGTCGCTGGCCACCTTGGCCAGGTAGCGGTTGGTCGCAAGGCCAACGGAACTGCGCATCATGGGGCCGACGCGCTCCAGGATGCGCGCCTTCACCTGGCGGCCCAGTTCCATGGCCGCCAGCAACGGCCGTTCGCGGCCCATCAGGCGGCAGGCCATTTCGTCGATCGAGAGCACGGCCGTCACCGGCAGGCAGCTCTCCACAGCTTCCACAATGCGGTGGTGGTAGTCGACGTAAATCTCGTGACGCGCCTCTACGAGCACCAAGTCGGGACACATGCGCTTGGCGTCGGCCACGATGGTCCCGGTCTTCACACCGCATGCTTTGGCCTCGTAACTGGCGGCGATGCAACAGGTTGTGTCCGCCAACATGGGCACAACGCCCACCGGCCGGCCGCGCAGTTCGGGCCGGTCATCCTGCTCCACGGAGGCAAAATAGGAATTTAGATCGACGAAAAGCCAGTTCAAGTGAAGGCCGGCTGTGGGATCTGGCTCAGGTTCCCGCGAAGGGCGCGCTTCGGCGGCCGCAAAGGGCGGAAGCTGATCCGGCCGCTCCTCAGGGACGGGGGCCGGCACCGGATTGGGACCGGTCGCCATGCTGTATTTATTTTCGCCTTTTATTCCCTCGAAAACAAGTCGTGACGAAGAAAAATGTCAAGTGCTACACTGGCTGCGTCAAGGTTCCGCCCTTTCGAGCGTCAAACAGGATGAGCCGTTCTGACCGTTCAACGGCGGAATTTGGGAATACGTTAGAGTTGGGTCGCTGAGTATGCACATACTGGTTCACTGGTTTGCGACGAATGGAAGCGTGCTCGCCGTCCTGGTGACGGTGGGTGTGGCAATTCTGCTGGTCTGCTGTCTGGGGTGCGCCAAATGCCCCAACCGGGACAAGGACGACCTCTTCCGGCGGCACGAACTCTAGAAGGCGCGAACTGCTGCGGTTTGCCACGAAGCAGCCCGCGCCACAAGACGCGCCCCCGAATCGCGGGGTACGTTCCCTCAGGAACTAAAGCCCGTCTTCATTTGCGCTACTTAGGGCACGACTCAAAGTCGTACCCTTTCAAAACCCCGGCCTGAGGAGAGATTCCCTAGCGTCTCTGCGGCAGAAACTTCCAGATTGCCGGGTCTTCTTCGCCGAGGACCCAGGAACAGAATCCCTGGAGCTTTTTCTGCTGGACCAGTTCATAGCGATCCTTGAAGGTGTGCAAGTCGGTAAAGAAGATCCATTCGCGCATCTGGTCACGGTAAAAGAAGAACCATGCGCTGTGGTCTTCGGCGTCCCACTGGATTTTGCCGTCGTACGCTTCAGCGAGCTGAAGGGAGTTGGGCGTGCCGATGTAGTCCGCAGTTGGGTTCGGCTTGTCCACGCCGGAGGCGTCCTTGGTGGGCGTGCCGGTGTACCAGTGATAGCCGTAGAGGGGAATACCCAGCGAGAGCTTTTCCGGGGGGATGGTCTGCAGGGCGTAGTTGAGGTTGTCGTTGGTCCATTGCCAACTGGCGACGGGGCCGGGCATCGTCCAGCGGGTGTGCTGGTCGTAGGTCATCAGGCAGACCAGATCGACGTATTTCGCAATGGCCGCAATGTCATACGCTCCGCGCCAGTCGGTGTAAATCCACTTGGCAAAGCCGCTTTGCCCGGGATATCCCGGCGCATTGGGTACGGTGGCGATGGTCAACTGCAGACCGGCCTTGTGCAGGTCTCCGGCCGAGATCCTCACCACCGCCGTCAACAGGTCGCGATCCATCCAGTCGACATTCTCGAAATCGAATTGAAAGCCGGTATATCCGTGGAGCTTGCATTCGCGGATCATCGCCTGGTTCATCTCGGCCTGGGCGGTGGGGCTGGTGGCAAGGGTGTGAAAGCCCTTCTTGTTGAACATGGCCAGGATGGGCATGACGGGAAGCTTTTCGTCGTGCACGCGCTTGAGCACGGCCGGGTCGGGCGCTCCGGTGACCAGGCCGTTCTCGTCCACCTGGTACCAGGTGGGCACCAACAGATCGATTTGCGTGGAGTGGGCCAGGAAAGAGCGGATGGAGTCCGGTGTGCTGGTCATGTAGAAGAGCGCCACCGGCTCCGCTTGCAGGCAGGACGCAGCAGCAAGAGCAACGCAAACAAAAAGCAGGAATTGTTTCATTGTCATTCTCCTGTGGAGGATTCGCCCGCGTTGAGACCTCGACCAGGAGGACTTCGATGGGCGTGGGCGTAGTTGCGCGCCGAACTGACCCAGTATATGCGTCGCGTTGGCCAAGTTGCGCAGGCTCACGCAATTGCCCTGCGCGAGTGCTCTGACGCAGTCGGACCTCGCTCCGCGACATCGGACAAAAGGCGCGAAAATTCGGCCAAAAGGCGCGAAGTCGCAGCACGGAGCAAAGTGCTTTTACGACCAGTCGCCCAGGCTAGGAGAATGGGCTTTTGCTGCCGCGGGATGGTTCAGACATGTGTCCGGCAGACGAGGGCCTGCCGCTCTCGGCGCTGTGGGATGGCTCTGAACCCACTGCCTCCAGTTCACTGGCATCCACTTCCACAGAGACGCTCCGCATGATGAGGTCCATGGTGAGGACGACGCGGAGGCCGTTCTTGTTCCGCACAACAACGCCCACCATTCCGGCGAGCGGGCCTGAGCAGATGCGGGCGCGCTGCCCGGCTGTCAAAAGAGGGTGCGGCTCGGCGTTGCGAAGGGGTAGTCCGGTCCGAAGTGCATTGATTTCTTCGTCCGGTAAAGCCGCGGGCACATGTCCCGTTCCGCCCACCATGGTCAGAACGCCGGGGACCTCCAGCACCTTCACGCGGTCATTCCGATTGATGCGGACGAAGAGATATCCGGGAAACAGCGGAAGCTCCAAGGCGGCTGTCACACCGTTGCGCCACTTGTGCCGCACTCGGTACAGGGGAAGGAAATGCTCAATCTCCCTCTGATTCAGGTAATGATCCACGCGCTTTTCATGACGGGGGGCTGTATAGATGGCAAACCACTTCGGCGCTTTGTCGTTCTCCGGCGAGCTTCCTTCCACATCTCTTCCCGCGGGAATGGGCAATTCCAGGTGCTCGCTCTCAGGCAACGTCGAAGTCTCCTCACCACTGCGGGCCTCACGCCCCAGGCATGTGATTGGATGCAAGCGGACTTCGCTGGGTTGGAAGGGCAAAATCCACCCGGCGGGAACGCCTGCAGCCGCGCGTGGTCTCCCCGGCGATTCCGAGAAAGCCTGCTTCTCCACGAGCCCCGATCATTTCAGCAATCATCCTAAACGAAGCTCCAACTGCCGCGTTCGGAAATTCAAGCTGAGTCACGGTTACGCGAAAAGTCGATCCAATCGACACTTTTGCGCGAGTCTCGCCAAGGCTGAAGGCTTGCGGAGTGCCTGGAGCAAGGCTCGGCCGGAGACAGGCGCAAGCCATCTACCAGCAACAGAGGCCGATCGATAGAGGAAAATGCGGGGAAGAGCGGCCGGACTGCACCGGGAACTCTAGGCGCAGACTGGCAGCACAGCGCTTATGAAATCGCGCGGAAGAGCCAATAGAGAACACCGGAGAGCAGAGCCGCTGCCGGGAGGGTGAATACCCAGCCAGCCGCGATGTTGCGCACGGTGGCGAGGCGCAATCCGCTTCCGTTGGCAGCCATGGTGCCGGCCACGCCGGAACTAAGCACATGCGTGGTGCTTACCGGCAGGCCAAAGGTGTCGGCGGCAAAGATCGTGGCCATGGCCACAATTCCCGCGCTGGCGCCCTGGGCATACGTCAGGGGCTCCCGGCCAATTTTCTCGCCCACGGTGACAACCACCCGCTTCCAGCCGACCATGGTGCCGAGACCGAGAGCCAGGGCAACGGCCACTTTGACCCAATCGGGGATGAACTTGGTGGCTTTGTCCACCTTGCTCTTGTAGTTGCTGAGCACTGCGGATTCGTCCGGAGTGAAGGCCGGGTTGTGGTTCTTGGCCATCAGCCGGAGAGCTTCGCTCGCCACATACATGTCATTGCGTACATTGGTCTGCTGGTTGGCGGGAACGGCCTTGAAGACCTTGTAGAGGGCGACCTCGTGGTTCAGGTCTTCCACAAGTTCGCGCAGCGCGAGAATGGTGTCCGGCTGAAGCTGCTTGGTGCGAATGTAGTCGGTGACCTCGGCGCGCGCATCGGGCCCGAGGATGCCGGTCTTGTCCACGTGCCGGTCGAGGATATGGCCGGCCTGCTCAGAGGCGGCGATGAAGTCCTGGACCTCAATGGGGCTGACGGCGTGGTTGAGGGCGTACGCGGTGGGGACGGTGCCGATGAGGATGAGCATGATGAGGCCCATGCCTTTTTGGCCATCGTTGGACCCGTGAAAGAAGCTGACCCCGGTGCAGGTGAGCACCATAAGGGCGCGGATGGGGAACGGCGGCGGCTGGTCGTCCTTGGGCGCCTCATAGAGCGAAGGGTAGCGAATGAGCGCCTTGGACAGCAGCATCAGCAGCGCAGCGGCGCCAAAGCCCACCAGCGGAGAGATAAGCAGCACCTTGAGAACCTTGAAGGCCTGGTCCCAGTCCACGCCGGAAGTGCCGGTGTGGATGTTGACCAACTGGTTGGCCACCCCGACTCCGATGATGGAGCCGACCATGGTGTGAGAACTGGAAGCGGGCAGCCCGAACCACCAGGTACTGAGATTCCACAGGATGGCGGCGATGAGGAGGGCGAAAACCATGGCGAAGCCGGCGCCGGAGCTGACCTGGAGAATGAGTTCGACAGGCAGCAGGGTGATCACGGCGAAGGCCACGGTGCCTGTGGAGACGAGCACGCCGGCCAGGTTGCAGATGCCCGACCAGACAACGGCGATATCGGGCTCAAGGGAGTGCGTGTAGATAACCGTGGCAACGGCGTTTGCCGTGTCGTGGAATCCATTGACGAATTCGAAGCCGAGAGCGATGAGCAGCGCCAGGGCCAGCAGCAGGTAGGGCCAGATGCTGGTGACAGTTACCGCGTTGAGGTCTCTGGCGACGTGAAAGGCGATGTAGCAGAGTCCACTGGTCAAGGCCAGCAGGAAGACCACGACGCCGGTGCGGCTGGGGCTCTTCTTGAGCTTGCTATCAAGCAGGGATTTCCCTGAAGGCAGGACTTCAACTGCGGTTGCCAGGTCGGCCATCAGATTTCTCCAAAACGGCCGGAGAGATTCCGGGCGCGCCTGGGCCTCCAAGGTCGAAATTGGACAACGGACTTACTCAGCAAATAGAAGGAGGAAGACTTTTGGCAGACAACTGACGGGCCAGATAAATTGGCGTCCATATAACCCCAACAATCGCATTTTCTACAACGATTGTTCGCGCAGCCAGACTGGGAAATTGACTGACTGAGTTCATTTTACACGGGGCAGGGGGGATCTTGGGAAGGGGGTAGGACGGCGAAAAGACAGAAACGGAGACCGATAGATGGTGGAGAACGGCCCCCGTTGCGCCTGCACTTTCAGCAAGATGGCTTGGACAAAGCTCGCATGCGAGGCCGCCGCCGTCGATGACATTTTGCGCAAGACGAGGGACGCCGGACCCAATATCGGCCCCTTTCGAGCCCCACGCCTCCTGGGTCCTGGGCGAGATAAAGACCTAGCGCCACTCGTCGTGCGCGTTGGCCAGACCGTCGTTCATCACCGCGTCGAAGTTGGTGTGCTTCTTGATGAAGATCTCGCTGAAGGCGCGGTCCTGGCGCAGAAGAATGGCCTGCAGGCGCACCAACTCCAGCAGCGCCAGGAACATGGCAATGAGGGAGCGCTCGGAACGCGTGTGGCTCAGCAGACGGCGCAGGGCCACGGGCTTGTCTTCCATGGTGAGGCGGCGGGCGAGGAACTGGATCATCTGGCCCACAGTGGCGGAATCCTCTGAGAGGTCAAGCACAGGGCGCTTACGGGCACGCTCCAGGATGTCGCGGAAGATGCGCACCAGGTCCACGGTGTCGGCGGCGATCTCCGGCTCGGCCGACGCGTCGTCCTTGAACTCGCGGGAGCCGGGGTTGGACCAACTGGCGGCTTCGAGCATCTGCTTTTGCTGCAGCATTTGTGCTGCGCTTTTGAAGCGCTCGTGCTCCAAAAGGCGCTCGACCAGCTCGCGGCGGGGATCCTCGGCGGCGTCTTCAGGACCGGAGGCGGCGCGTGGCAGCAGCATCTTGCTCTTGATGTGGATGAGCAGCGAGGCGGTGTAAATGAACTCCCCGGCCACATCCACGTCGGTGCCTTTGAGCTGGTTGACGTAGGCCAGGAACTGAGAGGTGATGCTGGCGATGGGGATGTCGTAGATGTCGATGTCCTGCTTGCGGATCAGATCCAGCAGCAGGTCGAGGGGGCCGTCATAGACTTGGCCCACGAAGACAGAAAAAGGCGACTGCTCTGCGCTCTCGTCCAGCTTCTTTTGCCGTGCGGCTTGTTTCGCAGCGGCCTTTTCCTCGGCCTTTTGATCGGCGGCGGACTGGGCGGGTGGCGCCGGCGGGACCGCGGCTTCCAGAATCGAGGGGGCCTCGGCTTCGGGCGCGGCCTCCGTCGCTACGGCTGGAACTGGCCGGGCGGCGATTTCGGATTCCGGCAGCGCCTCAAACGGCTCTGCAGATGCCGTTGCGGCCTCAGCTTCTGCGGCAGGCACAGCAGCGGCCTCGGACTCAGACTCGGATTGGGGGGACTGATCGGTCAATGCAGTTTCTTCTTCCGGGTTTTGTTATTGCAGTGGCTCGTAGTTTCTCTGCAATGCGGTGATGTCGAACGACTCGCTGCCATGAATGCTGAGCAGAAAGCGGTCGCCGACCTTGCGCAACGATACGGGAATCTTCGCGTCCTTCTTCAAGGACTTTTTGGCCTTGGCAAAGGGCTGCGAGAAGTATTTCTGTGGAAGGATGAAATCTTCAAGCCAGTTTTTATCATCCCGGCACAAAAGAACCCACACTTCATAGGATTTCTGCGGAATTTCGAAAGTCCACGTGCTTGTGTCGGCGGCCAAGTTCGCGGCCACTGCCAATACCCGCTTCTTCTTGGCTGTCAGCCACGTTTCATCCGGCTCGACGGTAATGGCAATCTCTTTTGGAAGCAGATTCGTCAGCCAATGGGAGCGAATGAGGTCGTTTTCTGGAGTTTCTGTCGATCCCGGCTCGGCAAATGCCTTGATCTGATTCAGGTCGCGCCGATTGTTCAGCTCCTCTTCAGAGGCTCCGAAGTAGCGCTTCACCGCGCCCAGTTCATGCGACAGGCCGAAAACGTCGCGCACCTGGCGCATGGTCTCTTCGGCGCGGGCCGCGGCCTTGATCGATTGCGCGCGCAGCATCTCCCAGGTTTGCTCGATGTTGCTTTCAAGCTGCATCCGCTTGTCATAGATCGGGCCGGTGACGGAGCAGACGGACTTGGTCGCTTCCGCCTTGCAGCACTCGCAGCGCAGCGATGCGGTGCGGCAGCCGGTCCGGGTTGCTTCGATCACCTCGGGCGCGCTGAAAACCTTGTGCAGATCGCCCACCGGGCAAAGATCGGGGTCGCCGGGATCGGTCTGGCGGAGACGCTGTCCATTGGTTGACATGGAGGCGATCTTGGCGGCCACGGAGGGCGTTGCCTCGGTCAGTCCAATGGTGTTGCCGTAGCTCTTCGACATCTTGCGGCCGTCGGTTCCGGTGAGCTTGGGCGATGGGGTGAACAGGGCATCCGGCTCGGGAAAGACGGCGGTTTTGTACATCGAATTGAAGCGGCGGGCGGTTTCGCGGGTCAGCTCGACGTGGGCGCTCTGATCCTGGCCCACGGGAACGAACTGCGCCTGATACAGCAGAATGTCGGAGGCCATGAGAACCGGGTAGCCGAGGAACCCGAAGTTGGTCAGGTCCTTGGTGGCGAGGTTCTCCTGCTGCTCCTTGTAGGTGGGCACGCGCTCCAGCCAACCAAGAGGGGTCATCATACCCAGCAGCAGGTTGAGCTCGGCGTGCTGCAGCACATGACTCTGAATGAAGATGGTGGATTTTTCCGGATCGAGGCCGGCGGCCAGCCAGTCGAGCGCCACATCCAGGGTATTCAGCTTGATGCGGCTGGGGTCCGCGTAATCGGTGGTCAGCGCGTGCCAGTCGGCGACGAAAAAGTAGCATTCGTACTGACCAGACTTTTCCAGCTTGACCCAATTGGCCAGGGCGCCCATGTAGTTGCCCAGGTGGAGCTTGCCGGTGGGACGCATGCCGCTCAAGACGCGCGGACGGACCCCTGCGGTGGGGCCAGCCTGGCCTGCAGTGCTCGAAGGTCGCGGATTGTCTGGTGGGTGCGGATGGAATGTAGGTGCGGGTTCTGGCATTTGGCTTATCGATTCCGGGGTGGAGCTCAAAAGAAATGAGGCCGTTTCAGGCAAAAGGCGCAGAAACGGCTCTATCCATTGTAGCGGGAGGCGCGGGGAGCGCTCGCCCTACATGTGAAGCAGACTCCAGAACACCAGTCGAAACGCCGGACTGAAGAAGGCGCGCATGATTGCCGGTCCCAGGAAGATCATGAGCAGGTAGCTGGCCCACATGGGAACCCGGTCATAGACCTGCACGGCGTTGTAGGGCAGCAGATTGCGGACCAGGCGGCTGCCGTCGAGCGGCGGAATCGGAAGCAGATTGAAGATGAAGAGCGACAGATTGATCAGAATGGCCAAAGCGCAGAGCAGCACCAGCGGCTGCGGCACAACGTCCACGGCGCCGCCCAGGGAGGCCATGAAGGACTGGAGAACAACGGCCCGCCCGTTGGGAATTGTCCTCATGTTGACGGCCAGAACAACCAGGGCGACCAACACCATCAGCAGGTTGGAGAAGGGGCCGGCCAGGGTGGTCAGGTTGTCGTCGCGGACAATTTTCTTGAAGTTGCGGGTGATGACCGGGGTCGGCTTGGCCCAGCCCACCAGCATTCCTCCAAAGAAGTTCAGTCCGAGGAAGGGGCCGAAGATCATCAGGCCGGGAAACAGCAGGGTGCCAACGGGGTCCACGTGATACATGGGGTTAAGTGTGACGCGGCCCTGCATGCGGGCGGTCTGGTCGCCGAGGCGCGAGGCCATCCACGCGTGGGCGCACTCATGAACGCAAAGCGAAAAGATGAGAATGACAAACTCAAAAACGGCTTTGATGAACTCGGGCTGTTGCAAACGCACTCTCCAAGCGGTGGAAAAGGGGTGGAAAACTCAGGTTAGCATGGAGGGTCGCAGGAATGTGTGCGCAGCCCGTCCTCACCGGGGAATCGCAGGAATGCGGCCATGCGCGGCTATATTCTGAAAGGTGAATACAATTTCTGCCCGTTCCCCCAAGCCCACGGCTCACAGAAGCCTTTTTCGGTCGTTCGTTCGATGGTTTCTTATCGCCGTGGTGTTTTCCTGGTCGCTTGCCGCGCTCACGCTTGTGGCCGCCCGGTGGATCGACCCGCCGACAACGGCGCTGCACATTGAGCGGCGCATGCAAGCATTGGTCCACGGCACGCCCTATCACGAGCGCTATACATTCGTGCCGCTCAGCCAGATCTCGCCCAATTTCCAGCATGCCGTCATCTCCGCGGAGGACGCGCGCTTCTACTTGCACCACGGCTTCGATTGGCACGCGCTCCAACTCGCCGCGGAAGAGGACATGGAAGGCGGCCGCACGCGCGGAGGGTCTACGATCACACAGCAGTTGGTAAAAAACCTGTTCTTCGGAACGGGCGGCTCCGTCTTCCGCAAGGGGGCAGAGTTCACGCTGGTGCCGGTGGCGGAAGCGGTTCTCGGCAAGCAGCGCATTCTGGAGCTTTACCTCAACGTGGTCGAATGGGGACCCGGCATTTATGGCGCGGAGGCAGCGTGCCGCACCTACGACCACGCCTCGGCCCGAAATATCAGTCGAGAGCAGTCGGCGCGGCTGGCCGCGATTCTACCCGCCCCCTTGAAGCGGCGCCCCGAGCGCATGAACAGCTATAGCGGGGTCATCCTCCGGCGCATGCACCAGGTGGGCTGGTAATCGCGAGCTTCTCCGCAAACGCGGGCCGTGCGAAAAACTGTGGAAAAACCTGATTTGCCCGCATGGCGACGGGGACGCGCCGAACTAACGCTGCGTCAGCGACTTGGGCAACCGGTCCAGCCTTATGCGAAGACGCACGCGCGGTTCACGTCTCTCCATGCGGGCCGATTGTCCCCCGCGATGCTCATTTCCGCTTTTGGGATGACTCCAATTTCGATACGATGGAGGGATGGCTTTTCCCATCAAAATCTGCGTCGTATGCGAAGAAGAATTTGAACTGAGGCCGGATAAACCCGGCTTTGCGAACCGTTGTCCGTCGTGCAGCGAACCCGAGGAAACTGACACCGCAGCCGGCTCCCCCCTGAGCATCGAAGAACGCCAGGCGGAGATCGAAGCGAATGAGGCCCGGAGGAAAGCAATCCGCGACCTGCTCTACCGCAGCGAGAGCTAAAGTCCGGTCTGAACCCACTTTTCAGGGTAGACGGCCGGCCAGATACTTGTTGCAACGAATATCATCCTCGCGCATCCAATCTCCAGCAAGGCAGAGGAGGTCAACCATGTCGCTTCGCCCCGTGAAGCAGATTTTTGAAACCAAGCCCACCGTCGAAGGCGCCGGCGTTAAGCTGCAGCGCGCTTTTGGCTTTGGCAAGACCGCGGAGTTCGATCCGTTCCTATTGCTGGACGATTTCCGCAGCGACAACCCAGCCGATTACCTGGCTGGTTTTCCCTGGCATCCCCACCGGGGAATTGAAACCATCACCTATGTTCTGGCCGGGGAAGTGGCGCACGGCGACAGCTTGGGCAACAAGGGCCGCATGACCGCGGGCGACGTGCAGTGGATGACCGCCGGCAGCGGCATTCTGCACCAGGAGATGCCCAAGGGCGACGACGCGGGCCGCATGCACGGCTTTCAGCTCTGGGCGAACCTGCCCTCGGCGCTGAAGATGACCGCTCCGCGCTACCAGGACATTCCGGCCAGCGCCATCCCGGAAGTGACGGAAGACGACGGCACCAAGGCGCGCATCATTTGCGGCGAGTTCTGGGGCAAAACGGGTCCGGTGGAGGGCGTGGCGGCAGATCCGCGCTATGTGGACATCTCCGTTCCGCCCGGCAAGCGCCGCCGCATCCAGGTGGAGACCACGCGCAACGCATTCGCCTACGTTTTTGCCGGTGCGGGCACCTTCCGCGATGCCTCGGCGCCGCAGGCCGTGTTGACCGAGTCGGCGGTCGACCCGAATGCGGCCCCCGTTTACGACGCCAAAAACCACTCTCTGGTTCTCTTTGACCGTGGGGACGAGATCGTCGTGCAGGCCGGTCCCGAGGGCATTCGGTTCCTGCTGGTTTCCGGCCAGCCGCTGGAGGAACCGGTGGCGTGGTACGGGCCGATCGTGATGAACACAGACGCCCAACTGCGGCAGGCCATGCACGAGCTGCAAAGCGGAACCTTCATTCGGCACGGGTGAAGACTGACGGTGGTCGGTACCAGCGGCCGACCGGGCGGTTTCCCATCCTTTCCGCAAAAGGACGCGGAAGGGTGGGCGAACCATCCGATCCGGGCGGTCATTGAGAAGATCCCGGCTCCGGCGGACGTTATTAGCTAAGGTGTTCCGACAGTTCGTCTTCTTCGGTCCCCCGCCCCCAGATGACGCCCCACTTCTCCAGATAGACGAGGCCCAGGCCGAGGCCGATCACGAACACTCCCACGGAGGAGTACTCCATGACGCTGAGCCGCCTGCCCTCCGCTTCAGTCTGGTACACGACGATCCCGTGGATATTGCGCGGCGTCATGCGCGATTGCTCCGGCGCAGGCCATTTGGGCAAAGTGGCCAGATAGTGCGTGGAGACAGTGGCAGAGATGAGCAGGCCCGCCAGTCCGGGCAGCAGAAACAGTAGTGCGACAAACTTGAGCGTTGCCAACTGTGCAGCTTTCATGTCATCGACCTCAGCTTCAACGAAGGAAAGAACGCCCCGGTATCCCGCAGTATATCCACCTTCGACCCACTAAGCCGCGCGGAATGTGAGACTTCTCAGCATAGAAAGTAACTATAATCAGGGGTATCGGTCATGCGTCGCGAGGTTACCGCCTCCCCGCGATAATCATTACTTGTGCTCGTCCGGGTCGCGAATCCGGCTAGCCTCAAAGCTCACAATCTTCCACGCGCCCTGCTCAGTCCGCACATACACGCGGATATAGCGGTAGCTGCCGGAGATATCTCCCTGGGGGGTAGTGCCGCTGACCTCGGCCCGCGAGGTGACCAGTGCCGTGGTCCCATAAAACCGTACCTTGCGGTCGGAGATTTCGAGGGCCGTGATATGGGTCATTCCGGTGCGGAGGTTGGCGAGTGCCTGGTCTTTGGATTGCAATGTGCCGTTGGGGGTGATGCCCATGTAGTCGTCGGCCAGCAGCGACTCCATGGCCGACGTATTGCCTTTTAATACGGCAATCCGCCACGCATCTTCCAGTTGGTCGATTTCGCGGCGGTTTTCGTGTTTCTGCGCACGCGGCGTCCCTCCATAGAGGGGCGCAGCACAGGACGCCAGCACCAGTGCGGCGAGCACCGGAATGAGCATCAAAGCGGGTAAAACCCAGCGTGGAATGCGCATGGAAAGGTCTTTCGTAGCTTCCGACATAAACGTAACGGATACTAGCCCCGCAACCGCGAGCCGGTCAATGCACAACGATCCACAGCCTGTTACGTGTCAAACAATTCTTTCCTGCACGAAATTCACCATTTCTCGTGCAGGAAACCTGCGGATTGGACGACAGTAAAAATCAAACGAGAGCAACCAGATTTTCCACGCTGCGCTCCCGCATCTTCTGGTAAAGTCCGCCCACGGCATGCTTCTTGAAGTGCTCCGATTCGCGGTGTTCCGCCAGCGCCTTTGAATCGCGGTACTGCTCGTAGATAAGCACCGTGTCCGGGTCGCCCTCCATCTGATGGGGAATGTAGCTGGTGCATCCCGCCTCCAGGCGCGAGGCGGTGGCCAGCAGGCGCAGGGACTCTGCTATATCGGCGCGGTCTTCCGAGGCAAACTTCAGCCGTACCAAAAAACTGATCATGAAGCACAATCCTTTTTTACCTGCGAAATCAAGCGCAGGACGATCATCAAAGTTTACTTGTGAAGTCCTTCGAGCGCGGCAGAAAACTCGGGAAGAAGCATGGTCTGATCCCGATCCGGGCCGGTCGAAACCATTCCGATTTTGGCGCCGCTTTCCCGCTCCTGGAAGCGCAGATACTCTTGCGCCGCGGCGGGCAGCTTGTCGAACTCCGTAATTCCCTCGGTCGAACTCTGCCAGCCCTTCAACGTCGTATACACCGGCTTGATCCGCTCCAGGCCCTGTACGTCGGCGGGAATCTCGTCGGTGACTTTGCCGCCGATCTCGTAGCCCACGCAGACTGGTATATCGGCCAGCTCATCCAGCACGTCCAGCTTGGTGATGACCAGCCATTCGGCGCCATTGACCTGGTTGGAGTAGCGCAACAGGGGAATGTCGAGCCAGCCGCAGCGGCGAGGCCGGCCGGTGACCGCGCCATATTCGTTACCGCGCGCCCGCAGATGGTCGCCGACTGCTTCGTGGATTTCGGTTGGGAAGGGTCCCTCGCCCACGCGCGTCACGTACGCCTTGGTCACGGAGATCACGGTGCCGATGGCCGTCGGTCCCACGCCGGTACCCGTCGCAGCGCCGCCTGCGGTTGCCGAAGACGAGGTCACAAACGGATAGGTTCCGTGATCGATGTCCAGCATGGTTCCCTGTGCGCCCTCGAACATGACGCTGCCGCCTTCGGCCAGAATCTTGTGCAGCATGCGCCCGGTGTCGGCCACAAACGGGCGCACCTGCTCGGCTGCCGCGGCATATTCGTCGTACATTTTCGCCGGGTCCAGCGGATCGGTGCCAAACAGCGCATGGGCAATGGCATTCTTCTCGCCGCAAGCCGCATCAATGTGGGTCTTCAAGAGCTCCGGCCGGAGCAGATCCACGACGCGCAGACCGCTGCGCGCCATCTTGTCTTCATAGGCCGGCCCGATGCCCCGGCTGGTGGTGCCGATCTTCTTGCGTCCCGGCGCGCTTTCGGCGGCCAGTTCGATCATGCGATGGTAAGGCAAAATGACCTGCGCGCGGTTGGACACAAAAAGCTGCTCGTCCACGGCCACACCCAGGTCGCGCAGTTTGGCTACTTCTTTGAGGAAGGCGATCGGATCCAGCACCACGCCGTTGCCGATGATGCCCCGGCAGCCCGGCCGCAGCACGCCGCAAGGAATCAGTTGCAGCACAAACTTGTGCTCGCCGATGACGACCGTGTGCCCGGCGTTGTGTCCGCCGGCATAGCGCGCAACGGCGGTAAACCGCTCGCTCAGCACGTCCACGATCTTGCCCTTGCCTTCGTCGCCCCATTGGGCACCCAGCACTACCGCCGTCTTTGCTCGCATGTTCAGTCCGCTTCCCTGATGATGAGGTTCTGAATTCATGAAAATGTAGGAATTGTCATCCGGGGCGCAGCACAGTCGAAAACCCTGTGATCCCATTCCCAGACGAGCAGACCCCCGAAGGCCCACACCATTTTCGATGATAAACCCTGGGTGGATTTGCCGTTCGCCCAAGTCGGCCGGGCGCCGGGGCAATCGCAGGAACGACAGATAACTGCTGGCGGAGGCTCGATTCGCCCCTCCGGGGCGAGCGGCATTTGATAGACCAGGTTCCCAGGGGTGCGCTTCGCTTCCCCTGGGCTATCATCGACCCCCCAACGGGAGAAAAGTCGGCTGTTCGGGACCCCTACCGGGAGAAAAGCCGGCTACTCGGCCGATCAAAACGAGACCGGGAACCAATGATGTAAACAAGATTCGTTCATGTGATTGCGCTGGGCCAAGCGCCGCGGGAATGTTGCTTCCCTGGTGCACTTCGGCCCAGGGTTCGAACGAAAGTCACCGCTTGCGCGACTATGGGAGCGAGTTTGGCGTCTAATTGAGTGAGATGAGTACAGTCGCGTTTGTTCGCCCTCTTTTCGGCCAGAATTCCAAAACCGCTGCGAACGAGCAGGTGCGGCAGGAGAGCCTCGCCATTTCCCAGGGGCTGAAGCGCCAGGACCCGGGGCTGCTGGACGAGCTGATCGTTCGCTACCAGCACCGGCTGCTGCGCTATCTGCTTTATTTGACCAGCAATCGCGAGATGGCCGAGGACCTGTTTCAGGAGGTCTGGATGCGGGTGATGGTGCGTGGCGCCCAGTTCAATGGCAACGCCCGCTTCGACACCTGGCTGTTTACCATTGCACGCAACCTGGTGATCGACCAGCGGCGCAAGCGGACCATGTCCAGCCTGGACGAGTTGGTTGAGGGCAACGGCGACGACGACCGGCCCATGAGTTTTGAGGTTGCCGGCGACGAGCCCAGTCCGTTCGACCGGTTTTCCAATCTCGAGGACCGCGAACAGATTGCAGCCGTGTTGCTCGAAATGGACACGCTCTACCGCGAGGTGCTGGTTCTCCGATTCCACGAGGAATTGTCCCTGGAAGAGATCGCCAAGGTGACGCGCGCTCCGCTTTCGACCGTGAAATCAAGACTTTATCGTGGATTGGCCGCGATCAAGCCTAAGCTGGAGCGCAGCCGCATGCGTCGCCAGGAGACGGTGTGAAGACACTTGGGCCGGACACTTGCGGTGCGGCCGCCAAAGACGGTCCGAAGCCTGAACCCAACGCCGAATCGAGCGCTGAACGCGACCTGGTTTCTGCCCTGGCTGGGTCCCAAGCTAACCGTGAACGTGCCGTGGCCCATCGCACGCGGCGCGTCGTCATTGCCTCGCTGGGCGTCATGCAGGAGCAGAAGGCGGGGCGCAAGCGAGCCCGTGCCCTGGCGATGGCGGCTACCCTGGTGGTCATCTTGGTGCTTGGCCCGCTGGTGTGGTGGGCTGGCGAAACGCTGATCGAGGAAGAGCATTTGAGCGGGCTGACGGGCCAGTTGAGCTTGTGGATTTTCTTCCTTGGCGCGGCGTTGCTGGCCTCGGCGGTGCTGGCCGGATGGTTACGGCGCAAGCCTTGAAGCGCCACCCGCCGCAGGGCTACCTCTGGTCCCGGCAAAGCGATCGCTAAGCACAATGTTGCCAATCGAGACGAGGAGTGCTTCTGCCTGCGGCGGGACAATTTGCGCACAATGAACTGCGCCAAGAGGCAGGCAGGCATACTATGCAATTGGATCGATGACGACCTGAGTGGCGGACACCACTTGCTTTTCAAACCGGGAGACTGTCTAGAACGAGAAGTTCCTCTCTGCCGATAGAGTCCACGGCGGTGCGCTGTCGGAGGTTTTGATGCAATCAACGGCAGAAAATGAAATTGCCAATCAAGGCTGGGCGGCGTTTTTGGCTCAGATCAATGAACTCAAGGATGCGGTCTCGGTCGGCGACCTGAAGCGGCGCCTGGTCGCTGACGGCGACTCAAGCGAAGTCGACAGCGCGTGCCACGCCATCAACCAGATTCTGGACACCATCACCTTGACGTTTGATCGTGCCGTAACGTCGGTTGACAACATGAGCATCGGACGCATTCCGCCCCCGTTCGAGGATGGATTCCCGGGCGACTTTCGCCGAGCCAGGAATGTCTGCAATCACTTCATTGACGTAATCAACCGACGCAACATCCAAATTGCGAAGATGACAGAAGCCGCCGCGCGCGGCGATCTGCATGTGCGCGCCAATGTCGAGGAATTCACGGGCGCCAACCGCCGCATCTTCGAGGGTTTCAACTCGATGTTCGATGCATGGCTGGCGCCGGTTGCGGAAATCGAACGCGTGTTGACGGCGCTGGCGCAGATGGATCTGACGGCACGGGTGGACGGCCACTACGACGGCGAATACCAGCGAATTGCGACACTGCTGAACACGGTTTGCCTGAAACTCACTAAGGAGGTTCAGGAAATCATGCAGCATACGACGGTGATGGCGTCGACCTCCGGAGAACTGACAGCGATTACGAAAGAGCTGTCGCGCGGCGCCGACGAGACCAGCCGCATGGCTGCCTCGGCGGCAAAGACGAGCGAGACAGTTTCCGAAGGGCTCAGCGCGGTCGCGGCCGGATCCGGCGAGATGTTGAGCTCAATTCGGGAGATTTCAGCCAACACCGGGAACGCATCGACCGTTGTGCAGACGGCCGTCACGGCAGCCGAAAGCACGACACAGAGGATCAGCGACTTGGGCCGCTCTTCTGAACAGATCAGCAAGATTATCAAGACCATCACCCGCATTGCTCAGCAAACCAACCTGCTGGCGTTGAATGCCACCATCGAGGCGGCTCGCGCAGGGGAAGCGGGCAAGGGCTTTGCGGTGGTTGCCACCGAGGTGAAAGAACTGGCCAAGGAAACAGCGAAGGCCACGGACGAAGTGAGCAAAAGCATCGAAGACATCCAACGCAATACGCGTGAGAGCATTGCCGCCATCGCCGGCATCGCAACCGTGACCAGGGAAATCAGCGGCATCACGCAGACCATTCGGGATTCGGTCGAAGGGCAGGCCGCGATAACCAACGAGATGGGTCGCTTTGTCTCCGACGCTGCGCAGACCGCTTCAGCGATCGCCAAAGAGATGGGCGGGCTTGCCGAGGCTGCGCGCGGCACCAGCGCCAGTGCGACGCGTACCGACTCCTCCATCGCGGACCTGAACAAGGTCCTCGCACAACTGAGAACCTTTGTAGCGCTGTTTAAAATCTGAAGATTTTATGGTTGTAGCTCTGCGACCGCTCGGCCTGCAACCACCTAGATAGATCACTCGCGCGGTACAAGAAACCAGGCGGGGCACGCGTCCCCAGATAAGGACTGACCGCATCCTCTTGCCGCGGCCCCAGAAGCAATGGAGAAATATCACAATGCCTATCTCTAAAGCACCCAATCGTTGGATCGTCGCGTTCGCCGGCGTCCTGATGCAAGTCGCACTCGGATCGGTTTATGCGTGGAGCGTCTTCCGCACGCCCTTGATGCGCCAGTTGCATGCATCCATCTCCGAGGTCAGCCTGACCTTCACCATTGCTATCTTCACCCTGGGCTGGGCCGCTTTTGCCGGCGGTCTATGGATGCGCGCCAAGGGCCCCCGCGTGGTTGGCCTCACAGGCGGACTGCTCTACGGACTGGGAGTTCTGCTGGCAAGCTTTTCAGGGCACGGCCTATGGGTTCTCTATTTGACCTATGGCGTGTTGGGCGGGGCGGGCATCGGCTTGAGTTACATTGTGCCCATTGCGACGCTGGTCAAGTGGTTTCCCGATCGCCGCGGATTCATTACCGGCGTGGCCGTCGCCGGGTTCGGCGCGGGAGCACTGGTTACCGCGCCCATCGCCACACGGCTTATTCAGCTTGTTGGCGTTTTGCAAACTTTTGCCTGGCTGGGCTGCGCTTCGCTGGTGCTGGTGATGGGATCGGCCCTGCTGATGCGGGAACCGCCGGTGGGCTGGAAGCCGGCTGGCTGGCATCCTGCCGCTGGCACTGCGGCCGTTGTGGCTCAGAGCTATACGCTGCGCCAGGCGCTCTCAAGCTGGCAATGGTATGCACTGTGGGCTGTACTGTTCCTCAACGTCTCGGCGGGAATCTCGATTATCAGCCAGGCTTCACCGATGGTGCAGGAGATTACGGGCGTGAATGCCGGCATTGCGGCAACCATGGTTGGCATCATCTCTCTGGCCAATGGAGGAGGGCGCTTTCTTTGGGCTTGGCTCTCCGACGGCATTGGGCGGCGCTGGGTATTTCTGGCCATGTTTGTTTTGCAGGCGGTGCTTTTTCTGCTGCTGCCGCGAGTCCACTCCTTTGGGCTGTTCACGGCGCTGGCTTGCGTGATCCTGCTCTGCTACGGCGGCGGATTCGGCACCATGCCGGCCTTCTGCGCCGACTACTTTGGACCGCGCGATGTGGGCGCGATTTATGGGCTGATGCTGACGGCGTGGGGATGCGGAAGCGCCCTGGGCCCGATTCTGATTGCGCATGTGCGCCAATCCACAGGCAGGTATGAGCAGGCATTGCTGACGCTGGCCGCCCTGATGGCGTGCGCCGCAGTGATTCCGTTCTTCCTGAGGGCCCCGACTCGCGCCGGAGCGGCCGGTCCGACGGATTCAGGAATGACTCTCCTTCCCGACGCTGCCGATCTCAAGGTGAAGCCGGGATTGGTGTGACGTTCAAAGGTGCCGGCCAAGCGAAATGCGCGGCTGGAGAATGCAATTGCCAGTCTGCGAGTGGTCCTGAGGGCCGGAAGGCCCTCAGGACAGCCGCCCTGGAGAGCGGCGCTGCGGTTAGTGGCGACCAGTGAGAAACGCTAGCAAGTCGGATGCGGGTTCTTGAACACGATCTCGATCGGCAGCCAGTCGGTCAGACGCTTGGAGTCGATTTCCGCATCCCCGGCCTGGCTGGAGAGAGACGACCGGGCAAGCGCCACGGACAGCTTGATCTTCCCGTTCACGCAGTAAGCTCCAAGGTACCTCGACAATTCCTTGTCAGCCGCGGCCAGGTAGTCAGCGGGAATCGCGCCCGCCGCGCCCGAAATATCAACCGGAGCCATGACCATCTGGTTCACCATTGGCCCGCGCTTGGAAACTGTTGCCGTGTCGAACCGC
>Ga0255354_1000272_pt1 | contig 32937 bp, 23 predicted proteins | sample HBST50metaG_FD_189942 | JGI IMG/M metagenome (GOLD analysis project Ga0255354, IMG submission 189942) | Peat soil microbial communities from Stordalen Mire, Sweden - H.B.S.T50 | ecosystem: Environmental > Terrestrial > Soil > Wetlands > Peat | place: Sweden: Norrbotten County, Stordalen Mire...
GCCGAGTCTGGCTCCCACAAATCGCACTTCGCGGTCCACAGCGGCGAGGCGGGGCCATTCAACGCCAGCAGCAGATCGGCGAGCGCGGGAAAGGCCGACGCCTCCACAATTTCGCCGACGCGCTCCGGGCTGCGGCGCAGGTCAACTAATCCGGGCCAAAGGGCATCGATGACCGGCGCTCCGCCGCCAACCTCAACTTCCCAGTCAGTTTCCATTCGATTGCCCGGTTACCGTCAGCAGATAGCGCATCACAGATGCCTCTGCCCAGTGAATCTCGTTGCCGGAATCTTTGGAAAGATAGGCGCAGTGGCCGCCGTGGCGGGTCTCCACAAAGGTCACTTGTGGATTGGCCTGGAGTTTGGCGCGAGTCTCTGGAGTAAGCCGGACAAAGGGGTCGTCCTGAGCACACAAGACGAGTGTAGGAACGGCAATACGGTCCACTACACGAGCTGCGGCGGCGCGGTCATAGTAGTCGCTGGCGTCACGGAAGCCCCAGTAGCGGGCCACAACCTTGTCGTCGAACTGGCGCATGGAACGCACCGGCCCAATGCTCCTGGTCTCGTAAAGATGGGGAAACAGCTTTGCCTTGCGGTGAAAACGGCGCATCAAACCGCGCAGAAAATGCCACTCGTAGGCGCGGTTGAGCGGCTCATGCAGCGCGTCGGAGCCAGCCGCCAGGTCAACAGCCGGGCACACTGCAGCCACGGCGCACAGCGGAGCAACTCTTCCCCACTCCCCGGCCAGTTTGAGTACCAGATTGCCGCCCATCGAGTAGCCCACCAAGGCCACCCGTTGCAAACCGAAGTGCTGGGCAAAGTGGGCCACCACCGCTTCCAGATCCGCTGAAAGGCCGGAGTGATAGAGCGTAGGGGTAAGTTCATCCGTGCCACCGCAATTGCGCATGTTCATGCGGATGACGTTGCATCCGGCAGCCCAGGCGCGGGCAGCTATGCCAAGAATGTAACGGGATTCCGAGGAGCCTTCAAGCCCATGCACCAGCACCAGCGTGAGCCGCGCTGCGCGCTCCGGCTCAGCCTGCCAATGGCAGTGGCACAGTACGCGGCTGCCGTCGGCCGGATCCACCACGACGATTTCTGGCTCGGAAGGAAGGAGAAAGGCTGGACGCGGAAAATAGTTTCCCACGATTGTCTGCAAATGGCCGTTGCTCAGGCCAATCCGAGGCTCAAACGCAGTCAACCACGCGAGCGGCCTGGGGGCCGCACCGTCCATCGCAATATTTTCAGGGGTTTGAGATTCCACGGGAACTCGGGGGACTTCGATAAGCGGCTTGTGGCCTGTCCGGTCCGTGTGAAGATTGGGGCGGCGGGTGGGGATCGAACCCACGACATCCTGTGCCACAGACAGGCGTTCTGCCACTGAACTACTGCCGCCATCTACTTTTTAATTGTAGCATCGAATCAGCCCATTCCATAATTGGCCAGCTCATGCCCAACCCCACTCCCAACACGGCGTCCTCACAGCCTGCAGATCGCTGGAATCAAGGCGCCTGGCTCTTCCGCGACCGGACCCTTCACGGACTGGAAATTCTGCTGGACGAGGCCTTCGTCCTGCCTGGCACCGGCATCCGTTTCGGACTGGACGGGATCATCGGCTTAATTCCTGGGCTGGGCGACGTACTGACCGGACTGTTGTCGCTGGTGATTCCTCTGGCGGCCTGGGTTCGCGGCGTGCCTTATGTGACTCTGGCGCGCATGGCCGTCAACCTCGGCATCGGCGTGCTGGTGGGATCAATTCCCTTCTTTGGTGACTTCTTCGACATCGCATGGAAGGCCAACCGCCGCAACTATCGCCTGCTCTGCCGCCACTTGGACGAACCACGACGGCACAGTTGGAGAGACTGGGCGTTTCTGCTGCTGCTGGGAGCAGGCCTGGCGCTGGTCTTCGCCATCCCCTTGGCGCTGCTGGTTTGGCTAGCGGTCTGGCTGACCAAACGCTAGGCTCTCTCTTCCAAACCAACACTAAACCAATTCGCGATACAATCGGTGAAGTACGTCGGGGCGTAGCGCAGCCTGGTAGCGCATCTGCTTTGGGAGCAGAGGGCCGGGGGTTCGAATCCCTCCGCCCCGACCAGCTTAAACTACTTTATAATCAATAGCTTAAAAATTAGAAAGTCAGAGGTGATACCGGGGGTGATACCGTTTTGCTAGACTTTTCCTATGCAGGTGAATGTCACTAAGCGAATCGATACCCCGGACGGAAAGCGATACTGCCCCGTCGTCATCGCTGCGAATGGCCGCGTCAAGCCAGGCTGGGTAATGGTGAATGGCCGGCAGGAAAAACACCCTGAAGGCGCCTACTATCTGGAGTGGCGCGAGGACGGCCAGCGCAAGCGTCTCTCTGTCGGCAAGGATGCGATCGTCGCCTCGAATTGCCAGGTGCGGAAACATGCCGAATTGATGGCGCTCGCGCAAGGACTGGAAGTCTCCGCGCCGAAAGAAGGCGACGCGCGATGCCTGATTAGTTCCGCGGTCAAGGACTTCCTCGAAGAGGTGAAGCTAACCAAGCAGGACAAGACCTGGCGCGGATACCAGATCGCGCTGCAATATTTCCGGGAATCGTGCGACAAGCAGTACGTCGAGGACCTGGAGCGCATCGATCTGCTGCGGTACTCCGCATTCCTGCGCGAGAGGAAAAAGCTCGCTCCCCGCACCGTCCATAACAAGTTTGCAAATTTGCTTACGTTTCTGGACGCGCAGGGACTCCCCAAGCTGGTCGGGAAAAACGACCGTCCCCGATTCGTCAAACAGGAAGTCGAAGTCTTCGAGGATGACGATCTGCCGACGCTGCTCCGTGTCTGCTCGCACTATCACCGCACTTTGTACGATTTTCTTCTCATGACGGGATTTCGCGAGCAGGAAGCAATGTACGTGACGTGGGGAGACGTTCACTTCAAGACGCATACGATCAACATGCGTTGGAAGCCGCAATACAACTGGACGCCGAAGGCATATAAAGAGCGCGAAGTTCCCGTTCCCGACGCATTGCTGACAACGCTAGAAGAATATAGAAAGACGCTTCCGCCGAAGCGGGCTGGGGCCAGCGCGCTTGTCTTCACCACGGCAAGCGGCCGGCCTGACACGCACATGCTGCGCGCGCTCAAACGGAATGCGCAGAAGGCAGGCCTGGACCCGGATCATTTCTGGCTGCACAAGTTCCGCGCGACCTTCGCAACGATGCACCTGCAGGCCGGGGTTGATCTCCGCACGGTCATGACCTGGATGGGCCAAACAAACCTTGAGAGCGTCATTCGCTACCTCAAACCGGCGCGGAATCAAGCAATGCGCGAAAAGGTCAACACGACCTTTGGCCATCCAACTCAAGCCGGGAACCCTTCATCACAGGGGATACGGCCGGCGAAGGACAACGAGGAAGACGTAAACACGCGTCTCGTTGAGTCAAGCCAGAGGAACTGACCGGTGCCATAGGCATTTGCGGGAACCAATCCGCGTCGGGCAAATGGATGTTGCCTGCTGGAGATACGCCAATTCCCGCACTACGCCGCAATAAACCGCTCGCGCAGCCACCGTCCGGTCGCGGCGGGATCGAAGCGAATCATGCCGTCAATTCTGAGGTGAGGCATTCGGCCCGACTTGGCAAGCGCATAGATGTGCTTTCCAGAACATCCCAGGAGTTCTGCTAAATCGTGTGCGGACCACGCCCCCCGCCGGGACTCAACTACCGCAATAATCTCTGCCTGCACCGGTAATGTCTCTTGCGGTGTGGCGTTGCTGTCAGAATTTTTCGGCGTGGAAGAGCTTCGGACGCGTTCGGGCGGTTTGTTGCCTCGTGTCCGATTTTGGTAGCCGGCAGGAGTCATGGGGGACGCCGTCCTTGCCATTGCAGGCTGTGTTCTTCTCTCTGGCATAGATCGCCTCGGGCCGTAGATTTGCTACCTCGTGATCTGACATTGACGAAAGTCAGTGCGCTTGTCCAATGCAAATTCGTACGGGCATTATGCACCTTTGTAATAACGCCCTTAAAAATAAGGTCTCATTTTGTGCAACCTAACGATTTCAGGGCGCGTCCAATGGTCATCAAGATTCTTGCAGTGTAGATTCTAAATCGCTGCGTGATGCAAGCTCGCTGTCCTACCTCGATTCCCCAATGGAGGATAGCCATGGTGCTTCCAGATCTACAACTCCTGCGAGCGGCCATCGTGCTGGCAGAGGAACTCAATTTCTCCAGAGCCGCCGAACGATTGCACATTCAGCAACCGACGCTGAGCAGGCAGATTCTCAGGTTGGAGAGCCAGCTCGGCGTTCGGCTCTTTGTGCGCAATCACCAAAACGTCGAGATCACCGAGGCTGGCCGCCACTTTGTCGAAGGGGCACGCACTGTGCTCTTGGACGTAGAGCACGTTGTGTTGAGCACATCGGCGGTTTTTCATGGCGCCGACGAACTGCTCAACATCGGCAAATCTCCTTACACCGACCCGTTTCTAGTAACAACACTTCAATTGGTTCGCTTGCCGCTTTTCCCGGCTCTGAAAGTGAAGTTCTGGAGCAACTATTCACACGAGCTTGCGCAGATGGTCGCTGCGGGAAAACTTGATATGGCACTGGTCACGGCTGTTCCTGACGTGCCCAATCTCAGTTTTCAGACGCTTGCTGAAGCCCCGCTCTACATTGTCTTGTCCAAAGGAGATTCGCTCGCCAATCGCAGGGAACTGCGTTTGGAGGATCTGCATGACTGCGACTGGATTCTTCTCGCTTCTTACGTCAATCCGCGAGTGTTCGAGATGATCCAGACTGTCGCTTCCGAGAAGGGCATCGCGGCTTCCGACCGGCATTATGTAATGACTGCGGAGGAGGCATCGGAACTAATTCGCGCGCGCAAGGGAGTGGCATTCCTGCCGCGCGATGCTGCTTGGCGCATCGCCTGCGATGGGATTGCCATGCGGCCACTCAGAGAAGAGCGTCTGAAACTCTTTACCCGTCTGGCGACGCGGCCCGATAATAAACCCCGGTTGCTAAGTGAATTCGTTCGCGCCGCGGGACGCAGGTGGAGCAGCATTTCGCCTCCTCAGCAGGGGCGCTTACCTCTGGCCGGGTGAGTCGGCATCTGGCAAATTGTTTTTGTTTCCGCCCGGAACTTCGACTTCACGCACCTCCACATTGAGCGGACCATCCAGCCCGCACTTAGGGCATGTATAGATGCCTGAGGTGATGGCTCTGCCCGAAAACTCTTCTCTTCGGAAGGCGCTTCCACAGTGGATACATACGTGGAAGTGCTCAAATAGCGGCTGCTGCATATCTGGATCGTCTATCATGGGGGAGTTTCCGTCCTTGTTGCCTTGTAGGTTCGTACAACCTCGCATTAGTGGGAAGCCGTTTTTCGGAAGCGATGACTATGGCTGGGGTGAGCAACGCCTTTGGCCAAGAATGAACTACGAACTTCGCCGACCAGTGGAGCAACACACGCGGCCGAAAAAGCTGCATTTGTGACAATCTTTTCAAAGATATAGGAACCTCCTGTTCCACGAACTCTGGAGCGGCCATCCTCGACGCTTGACCGGTCCCTGCACAGCAATCACGTTCTGCAAATTAAGCCTGTGGGTTCGCCCGACTAAAGCGGAGTTTCATTGCAGATATTCGGACTTGTCGTGAGTCGCTATCCAGTCGTCTGTACGAAAACGGAAGCAAAATACAGCGCGCTCGCGGAATCGCGGCGTGGCGTGACGCAGCGCGTGGGTCTTTGCCTCCCACTGGAGCCGCTTGCGCTTTTCTAGCCAACGGTCGAATCGCGCCATGCCTATCAGTGCAAAGACTGCAACACACAAGAGGAGGGGCATTCCCACCGCGAGGCCCAGCGCGAATTTCAATCCAGCAAGAAACATCGCTTATCGTGTCTCCTTTCTGCCTTGAAGGCTGGATCTCATTTCCCCGCGAAATACATAGAAGCGGTGCCAGCATTGCAGGCACCGATACGGGCGCAGACCGAAGGGCAGGAATAATAAATCTTGCCATTGAAACCGCGAGCGCCGCACCCAATCGCATTCCGGACAAGCCGGACATCTCTGCCGCTTGTCCAGCGATTGAGCCCGCATCTGCTTCACATCCGCTGTACGGTTCATCCGGCTCCTCAGGCCAGAACGCCCTGGAACAGCGAGGACTTCAACAGGCTGGCGAATTCACTATCCGAGGATGCGAACTGGATTTCGAGATTGCCGAGGTTGGAATGAATCGACGTGGCCGCCAGAGCTTGCTTCTCGACTTCTGGAGCAGACATCTTGCGAAGAGTGATGGCCGCGTTGAAGATTGAAGAAAGAGTAGCTGCGATGAAGTTGTCGCCCGTCTCGATGCTCAGGTTGAGATGCACTCCGTGCTGAAAGTCCATGCCGTATCGGCACGACTGAAGGTGTTTCTTTACGGTCTCGAAGTCGGTGACAGAACCAGCGTTGCCAAGAAGCTGATGAACCATGAACTGCGTGCCCTTCTCGTCGAGTACGCTCCAAAGCGGCTCGGTGTCTACGGACTTCATGGCTTCCATCAGGGGTGCATTGGTCAGCAAGCTGGGCGCAACGCCGTCGCGGGCATCAAGGGCCGCCCTCACTGCATCAGGAGTTCCGAAGACCATCGTGGAAGGATCGACAAAGCAGGCAACCATGCCTGTCTTGATCAGGGGATAGACCTTGTTGGTGCGGACAAGAGTAGGTTTCAATTTCTGTTTGCGGAAGCTGGCTACGATCTCTTGAACTGCGAACTGGCCTTGCGCGATGCCTACAGTCGCCAACGTGTCGCCGGAACCCTTCGTCCGGAAGAGTACGAAGTCCAATTGCTCCACGTCGTGGTTGTCGTTCAGTCCGGATTTGCGCAGCGCCTCGTCGAATGGCTTGAGTTCGGGAGGCATCACACGGTCCCGCAAACTCATTGCCGCCGTTGAGTTCTGCATGGCCCGGTAGTCGATCACGACTAACTGCTGCACGTCATGGGGAATTGCCGTGCGCGCATCGGTGGACAACTGGGCTGCCGGAGACACTGTAGCCGTGGTCAGCAGCAGAACCGGAACTGAAACCTTCGCCAAAAATTTCAAGAAGTACATTTTCGTCTTCCTCCTACATGCAACTTTTTTGAAAGCTGCATGACTACGCTCATTGAGCCGCAGCCGCAACATCTTGGCTGTCTTCTGTCGGCTTCATCGCCATCAATTCGATTGCAGCAAATAGATGGCCCATGGCTGCGTGGAATCGACGCCCAAAACAAAGATGGCGTTCTTCTTGTCGATTTGACCGGCGATTGCGACGGCTTTGAAGGAATATGCCTTGCCCGTTGTGTTCGCCGCATAGTTTGCACCCATCCACACGGTGGCGTTGGTATACAAGCCATTACTGGTTTGGGCGGCTCCGAGGTCAATGGCGAAGTCACAGTTGCTGGAGGTGTAGGTCGTGGGATCGTCGTTCGTGTAGTCGCCGCCGTAGATCCCATTGCTTAGGGGGCCTGTCTGAGCGGCTAACGAGGCGCAACCGGACGACGTACTGGAATAGTTGAACGAGGCGAGATGCGAGGTCCAGCCGGAGGAGTTAGCTAAGCCGGGATTGAGATTGTATACACCCGCGCCGTAGATGAAACCGAGATACTGTGCGCCAATGACCGCACTGGTGCTTAGCGCGCTTGACGGCTTAAGCAGCCCCACGGTGCCGGTGCCCGCGCCGAGAGTATTGTTGTAAGGGGATACAGTTTTGCCGCTCGTTGAGACGAGTTGACCTGTCGCATTATCGTCTTCCACCAGAAGGCCGCTGTTAGCGCCGATTCCTATCTTCGCTTGCGCGGGTACGATTTGGCCGTTTCCAGGATCGGTAATGACCAACTGTCCTGGCACGTCGGTTATGTAGCCATAGGAAGTCGACCCGCAGGCCCCGGTCGCGGAAGAGGAACCAGAAATCGCCGTTCCTCCCTCCGAAGGCAGAATGTACTGGTTGATATTCTTGAGGGTAACCGTGCTGCCGCTGGAACTGATGTCCACGCTTCCATAGGCCGTCTCGGCGGTTGGATCCCACGATGTCCCACCGCCGGCAGTGCCCGCAGTTCGTAGAGGCGACGGGATGGTGAGGAATTGATATGTTTGCGACGTAGTAAAGTTTGGACATTGCGTGGCGGCCACCAACGGCGCTACCGGCTGCCCATGCAACTGCACCAACCCTCCCGTCTGATCCGCTAGCTCCAACGCGAAGGCAGGCTGGAAAGGGATATAGGTTTCGGCAATATACGCAGCATTGACGTTGTTATTCGAGACGTAGTATGTTTCCATGCTCAGGTTGCGCAGACCGCTCTGGCCAACCGAAAGAACACCGGCATTGAGGACCTGGGAGCCAGGGACACTCGGAAGCCCGTATGCCGTTTGCGAGAAAGTTCCAGCCCCAGCCGTATCGTCCATGGTGTAGGTCAGCGGAGTCTCAAGAGACGCGCTAGTGCCGTAATAGTAAGTCGTCCCGGCGACATAAGGCGCGAAGTAGGTTTGCGGGGTCGATGTGGTTGTGGACGTCTGCTTGGTTGTACTCCCGCCGCATCCGGCAATCAGGAATGCCATCAATACGCCGCCCAGCAAACCGGCCTTGCCCGCGAGCCTGTGGAACAAATTGTTTTCCCGTTCAGAGTGCTGCATAAAGCTCTCCTTCATGTTAGAAACTGCCTTTCAGCGCAAACTGAAAGATGCGCGGGTCGTGCGCGTCCACCGGGTGCAGGAAGGAGTTGCCCGTGAGACAACCGGATGCTCCCGCGGAGTAGAACTCGCTCTGGCTGCCATAACAGTTGATGACATTGTTGCCGGTGTTGCCCGGATTGGAGGGATCGGTAATGCGGAACTGCGTGTGATTGAAGATGTTGAATGCCTCGGCGCGGAACTCCAGATCGAGCTTCTCCTGGAAGGGCTTGAAGTGCTTGAACATCGACATATTGAAGTTGATGCGCGATGGATTCCGGAGATAGTTGCGGCCGGAGTTGCCAAAGGTAAGGCCGCGCGGCGCGGCAAAGGCTCCTGGGTTGAGGAGCAGCGGGCCGACATTGTTTCCTCCCTGTGCGACGTAAGGTTTACCGATCTTGGCATTCCCAATCACGTCCGCGTAGGAACCGATTCCCAGTCCGTTTCCTACCCCGGCGTTATCGGCCGCGCCGGTGCCGTTGCCACCGCCGCCGTTGATGACACTGAAAGGGGTACCGGTTTCAAAGGCAGTAATGCCGCTGAGCTGCCATTTGCCCAACAGTGTTTTCACGAGCGGAGAAAAGTTCGAATGCGTCGATCCCGTTTCATGAGCGTCGTCAGCGCCTCCGGCCAGATGCACGAAGCCGTCAAGCAGCTTCAGAAAAGGAAGATCGTAGATGTAGCTGACATTCAGCAGATGCCGTTGATCGAAGTCGGAGCTGGCATGGTTGGAGTGAATATCGAGCGAGTTGGCGAAGTTGGCGCTGGACCGGTCGGAGGCGTCGTCTAGCGAGTGGCTGTAGGTGTAGGCAACGGCAGTGGTCAGCGGGCCCGTAGTCTGGCGGAGCGTGGCTTGAAGAGCGTGGTATTCCGAGTCCGCCACGTTTTCGACCGAGATAATGTTGCTGAAGCCCTTATATTGCCGCTGCGTGTCGGGGCTCAACCCCAATTGCGTGCCAACTGAGTTGGTGAACCCCGCATTGCCGGAGCAGGCGACCAGCATATTGGTATAGCCGGGGTCACCTGGGGCGATGCCGCCGGATGTGGGGATGGTGATAGGGCCGCCGGAAGTCGTATTGTTCTGGCCCGATGCGGAGAAGGCTCCATAGAGCGCGCCGGTCTGGCAGACATCGTAAGTAATGGGCTGTCCGGAAGCAAACGGATTGAGACCGTTGCTGAGGGGCTGCAACTGGTTGAGATCGCGAACCGCGGTCAGATGCGTGCCCTTGGTGCCGACGTAGGCAAGCTGTGCGACCATTCCCTTGCTCACCTCGCGCTGTACACTCAGGCTCCACTGTTGGGTGTAGGAGTAGATGGCCTTCGTCGGGATCGAAGTCACGTTGAGAGGAAAGGTAGAACCGCCAGAAGGGATCGCAGTGCGTGTACCGCATTGCGTTGCCCCCTGCTGGCAGGAAAGCCCAATGACGTTGTAAGCATCGTAGGTTGGATACGAGTTATAACGGTCGCCCGCGATATTCGACTGCGTTTCACTCAGCACCAACGGTGCACTGCCGATGAGCGAGCCGACATTGGCTTCATAGCCGGTTCCGTGTTCCCAGAAGAGACCGTAGCCAGCACGAATAGCGGTTTTGCCGTCTCCGAATGGATCCCAGGAAAAACCTACACGGGGTGAGGGATGGAAAAGGCTGTTGGACATGCAGGAGTTGGATAGGCCGTTGGCACCGCATTGCACCAACCCGTTGGTGATGGCTGAAGCCAGACCATTGGTGCTTGCAGGATTGAGGCTATATGGTCCACCGCTCCGGTTCAAAGGAACCGGCGAGCCGCTATTCGTATACACCAAGTTGCCGTTGTTATTATCAATAAAAATTGACGAGCCGGTGGACTGACTGAACGCCTCGGGCCGCCAGTTGTAGGCTGTGCCTTTCGGGTTGTACCAAGCGCCGAAGAGACTGGCGCGGAGACCGACGTTGATGGTCAGATGGGGAAGAATTCGCCAGTCATCCTGGAGATAGAGATCGGCCGACTTATTGCGGGTGTAATATTTCACCTGCCCGCTGTCCTGGGTATAACTCTTGATGCCGCCAACCTGGTAACTTGCGCCGGAGGTATTCGAGGCAAACCCTGAGCCGCCGAGAAAGTCCGCGAAGGCGTTGCCCGTGGTGTAAATGGACTGCTGGTTGCTGTAAGTAAGCAACCCTTGCAGATCGCCGGAGTTCGCGCCGGTAACGCCGCTCAATTCGTTCTGCTCGACGAAGGATCCCCAGAAGCCCCATTGCAGCGAGTGTTTCCCCCAGGTCTTGCTCATGTCGTCGCGCAGGGTAAAGGTCGGGTTGGCCTGGTTCCACGGAGCATAGCCGGTGTCGGCGGCAAAGCCGTGCCCTCCATAGGCGCCATTGCTTCCCTGAAAATCCAGACCGGGCAGCTTGCTGCCACCGAATCCGTTGTCGAAGATGTGGCCCATCGGGCACTCGGTGATCGACGAAGGGTTATAGTGTGCGCCCGAAGAGGCGAACGTCGAACAAAGCGGAGCCCCGGAAACGGAAGATCCTCCCGTCGATGCCGGATCGTCGAGAACCGCGGGCCTGTTAAGAGAAGTAACTCCAGGTCCCGGCTCGGGATAGAGCGAGATATGTTCGACCGCATATCCTGCCGAAAACTGGTTACTGAAGCCGTGCGGCAAAACCGATGTCAGGATGAATACCATATCGAGACCAGGACCGCTGAGTTGATTCTGAACAGTGGGGAAGCTATTGTGGACGACACCCCACTGTGGGGCAAGCGTCACGGTATCCCAAGCGTCGTGCACATAGCGGAAGGACAGGCGCTGGTGTTCCGTGAGGTTGTGGTCGATGCGAAAGAGTTCCTCCCGCCAATGGGTCGCAGGCGAGATCGATCCGACATAGCAATGCGCCAGAGCCGAGGGTGAGGTGGAGTTACAGCCACTGGAAGAGTTTGGCTCGGGGATAAGTCCAGTGTTGAGGATCGCCTTGCTGATGTAATCCACTGGCACTGTGGAACTGGCGCGCGGGCAGTCGGGGTAGCCTGACACCCCTGAAACGAATGACTGGCCAGGACCTAGTTGTGGGCAAACGTCGGAAAAGTCTCCGGAGCGCTCGGCCATGGTCGGCACCGCCTGGTTGTAATCCACCGGGGTCTTCTCGCGGCGAATCTCTTCCGAGTAAAAGAAAAAGGTTTTCGTCTTATTGTTGTAGATGTGCGGAATGTACAGCGGGCCGCCTATGGTGCCGCCAAAGTCGAGCCGGCGATAGAGCGGTGTGCGGTATTTCGATTTTCCCGTATAGCCCAACGGCTCGGGATCGGGCTGGTCAAAGTAGTTGCGGGCATTGAACATCTCGTTACGGAGAAAGCCATAGCCGCTGCCGTGGAACTTGTCTGTGCCCGATTTCGTGTTAATCAGGACGCTTCCCGAAGCGCTCTTGCCGTAAAGGGCGCTGTAATCCGCAGTGAGAACCTTCATCTCCTGGATGGCATCGACACTCGGATAAACCATAAGTGGCTCGCCCTGTCCGCGGCTGGCGTTGATGCTGGTGTTCAACACATCGCTGCCGTCCACCTCGAAGGTGTTGTACTCGACGCGCCCGCCATTGACGCTGTACTTGGCGCTGCCGGCGACGCCGACCTTGGCCTCGTCCTGGCCGGTCTGGTTGCTCACGCCGGGAGACATGGTGATAAGTTGCGAGAAGTTGCGCCCATTCAGCCCGTACCCCGTGACTTCTTCCTGCCCTATCGTTGTCGAAATCGAAGCAGTATCCGTCTCGACGGCAGCAGGCGCGGCTGCGCCAACAACCTCAACCTGAGTCTGTTCGCTTTTGACGGACATGCGGGCATCGAAAGCTATAGCTTGCCCCGGTGCGAGCGTGATGACCGCGCTCGATCTACGACTGAACCCATCCGCATCCACAAGGACTTGGTAGCGACCCGGGGGTAGCGCAAGTACGGTATACGTACCAACCGCGTCCGTTTTCGCTTCGCGCTTCACCAGAGTGTCCTGATTGACGATCTGGATCGAGGCTCCTGGGATAGCGTTTCCATCCGGATCGGTGACCTGCCCCGAGAAACGGCCGGTTGCACTCTGCCCCCACAGGGCCACGCTGCCCAACACAAGGATGAACGTCATAACGCACTGCACCTTAGCAATCATTCGAAACATTTTCAGCCCTAACTCCTCGTGCCGGTTTTTGGTTCGCATGTTTTATGCCTGTTCTCTACCGCGGCAGGTAGTAGCGGAAAGAGGTAAACCACATGTTGTCGATGGCCTTGGGCGAGTTGGTGATGTTCGCCGCGGGTTCACCGACGCCCTGCCAGGTGCGACGCTCCGCATAGGAATACTGAATGCCCTGTTGCAGCGTCCCATGCACGCCCTTGTAGAAGCGAAACCAATAGCCGATGGTTCCTTCCTGGATGTTGCGATTGTCGGCGTTGCAATTGGAGGGCGAGCTGGCCACGCCAGAGCTAGGCAATACCTCGGTGTAACAGCCGTAGACGATGTTGGTCGGAGCGCCGTAGCCGCCCAGAATGGGCTGACCCGTGGTTGCGTTGGTATAGCCGGTGTTGTACCAGGCGCGCTTGGCGTACTCGCCGCCGTAGTAGCCGTAAAGATCGAACCGGGGCAACGGGTGCCACTCGACAGAACCAAGCGCCGAGCCGCCTGTCAGCAGTTCCAGCGAACCGTCAGGATGCGCAGTAGCGTCGGGCAAGGTCGCGGTGCTGTAGCGACCGATGCCATTTCCGGCAAGAACGTGCGCGCCAACGTCAAGAGTTTTCGAAAGGAGCGATACACGCGCATTTACGCCCACGCCACCACCCGCGGCCTTGGAGGTGAAAGCGCCAAGAGCGGAGGCGGTTGTCGTCTGTGAGGCGCCGGTTGGAACATTCCCATTCGGAAAGACGCGGTCACGGAAGAAGCGGCCGATACCAAAGACCTCGAAATGTCCCCAGTTGGTTTCGTAGGCGGCCTTGGCGATCAGATCGGGCGCATAGTTGAAACTGTAGTTCGTGGTTGCGTTATACAGGCCGCCCCCATTGCCCAACTGCTGATAAGCAATCGTTGGGAGATTGTGTCCGCCGATGTTGAGCGTCTGCGCCTCTTCCACCGCACCGCCGATCCAGAGCCGATCCCCGATCCGCCGCACGGCACGGAAGCCGTATTGTCTCTCCCAAGTGAAGCCGACGTTATACTGCGCATCGATGGTGAGTGGGGTAGCCTCGGAGAGATTCGCCAGACCTTTTTTATATTCGGTGGCCAGAGACCACATCTGGCCGCCAGTCAGTGTCCATTTGCCGTTCAGGTCGAGCTGCGCCCAAACCTGGCGCTGGCGCATGGTGTAACTGTTGCTCTGGTTGTTGTTTGAGGTTGTGCCGGAAGAAAGGAAGTCCGCCTCGTAATATCCGCGCAAGGTTTCAGACGGCCGTTTGCCTTCGGCCAGCAAAGAGATGCGCGACTGACGACCGCTGGCGTTGAACTCCGACAACACGCCCGCGGTGGTGCCGGCAAACGGGATGCCGGTGAACTGAGTGTTGACATCGCCGCCGATCCCGCGCTGCCTATCAACTGTCTCGGCCGCAAGAAAGCCGCCCGGCGTGAGATCGATGCCCTTGAAGCGGATGGTCTCCGCATTTTCCAGCTTCTTCGTTGCCTGCTCGGTTGTCTCGACTTTCGTCACAAGCGAACTCGATGTGTTTTTCAGAGCAGCAACTTCATTTTGCAAAGTGGTCACAGCCGCGCCGTTGGGACCGATGGCCTCTTGCGTCGCATCGAGTTTCTGCTTGGCCTCTGCGGCGTCCTTGCGAGCCTGCTCCAACTCAGCATCGCGCGCGGCCAACTGCTTTCGCACGGCATCGAGTTCCTGCTGCTGTTCATCGAACTTGTTGCTCAGTTGATCGAGCTTTTGGAACTTCTCATTCAACTGCTGCAACAGAATTTCTTCCTGCGTTGGGGCCTTCGCTTTCGCGGCCTTCGACTTTGCCGGTTTCACCGCTACTTGATTTGTGCCGTTCTGCGCCTGTGCGGCAACACACGATGCCAGAAGCACTGCGGCCACTATTCGTTTGAACCTATTCATTCGCATTCTCCCTTAAACGTGTTTCGCAATCGTGATCTGCCGCTGCTAATTGATCGTGACGTTGGCGGTGGCGGCCTTGCTTGAATCGGCGACGGAGGTTGCGGCGATCTTTACCACCAAACCTCCGGTAGGCACAGTGGACGGCGCCGTGTACGTCGTGGTCTCGGCACTTGTGGTCTGGATCGGGTTAAAGGTACCGCAATCGGCCGATCCGCAGGTAGCCGTCCACTTCACACCGGCATTGGAATTGTCGTTGTTCAGCACTGCCCTAAATGATGTGCTGGCGCCTGCCTGCATGGTGGTTGGCGGGGCCGGGGCAAATCCAACCGTGATGGGATTGCCACCAATGGTCAGCGTCACGCTGGAAACCTTGCTGTGGTCGGCGGTTGCGGAGGCGTAGAGCGTAACCGTTCCTTGCTTCGGCGTAGCGCCGGGTGCGGTATAGAACGCCACATACCCGGCGCCGCTGGTTACATAACTCGGTATGCAACTTGTTGTACTGCCCTGTACGCAACTCGTCGTGTGGATTGGCGTAAAGGTGCCGCACGAATCGTCCGTCTCGCCCGTAGGCAGCACAGTGCCCGGCGGCAGGGAGCTGCCGCAGTACACGCTCCAGTCCGCTCCCAAGAGCTGCGAATCGTTGGTCAGAGTCACGGTAACGTATGCGCCCTGGCCGGCCGTGAGCGATGCCGGAGAAGTTTTCAAGGCAGTTCCATTCGCGTCGCTGAAGGTGACCGGGCCGACCTTGATGTCGGAGACAGAACTACCGGAGGAACAACCGGAGACCGCCAGAAGGCTGATCGTCAGCAGAGCAACCCCAACTGAACGAAGTGAATGAAATGAATTTGCAATAACAATCGTCTGAATACGGCGCATAGAGATTGGGGCCTCCATTACTTTCTTTTGTTCGGTGCATTTGTATGTGCGGACAGTGAGCGGTTCGCCTGGTCTCTTCATGGTTTCGTCCCCAGTTTCTTGTTTTTCATTCCCAGAGCGAGGGGAGTGACCACCGGGGTTGCTACGCCGACGTACTCCGTAACTGTGTTGTCTGCCAGCAGGACCCAAACATCGCCGGATCCATCCGCTGTGACACGCAATGGTCCTGCAGCAAGGCTGGAGGATCCAAGAAATGCATCCGTACCATTCCCCTGCGAGCCACCGCCAAAGGCGACCACACCTGGAGTCAATGGCGCACCGTTGTACTTGCTGGCTCCGCCTCCAGGACTGCCGATCCATAAGATTCCCGCGCCGTCAAATGTCAATCCGCGAGGGTTGTTATAGTAGAGGCCGAAACTGCCCGCGTCGCTGCCGCCCGGCAGGTAGCAATCTCCGATCAAGGACCAACCCTTTCCTTGCCATGGCGACTCGTAGCAGGCTTGGCCGCCTCGAATTCCCCAAACATAGCCCGATCCATTGGCGGCTAGCTGCGGTGAGAACGCGACATTCTCGGAGGAACCGACAAGCAACTGCCCCCCCGGATTGGTCAGTTCCGCGAAACCAGCCCAGACGTTGTTGGAGCTATCCACGCCCACGGCTGTGACCCCGGAGACTCCGCTGTTGGTGAATCCACCCGCGGGTGAGAGTTCCTGGCCGAGGTTGTTGAACTCGCTTACGCCAGCGCCGCTCGCAATCCAGAGATCGCTTTGCGCATCGATAGCCATATCGCTTCCGCCGCCCGCCACGCCGCCGAAGGGGCTTCCTGGCGCGGATGTCCCAAAGCTTGTCAGCTCGTTGAGGACACCGTCACCGGAAAGCCATACATTTCCGGATGCATCGATGGCGATAGGTCCTCCGCCTGCGGGGAAACCGGTCGCGGGCGAGATTGCCGCGCCCACGGCGTTCCACTCGGCAACCGTGCCATTCTTGGCATCCGTGATCCAGAGATTGCCGCCTGCATCGACCGCAAAGGAGCCTACGGCGCTTGCCGTAGAGATACCGCCCACTCCGCTATAGTTCAGTGAGACCGACCAGTCCACCGTGCCCGCTGACTGCGGCACCGTTGTCAGAACTGGCTGGAAGGGCGCATTGGAACTCGGCAGGCTCAGACCCGGCGTCTTGTATACAGTGCCCCCTGATGAATGCTGCGCGATATTAAAGGCCGCCTGCAACGTGTCCGTCGGACCGGACGGATCCCGTATATACCCAGAGGCCACGTCGGTTGTGGAGAACAGGTTGCCGCAGGGACTCCCGTCCCCTTCTACACCGCCGGAGGTCATCGTGCAGGCATTCAGAACGTCAGCCAGCGTATTGATCTCCGCATACGGCACCGTCCCGTTGCCGGCGGGAGTCAGGAAACGCACCTGGCCCGTCGAGATGTCGACCAAGTTGTTCGTCGCGGCAAACGCGTTCGTCAAGCCGGTAAGATTCCCGCTGCTCGTGCCCAGATAGAGATAGCTGCTGTTTCCATTGAGCACAACGTTGTTCGCAAACGGCGCCGTCGCATAGACCGAGGCAGTGGTTGTCGCCTCGTTCACCATGACTGCAGTCGAACTCAGATTGCTGCAACTTCCGAGCGCCGTCATCAGGGCCAGGTTCGGGTTTGGCTCTGTATTGCTTCCCACCGTGCCGCCGCTCGCTACAAGGTACATCTGGCTGGCTTGCGACGGACAGGTGTAACCGGCAGGGATAGTGAATGCGCCACTCTTGCCCGTGGTGGATGTGGCGACCTGAGAGGCGGCCGATCCATACCCACTGGTGCCGGCGGCATATAAGGAAACCGAAGCTCCCGCAACCGTCTGCGATCCGGCCATGACCAGACCATTCAAGGCTGGTCCGGTGAGAGTGCTGCCGATGACGATAGTGCCAGAGATCGCTTTCGTCGTATCGGCATGAACTGCGGCGAGAACCGGAACCGCGCCTGATTCGGGTATCTCGGGCGGAGCCGTATACGGAATGGGCGAGCCGTTGGGCCAGCCTGAGACGCTGGTAGCCGTAACCGCCGGAACCGCGGCGGCGTAGGGCGTGGTGGCCGTAGCGGCAATCGCCGGAATCGCGGGCTTGATGGTAAAGAAGCCGCAGCCTGCCGCGCAGACCTCCCAGTCGACGCCAGCGACCGTCGTATCGTTGACCACCGCTGCAATCAGGTTGACGGTCGCGTTCGGCGCGAGCTGCGCTGGAAGCGAAGGAACGAAATTGATCGAAAGAGTAGTGACAGGATTGATCGCGATTGGGTTTGAACTGATGGTGATGCTCGGCTTGGCAACCGAAGCTGCCATTACCGTCACCGAGGTTCCCGTCGTGGTAACTGGAGGCGCGGTATAGATGGCCGTGGCCCCGCTCGCTGTCTGGACCGGCGAGATCCAGCCGCAACCTCCCGCAACTGTACTGCCGCATGTGACCGACCAGGAGACACCGTCCGAATCAACATCGTTCGCTACCGTGGCGCTCACCGGAGCCTGCGTTGTAGCTGTCATGCTGCCCGGCAGAGTCTGCCCCCAGGTGAGAGACGGCGACTGCGCGACGATAGTGGTCGGCGCGGAAGCATAATTCGCCGGGGTTGTGAACGACGATGCCGAAGAAGTGGCCGTGATGACCACCTGCCCGCCCATTGGAATCGCAGCAGGCGCGGTGTATAAGGTTGCTACGCCGCTTGCCGTGTGCGCGGGATTGAAGCTGCCGCAGGCACCCGCGCTACCGCAGGTAGCCGTCCAGTCCACCCCAGTTGTATCTCCGGCGACTTTTGCTACCAGCGTCGCCGACGATGTTTCCGTCAACGTTGCCGGAGGCGCGGTGGACATGGTCACGACAATCGGCGCAGTATTCACTATGGTTGCGGTGGCCGATGCCGTTATCGTGGGATTGGTTACCGAGGTAGCTGTGATGGTCACCTGTCCGTTCGTGGGAATAGCGTTGTTTGGAGCCGGTCCGGTGTAAGTAGCTGCAGCGCCGCTTGAAGTGCTCGGACTAATCGTGCCGCAACTTGACGTGCTTGACCAGCTGCAACTCAACGACCACGTAACACCCGCCCCGGCCGAGTCATTGCCCACGATTGCCGTGAGGTTGACCGTATGAACCGAGCCCGACGTCTCGACGTACAAGCTTGAGGGCAAGACGTTGACCGTCACCGGAACGACAATCGGCGACGTGATCGTCAGTGCTATGCTCGCGGACCTGCTGGTATCCGAAAGCGAAGTGGCCGTGAGCGTGACTACGCTTCCCGGCACCACTGAGGGAGCCGTGTAGGTGCTGGAATAGTCGTTCTGGCTCGCGCCTCTGCTGGTTGTCACCGCCGGGTTGAACGAGCCGCATGCGCCGGAACTGCAAGAAGCCGTCCAGACCACGCCCCCGCCCAATGTATCGTTGGTCACTCGGACGTTGACACCGAGCGTTGCGTTGATTTGCAAAGACGATGGAATCGCCGTATTGCTATAGAACGCAACCCCGATGGGCGCGTCGACAATCGTGAAACTTGTGCTGCTGCTCTGCGACGGATTGGCTGTTACCGTCGCCGTGACGGTGACAGCTCCGCTGATCGGAACCATGCTGGGAGCGGCGTAAACGGTCGTTGCGCCGTCCTGCGTATGCGCAGGAACCAGTGTGCCGCACGCACCGCCGGTCACGCTTCCCGTGATCGAATTACCGCCGCAGGTCAGCGTCCAATCCACGCCGGCGTTCGCCGTGTCGCCAACCGGGGTCATGCTCAGCTTCAAGGTGTTCGCCACCGCAAGCGTAGTCACCGAGCCGGTAACACCGGCTGCATTGGTGACTGTGATGGGCGCGGCCTTGGCTCCGCCGGACGACAAAGAACTGCCGCCGCAACCGGCCAGCATGACACCTAACGCAGCCATGCAAATAGCGCCGCAGAGATAAATACCCGCAATCGGCCCTGTTTCCCGCGGATGTCGCCCTGAGCTCACGAACCTCGGCGATAACATTTCAATAGACATTGGCACCATTCCGAATGCTTCCTACTTGGTTTTGCTCATGGTGGAATCACCATGAGGCTTCCCGTACGCCTCGCGCGCATCGGCGGTCAAATCGTTCAACAACACAGACATCTCGGCGAGAAGCTTTTCCGCGCTCCGCGTATTGGGACTGTCGGCGAGTGTAAGTTCTTTGCAAAGGACAAGATTTCTGACCGCGGCATCCAGCAGCGGAGAAGCTTTCCGCGTCGAGGCTCGATCTCCCACAGCAGACGCCGCCTGAATCTCGCCAAGCAGTTCGCGCTCTTGCTTCAGCGCGGCTTCGAGCCGTTCGTGATGGCTGTAGATCAGTTCGGAGAGCGTTGCCGTTGCAATCACCGTCTTCCGATCGTCCGGAACGAAACGCGCCTGCAAGTCCTCAATGGCCTTGCTCTCCTGGCTGATCGTCAGCGCATTGTCAAAGAGCCGCTGCTCAAGAACATTGATGGCCCTTACGCCGCGACCGTGTGCGAGCAGGTACGTTTCCAGAGGCGACTGCACGTCCAGCATCGGAGCCTCCTTGATACTCTTTACGCCGTCGTTGATTCCTGGAGAATTCTTCAGGTCGGCGACGCTTTGGAGGTCAACCGTGAGATGAGGAACCGCAGCCAATTGCGTCTGCAACGCTCGCTTGCGCGCATTGGTCTCGACCAGTCCTCTGACCTCGACGCCCTGTTCCGTTCGGGCAATCTCGATCTGCTCGCCTGTATCCGCATTGAGTCGATTCAACATGAGCCGCGCGCCAAGCTCGATCTCATCGAGCTGATCCTCGGACAATCTCTCCGGTGGCAGTGGGAACGACAGCACCCGCGATGAGGTTGTCGTCATCGCTGTCTCCATGCCTCCAATCGGTTCGAAGACGCTCGTGTCCACGGAACTCCAGGGGAGCATCTTAAAATCAAGTTCGGCGATCTCCACTGTTCCGCTATCGCGAAAGGCGATTGTTCGACTTACTGGGTGAAAATCGGAATCGCGAACCGTCAACGACTGCTCCGACACAGAACCTTCCGGCACCTCTGTCGTGAGCTTGAGCAGGTGACTGCCTGCGCGGGTGATGCGGTCTTCGCGCATATGTTGGCGGTCATGCCATTCCTGGTAGCTGGAGGCGGAGATCGGCTCATCCCAATCGACTCCCGCCTCGGACAGCGCAACCTTGAGGCGCTCGTCTTTCTCAGCCAGCTTTACGCGCTTGGGTTGGCGTTTTCCTCGCGTATCCCGATAGATGGAGCGATCCATTGTCCGCCCTGACGCCGTAATGCGAACTACTTGATAGACAACGCTGGCGGAAGAGGACAGGTTGGCATTGTCCCATCTCTCTGCCCGCACCAGAAGGGCATTTGAGGTGATGTCGGGAACGCGTTGCTGCCACAGGAAGACCGAGAAGGAGACAATGCTGGCGATACAAAACGCCACGCAGGTGACAAGCACTGGGTTCATAGGGGGAAGCTCAGGGAACGAAATGTTCAAGAAATGAAAAGGCCAGCGCCGCGACGGAACCGGCTGCCGCATATGAACCTTCAACCATTGAGCAAATTCCGCTTCGGGTTCTGCCGGCAGCACAAGCTGCCTGGTCTCGATGGCGTCATGAAAGTCGCGCATCACCTGGTCTACCCGAGATCCTTCAAGGTCTACCTGGCGGACCCGGCATTGCCGGCATTGCGCCAAATGCCGACGCGCAATCAACCTTTGTAGAAACGGCAATTCACGGCTGAACAAGCCCACAATCCGATCATCGGTGAGATGGTCAGCTATGCCCGGAATGAAACGCTGCAAGAGTCTTTCCATCGCTTTACCCACAGATCGCCGCCAATCGCATCGCCACTTGCTTTACGACAAAGGCCACACGCTGCTCGCTAATTCCGAGAGCCATGGCGATGTCCTTGTAGCGAAATCCCTGCACCCGCATATGGAAGCATTGCTGGTTCAGCTTGCTGAAACTTGACAGAGCGGTCTCCATGCGGCTGATCCGTTCGTTCTTCAAGTACGCTTCTTCCGGGCTTAGTCTCGGATCGGCGCAATTATTGAACACCAGAGTGCTGTCTGAACTATGGACGGCGTCTCGCGCACTATCCTTGCGCACCTTCATCGCGAGGTTATGGGCAACTCGGACGACCCACCCTTGCACGTTTTCCATGCTGCCCTTCTTTTCAAGCTCAATGGTCAGCCGCACAAACGTTTCCTGAATAATCTCTTCCGCCGGGTCTCGTTTCAGATTGAGGCTGTGGAGATAACGAAAGAGCCGAGGCCGGTACTCGCGGTAAAGCGCAAGAATCTGCTGCTCCCGATTACCGCTGAATGTTTGTTGGTCAATATCGCGTTCTCTTTCCTCCAAAGCATCCTGCTCCAGGAGCAAGTGCAGCGCCTGGCCTTTCGGAATGAACTCCTGGGCCGGATTCAGATCTGGAACCGCATCTAAACCGAATGCGCTTTCAGGTTCCGCCGCTGCTTTATGAGATATGCCCGCCATTGCCAGTGCCTCCCCGCAAGCAAGCTCCATCTCGGTTCGCATCTCTTCCGGCGCAGAGGAAACTGCTCTCTGTCTCAACGCCACGCGATGGAAAGCGCGAGGGGCCGGAAGGCGATGATGAATCGGATTCGTGCTTGTACTCCAAGTATGTGGAGCGGCTGCGACAACCACGTTAGGTCTCCCGTTGCTTTTGGTTAATTTCGGTCGAACCGGTTTCGCCTGTTGGAAAGAGGGTGCGCGAAGGCAAGGCGCAAGCCTGGCCTTCGCGCACAACCCGTTATGGCCGCGCGCCCAACGCCTGGTTGGATAGCGCGACCGATGTGGGAGTTACCACCGGCGCGCCGATGCCGACGTACTCTACTAAGACATTGACTGGGGTTGCGACGGAGCTGTTATTGACGCCGTTGGTGTCATTGTTCATGACCCAGAGGTTGCCGGAGGCATCCATGGCCGCGCTGATGCCGGGAACCGCCCCATTAAAGTAGGGATCTGCGGCGAGGGTCGGGGGCTCCGCGCTGCTGCTGCCTGGAGATGCATCCAGTTCGGGAAAGATCTGAAGGCCGGAGGTTGTAAATTCGTCGAGATACGAACCGTAGAGGGGGAAGTTAGTGTTTCGAGTGTTCGTAACGGCGAAGAGGTGGCCCTGACCATCCAACACCATCTGATTGCCGCAGCCTAGACCGCTCACGGGCGTAAACGAGCTTTGCTTGCCGGCTCCCGTGAAGGTATCGACTACGGTCCCGCTCAAATCGCCGCAGACGTACACGTTGTTACTGCCGTCGGCAACCGGAGGCGCCCACCCCCCGCCAACGTTAGCATTACCATTTCCAGACGAGTACCCATCGAATATAGGCGTGCTGCCGAAGCTGTAGGGGAAGGGCGCCGATGCGGCCTTCACAATGTCGCCTACGGCAGGATAGTTACTTGTATTTTTCGTGGTTACCCACATATTCTCGGCCGAATCGAATACCGTGGCGTAGGGGTAGTAGCCATAAGCGCCTAGCGCCTGAAAATTGAATTGAGAATCAAGTCCTGCGCTTCCCGAAGAAGAGACTTCATATAGCTCGTCATTTGCATTAAAGACCCACACATTGCCGGCGGCCTGACCGGAAGCAATGTTGCCGTCCACAGCCATTGCGTTGGGGATCCCAAGGTTGTTAATCACTGAAGTAGAGGAGAGCGAGGACGGGAAACCGCTCACTTTCAATAAAGGGTCGGCTCCATAGCTATATTCAGCGACCCACAGATTCCCCGCCTGGTCAAAGGCGATCTGGTTCAATTGCGGCGCATTGGCATTGTTGCTCTGATCCGGGCTGAAACCGCCAAAGATTGCTGTCGTTCCACTGACCGTGGTGGGAGGCGTGAGCGGCGTTCCCAAATTGTCGAAGACCGCCAGATAGGGAGAGACCGAGTTGTACCAACCGGCGCCGTATAATTCGGAATTGACGAATGCGGCGACCCAGACATTCCCCGAGGCGTCGACAGCCAGAGTCGTATCAACGCTGGGCGCTATCTGTGTCCAGTCTGTTCCGTTGATCGTAGTGCTGAGCAAACCATTGCCGCTGCTGTCCAAAGAGGTAGTGGGATTGAGTCCCAGCCCGGCCCCGGTAAAGGTGAGGGCGAGGGCCAGATCGACAGGCGGCGTAGCCTCGCTAACCCCAACCGCGGTCGCGTAGGGAGGATTGCTCGTGCGGATCAGGCCTAGTAACGCGGTAACGTTGTTGCCTGGATTCTGCGCGATATTCAGCGCCGCCTGCAAGGTGTCGCCAGGCGTGGTGGTGGTGGTTGCCGCCGCCCCGAAGAGGTTGTTGCTGCCGCTGCAAGCGGATCCGGCGTTGCTCTCCACGCACGATGCCAGCATGTCGGCCAACGCGTTGATGCGGTCCTTCGGGACCGTGCTGGAGTTCAGGTACGGAACCGCCGGGAAGGCAGGGCCGCTGTAGGTCCCGCCGGTAGTCGAATACTTAGGCGTCGTACCGTTGGCATATGCGGGCGTGATGCTGCGGGCCGCGCCGGCCGCTACGCCATAGGCATCGATGGTGCCGGTGACGTTGACCAGATTGTTCACCGCCTTGAAGGCGCTGACCAGACCGTTGTAATTGCAGGTGTTTGGCCCGGTGCTCTTCCAGCCATCGTTCGCATCGCAGGAAGGAGCCTTGTCCGCATCCTGTGTTGCCGGAGCGCCGATATCGATGCCGCCACCGCTGGTGGGGATGGTTGCGAAGGCGGAGAGCGCGTAGGCCGAGGCGATGGTCGTCACTTCGTTCACGGTGGCAGTTTTGGGGAAGCTGGAACTGTTGCACGAACCCAGCGCCGTCATCAGCTTGATGTTGGAGTTGGCTCCGCTTCCGGCGTCGCCGCCGGTGGCGACCAGATAGACCAGATCGTCTCCTGTCGTGGTGGTTGCCGCCGGGCAATTGAAGGTGAGGCTGAAGGCGCCTGTGTTGTCGGTCGTGATCGCCTGCGCCAGCAGCGTTGCGCCGCTCGACCCGTAGCCGGACGCCCCAGCGGTGTAGAGCTGCACCGCGGCGCCCTTGACCACCTTCTGCGTGGTCCCGCCGCTCACCACGGAACCGCTCAACGCTGTGTTTCCGGGGACGATGGTGTAGGTGGCCGAGGCGACGTCGCTGTTGGCGAAGCCCACTGCGTTGGCGACGCCGATTGCCTTGACGGTGGCGGTGGACGACAAGGTGAACGGACCGTTGTACTGGTTGGACGAAGTCGTGGGTGTATCGCCGTTGATGGTGTAGTAAATGGTTTCTCCGGCCACGCCGTTGATAGTGATCGTCAGCGGCACGGTGGAGTTCAGGCCGCTCGTGGGAGAAAATGTCGGCTCCGGCACCGGCTGAAAGGCGATGGTATCGGTTGCGGACGGGCTGGTGACCAATCCCGTACCGGCCGCGATCGCCTGGACAACTTCGCCCTCGGTGACCGTGAACGGAGTGCTATATACCGGCGAAGAAGTAGACGGTATGCTTCCATCGACCGTGTAGTGGATGGTTGCCCCCGTGGTGGCATCTTTGATGGTCAATGTGGCCAGGGAGAGCGAGAAGGTGGGCGTGGAGGCAACCGGGAAATCGACGACGTAGCTGCTGACCGGGCTGTTGAGATAGATCGTACCGGCCGCAATCACCTGGACGACCTCACCCTCGGTAACCGGGATAGGACCTCCATAAGCTGGCGAAGAGGTGGTCGGCGTACTTCCATCGGTGGTGTAATAAACCGTCGTGCCGGCAACCGTGTAGATGCTCAGCGACGCGAGCGTGAGCGAGAATGTTGGCGACGGCGCGGGCTGGAGGTTGATGGCGTATGTCGCCGAAGCCACAGCACTGTTGACATACCCGCTCGCCACCGCCATTGCATTGATGGTGACCGAGTTGGAGACGGTCAGCGGCACGCCCTTGTAAACCAGCGAAGAGGTGGTCGGCGTAGTCCCATCGAGGGTGTAGTAGATCGTCGCGCCGCTTATCGAATCGCCAAGACCAACTTGCTGCGGCGTGGTGTAGGTAGCGCCAGCGATCGAGAATGTAGGCTGAGGAGCAACCGGCGCAATGGTGTACGTTGCGCTCGCCATGCCGCTGTTGTCGAAGTTCGAGGCTACGGCGATGGCGTTCACCGTTTGCGTCGCCGACACGGAAATTGGAGCGGTATAGAGCTTCGTCGAACTCGATGTGCTTGTTGAAACGGAGGGCACGGTGCCGTCGGTGGTGTAGTAGATGTTCGCGCCCGCAACCGCATCGCTGAGAGTCACCGTTACGGGGGCCTGCGAAGAGAGGTATGTGCCGCCAGCCGGGGAGAAATTCGGGATCGGCGCGGCATTCAAATCGATTGTGTACCCTGCCGACGCTACCGCGCTGGCGGTCTTGCCGGGGGCCACGGCAATCGCTTGAAGATACTCTGAGTTGTAGACAGACACCGGTTGAGCGCATTGGCGAGAGGACGTAGTCGGGGTCGTCCCGTCGGTGGTGCAGTAGAGCACCGCGCCGGAGGTCGTGTCCGAAATTGTCACCTGCTGCGTTGTGCTATAAGTCCCGCCACCGGGGCTGAATGTGGGCGTTGCGGTCACATTGCTCGACGTGGTCGCCGTGCCGCCGCATCCCGCCATCATCAGCATTCCCAGCAAAGCCAGACTCACTACCGCCGACCGAACTCCAACAATCTTGGACAGAACTTGCACAAAGCCTCCATGAGATACAGCTCGCTTCCCAGTTGCTCGAACGCAACGCACGTTTTCCGTTGTGCGTAAATGAGGGTGGTGCGGCCATGAAGGGATCGACCTACAATCCCCTCATGGTTAATAAGTTTTGAGCGCACCATTTCTCAACGGCTGTTCTGAAGTTTTTTGAGATTTTTTGAAGAGGATTCTGTCTGCAAATTGCATAAAGCAACCAACACATGCGGGCGCATGTTTGCGTCTCATACACCGAGCGAGGAACTCAGGTCGATGAATCTTTTGTACACTCTGACCACGGGTGCAATTATTACGTACGGGTTAATTTTGTCTGGCCAGCATTTGGTCCTGCAGAGACAAGCCTCTTACGCGAGAGCATTCATAACCGCCTGGATCGTAAGCTAGAGTAAACAGATGTGCTTTTGACACCGGCCAACTGGAGGATTCGATGCCGATCTACGTTGTGCGTTTGAACGATGGCAGTTGCTTGATTGGGGAGGCTGATTCCGAAGCGGAAGCTCGCGAGACTTTTCTCTGCAATTGGGATACGTCCGGCTCTGAGCCGGAGGAACTGATCCTCAGCATTCGTGAGATGCCCAAAGGCTCTTTCTTGTCCCGTTGGTGGCCTTCGGAGTATCCAGAGAACGATGGCCTGCTCCCCGGCCAGCTCGATGGAGGCATTGGTGACGACAGCGACGTGTATGAGCACGAGTATCCGTTGATCGCCGCGGCCAATAAGAGAGGATGCGACGCGATAGCCAGGTTTTCCGACGACAGACCGCTCGGAACAACCCTGACCGAATGGGATAGCCAGCTCCGGGACAGCCTGACGGAAGCGGTACGGGCCGAAATGCGCCGGGACAACTTGCAGGATAAATCTGTCCAATAACTCCGTGTGAATTAGTCCTACCCACGGCTTGCCGAGAGAATGGTTTCTGCTCACCCTGCACCGTCATGAATCGAGGCACATTCGGAGCGATTGCGCCAACGTTCTCGGTGGGCGCTGCACGCTGGGTGGGAACAGCATGACGCATCTGCAAACTGCAGATGCCACGCAAAGGGCGGGAAGAGCGGGCAGGCACAAAAATGCGGAGCCGGTCTTCAGGCTCCGCACAGTACATCTTGATTTGGTCGTTACGCCGCCGCTTTCTTCGTGACCTTTGCCGATGCCTTTGCCGGTGGTTTGGGCGCGTCCTTCTTCGCCGCTTTCGTTTTTTCCTTGGCGGAGAATTCTTGCTTGACCTGGGACGTGACTGCGGCCACATCCACCTTGTAAAACTCGGCGGCATCGCGCAGAACATGCGAGGCGTTGCCGCGCGAGGCGGTGAGCAAGACGACGGCTTCAACCACGGCGCGGCCCAGTGTGCTTTCGTCGGCGCGGCGAAGAAAGGCCGAGAACAGTTTGCCGACAGACTCGTTCTCTTTGACCTTCTTGATGCCGTGCTGTTTGGCAAGGATCGCGGCGCGGTTCTCGTCGAGCAGGTTGACCATGCGTTCCGCCACAAACAACAGGTCGCGTTTCATCAGCCGCACCGGGACTGCCGCGCTGATTGCTGAGAGAACACGGAGACCGGTTGCGTTGGCGATGGCTTCCTCCCTGCGCCGTTTCTCCTGCTCGGCTTTGAACTGCGCATCGTTCGCACTTGCACTGTTTGCCTTCTTTGGGTGATGCACGGGGCAAGCCGGGTTTGCGCAGACCTTGTGAACGGTGCCGATGTCGCTGCCTTCGGTGACAATAGCGTCGGTGGTGAACTTGCACACCTTGAACTCCGGGCGCTTTGCCTCGTCGTTGGACTTCGGCTTATCGTCGCGGATGGCGATGTACTTGTTGCGCGGCAATACGGCACCGCCTTCCTTCTGCGTTCCGTAGGCGGTGCTGATCTGCACAAGGTTCGGTTTTGCGGCAACGATCTTTGCAACGTGCGCCGCAATCTTCGCTTGGTAGCATTTGGGATCAACGCATTGGTCCCCGTGTTTTCCAAGGTCGTCACCGAACAGGAGCTTGTTGTGCCCGGTGCGTTTGGAGCAATCTGCGCAACTGCCAGCGGTGGGAACCAACTGCGCATCGCGCTTATCAAAGGGCGCGTCTTTCAAAACAAGTAGCACATTAGTTTCAATCCAGAATTGCAGATTGCGCACGGGCAAAAGAATCCGTGCTTTCTTGTCCGTGCCGTTGTAGACTTCCTTGAAGCAAGCCGAGAGCGCCTGTTCCTGTTGGTCGGCTGGCAGTTTCGCCAGCAAGAGCGCATGGCCCACGCCAATCTCGTTGGCGTAAAAAGCATCGACCGCAACGGGCACAAGGTCAATCAATTTCATCCTCGAAGCCACGAAAGACGGTTGCTTCCCTACACGGGCGGCTATCTGCTCAATACTGTATTTCGGTTCTTCCAATGCGAGTAAACGCGCGAACCCCTCGGCCTCTTCCATCGGGTGAATTTCGGTGCGAATCAGGTTCTCCACTAATTGAGCCTCAATCATTTCGGCATCAGACAGATGGACGATGCGCACCGGCACGGTGGCAGATTCGGCCATCTGTGCGGCCCGGTAACGCCGCGCACCGGCAACAATCTCGAAGCCGTTCTCTGTCAGAGGTCGAACGAGCAAGGGAGAAAGTACGCCCTGGCTGCGAATTGATTCGGCCAGTTCTTTCAACGCAGATTCTTCAAAGACGCGGCGCGGGTTGGTCTTCGATTCGTTGAGTTGAGAGAGTGGCAGGTCGCGGTACTCGCTGGCATTGATAACGGTGGTTTCCATGATTAGCTCCTTTCGAGCGGTTGATAAGTGAAGGCACACGGAGCGGTGACACGTCGGGCGTGTGGTCCGCTCCGCAAGGAGCGGACTAGCCACGAATCGACTTGTCCGTAAAGGCTTCGAGAAAACCCTGTGCGCGGAGATTCCTGTCCCACTGCCGCGCGAACTGCTCGTGCTGCTCGTAGAGGCCGGGAAGGAAAACGTAATTCTCTCCGTCCCGGTAGCGCGAATACTGCTCGACGCCCATGTAATCGTTGCGGTAGTACCAAGCCGAGAGTGCAAGGCTGCACAGCGGCGGTTTCGATAACTCGAAGCACATCTCCGGGTCGCGCATCAGGTCGCCGTTTTGCTCTCCGTAGTGCGCAACGGAGATTGAGAGCAGTCCGCACGGCCCCGGCTCCGGCGTGGCTTCAATGACTAAAGCCATATAAGGCGGATTCTCGATCTTGAGGTAAAGCGTGGGCCGGTATCCACCGGCCCGTTCAAGGATGCGGAGAAGAGTTTTCATTACGCCACCTCCGCGATTGCGTCCTGCGCCTCGGGCGTAGATGCCGAGTACGCATTTCGTGTGGTCGCTGACTCCCCGGTAATGGCGTCCAAAATCACCGCAGAGGTACGCTGCACGACTTCAAGGCTTTCAGCCAGAAGCGCCGCGTTTCCTGCGTACATCTGAATGTAATCACTTGAACTTTTCCCCATCTCAAGGCCGACAGCTTGGCCCACGATGAAGGCCACGGCCTCGGCTTCTGTTTCGCGCACAGTGGCGGTGGTGATGGTGCGGCGAGTGGATTTATGTAATAGCTCGTGCGCCGTTTCGTGAACCAGACAAACCAGATCCTCGGCTGGTGACTGACCGGGCAGAATGGCAATTTTCCCGCCGTAGCTGACGCCCAGCGCGGGCGCGATATTCTCGTTGTGTTCAAGGGCGATATTCTGCGAATCGAGAAAAGCAATTAGACGGTTGCGGTGTTCGCCCACGTCGCCGGTGATGTTGTGCTCGAACTCTGGCAGGTCTTCGCCTTCGGTCTGCGCCACATCGAAGACATACACGGCACGAAAACCAATCAACACGGGCGCGGGCTTCGTTTCCCGATTCGTGTTCTGCTCCTGCTCCTGCTCTGTTGCATCCTTCCTGCGCCGCTGTCCGACCATCGGGGCGAGAATCTGAATACCCTTCTCGCCGCGCTTCACAAACCGGCCCAACTCCTTCCATGCGTAGAACCCCGCTACTCTGGTCGCTGAAGGGCGTTGTCTCGCTATGGCTAAAATGTTTCCAAAAGAATATGAATGGAACCGGGCCATCGCTGCGAGATACGCGGTCAACGTCTCGCTTTTACCTGCTTCAAGCTGCTGGAGCAAAAAGTCTACAGCCTGCTTGATGAGTTGCTGTGTGGGGTTGTCTTTCTGTGTCGTGCGCTGCTGGTAGGGCGATTCGCTCGGGTTGCGGAACGCCGCATTTTTGCTGTGCGGCGCGGTGGTGGTCGCTGTATTGCTGCTGGTGTATGACATGATGTTCGCTCTCCTGTGTCGCCCACTCAAGGGGCGGAATTTGAAGGAGGGCGTCTGCCTCAAACCCAATTTCTTTGTTTGAGTGCCCCCGCTTCATGTCTTGCGCGGCGAGCAGAGGCGAGGCGGGTTCGGTCAAGGGCGCGCGTTCTCAAGCGCGTTCATCGCAGCGCAGCGGAGACCCTTGACGGGTTCCGACCGCTTCTGCCATAAAGCCGCATGAAGCGGGGGCACTTAAATGAAGAAGAAATTCGGTACTCTTCCGAATTGTTTGCGCTTGTACGCTCGTAAGGGAGGGCGTTGCGGGTAGGAACGGACCCGCTGGGATGGGTCGTGGAAGACGCCGGTCTGATGGGCGGCTGGAACGAGGGAAGGGGGCTCCTTCCCTACAAACAAAGTGTTTATCAACGGCAGACGACTACTGAGTCCCGGCAGAATGATCTCTGCATGGACAGAATTCGAGATAAATACACCACTATTGGTGGTATAGTTGTTTTTGAGGTGGTTTTATGAAAGGTTTTTCTCTGCGCGAGGCCGCCGCGATTGCGGAGATTCCAGAGAGCACAATTCGGACTGCGATTGAGAAGCGTTCCATAGCACCGCAGGCATCTCGTGCCGGGAAGTCTATCCGCTACGAGTTCGATCTGAATGAGTTGCTTTTCATCAAGCTCTTGTCGGAGTTTCCTTTCTCTCTGCCTAAAGAAGACAAGGATTCTCTCCGGCAGCTTTTGGGCAAGTCCGCCGGTTCAGCAGGACGTTGGCAGATGCGCGGCTCCGATCTGCGGATACAGAACGGCCAACTGTCTGTTTCGGTTCACTATCGTCCGCTGCGGAAGCATCTGGTTCAGAATGTGAGTCTGTACCGCAAGGGGTTCATCCGCATTGTTTCCAGCCCGGAGACTCTGGGAGGAGAGCCGGTTTTCAAGGGAACCCGGATTCCCCTGGAGCACATTGCGGGCCTATTCCGTAAGGGAGTCAGCGAGGCGGAAATTCGGGAGGATTACCCATCTCTGAGCGAACTTGATCTGGCCTTCGCATCGATTCACGCGAGAATGAGTCCGCCGCCGGGCCGTCCCCGGAAGCGGCTTGAACTCGGACGCCGGAAAGCGGCATGATTCCTTTATGCGATTTCTTCTCGATGAGCACCTGTCCCCGACGCTCGTGTCACGTCTGGCGGCACTCGGATGCTATGGCGTAGCAGTACCGCATGTCGGGCTCAGCGGAGCGAGTGATCCGGTCGTTTGGCGCTACGCTTACGAGAATGACTTCATTGTGGTCACTACGAATGCCAAAGACTTCCTCGCACTGCTGGACGTGGAATTGCATCCCGGCCTCATTGTTCTCCGTGAAAGTGGCCTGTCCAGACAGGAACAATGGAACAGGATCGAGCCGGTTTTGCAACATTTGTTCAACGTAAACGACCCTGATTTCATGTTGAACAAGGTGATTGAGATTGAAGCAGCAGGTCGATTCTCCGTGCATGAGATTCCGCATCCTTAGCCGGCAAAACCCACAAGATTGCCACCATTCCACGCCGCATATTTCGCCCGGTTGAAATTCCGCGGGGAGCGCAAGCCTGATTGTTTGCCGATACGATGAGCGACAAGCCGCATTTAGCGGGGGATCGCGGGCGTGGTGTAGTCCATGAGGATCTGCGGTTGTCCACCCTCATCCAAGGTACATCTGGCTTCAAGGGTAGTGGAGGTTTTCAGGCAGGCATTGAAGACCACGCCGTCGGTGAACTCGATACATATCTCCGGGCCATCGCTCCCATCCTCGTAGAGCGTGACTGCACGCACAACTTTTCCAGAAAGTTCTTTACATTCCACCATAATGACTCATGAAGGCTACCAAGATTAACGTAGCTCAAGACGTGGCTGTGCAGGAAGTTCTTTACTGGAATTTAATCGAGATATTGCAGTTTCATCGCCAATTTATCTCTATCCAGCGGGTCTTGCCGAATGACCTGCAAATTGCACATAGGATCCATTCTCCTTCTATTTTGAGGGATTTAGTCTATGCTTTCAGGGAAATTTCCACGCGATTCGTCGTCCAGACCGAAGCTCCGGTGCCGAAGAAATCGGTGTCTTCGGTCCAAATGGAACAATTCAAGACCAATGCGGCGGCAAGGACCGACCAGTCTTCTTCAGACGCCAAGGCTGGCCTCCAGTGTGACGGCAGAAGTTTTATTGACGGCATGACCAAGGCTCGACGCCAGAGAGGAGACGGCATTGGTAAAGATTTGTGCATCCTGAGAGGCGCGCGAGACGGAGGCATAGGCAAAGCGGTTGTTGATGAGGTCGGAGTGAACATTGATATTGAATCTTCTCATCAGGCATATTGATGCTCCCTACCTCCAGCTTCTTGTATTCGCCCCTTTGAACCGACTAAGTTGGCCGCCCTCGGTTCCCAAACACCTTACGTTGTAGCCTTCTT
>Ga0255354_1000285_pt1 | contig 32125 bp, 20 predicted proteins | sample HBST50metaG_FD_189942 | JGI IMG/M metagenome (GOLD analysis project Ga0255354, IMG submission 189942) | Peat soil microbial communities from Stordalen Mire, Sweden - H.B.S.T50 | ecosystem: Environmental > Terrestrial > Soil > Wetlands > Peat | place: Sweden: Norrbotten County, Stordalen Mire...
CTGCATCGAGGGCGTGCTGGATGGAGTAGAAATCGCCCGTGCCGTCGGCTGCGACGTAGAGCGTTTCATCTTCTGGCGGCACCGTGCCTGCCATTTCAGGAGCAGTGGGCACCGCGGGGAACGGAACAAAGCGCGCGGCACAGGCTAGCGGCGTGCCAGGTGCGGAACCGGGGGTCTGCAGGAGGCTTACGTTTTCGCCCTTCGGCTCCAGATTGCCGCGCTTGCCGATGGTGATATCGGCGTTCTTGTCCAAAAAACGCGAATTTTGCTGGTCGTCTGCGAACACATTGTCCAGCGTGATTCCCAGCTTGTGCTGCGCGTCGAGTCCGAGAAAGGTATAGCTGCCCGCCGTCATAACATGTACATCTTGCAGCTTGATGTCGCGATAGATGGGAAGCAGGTCGCCGGTGAAGGTGGTGTAGAGCGGCGTAAAGACCAGCGGGTTGGTGGTGTTGCGGATGCACACATCGCGATAGAGAATGTCGTGCACCAGGCCGCCACGGCTGCGGTCGGACTTGATGCGGAGGCCGTTGTCTGCGCCGTCAATGGTCAGATCGTCGACCAGCATGTGATCGACACCGCCATTGGTTCCGCTACCGATGGACATGCCATGGCCGGTGTAGAAATGATTGTGCAGAACGGAGATGTTCGAGGCTCCGCCGATTTTGCCGGACTTGATAGCGACATTGTCGTCGCCGGTGTGAATGTAACTGTAAGCGATAGTCACGTTGCGCGAGGTGCCGGGATCAATGCCGTCGGTATTGCGCGCGGTTTTGGGGGTCATGATCTTGACGCCCCAAGCGGTAAAGCCATCGATGTCGTTGAACGCAACGTGATAGCCGGGGGAGTTGCGCAAGGTGATCTGGTAGAGCGTGAAGTTGTTTGCCTTGCGCAGAACCATGAGCCAGGGTACACTCTGCGACTTATCGGTAACTTTGGCTTCGTGCGCCAGATCCCACCAGGTCACATTCTGGCCGAGCAGTTTGGCGCCGCCACGGCCATCGATGGAACCCATGCCCATGATGCCAGTGTCCTGGACATTGTCAGCGCTGATCAGGGGCTTGCATCCGTGGCCTTTTTCGGCGACTACACCGCAAGCGCCGGGAGCAATGTCATAGAGGCGCGGATCGCGCGAGGCAACGAGAGCGGTATTGGCGCTGACGACCAGGGTTACGCCGGTGCGCAGGGTCAGTGGGCCAGACAGAAATACATTCTTCGGCCCTGCGGCGCGCAGCACAACGGCCTTGCCTTTTGCGCAGCGATCCATTGCTTGCTGAATGCGCGCCGTATCCAGTTTTTGCTCATCGTGGGGCGAGATCACGCCATGGTCGGCGGCGATGGCGGCATCGAGCGTGACGCAGGCTGCGGGAAGGCGCGGTTCGGTTACCTTGCGGGTATCCTGGGCGGGAGCAGCGAAGGCAGACAACAGAAGAGCAACGGCGAAGAGGGACGAGAGATGCAGGGAACGCATGAGAACTCCGATTGGCAGGGCGAAGAGCCGCACCGCTTTGGCATAGCGCCCGGCCCAAGAGGACTGACCACTCGCACATCAACTTTACAGGAGGACAACGGATTGTCGTCAAGACTTTCGTACGGGCAATCTTACGAAATGCCTTCTATTAGGCGCACAGACATTAAGACAGCCTGAACTCAGCAAGGGTTGGCGGGCACGATGAACCCGCAGAGTGGCGTTGCGGAGGCTGGCGATCTGGCACGTTGCTGGTCTGACCTTTAGCGCGATAGAATCGACAGCGCGCGCCAACACACTGGACAACTTACACCAAAGCAGGGACCACGCCATGAAACTCGTTTCGCTTGCTGTCTTTTATAGTCTCTTCGTCGCCTGTGGCATCAGCTTGGCGCAAGCGCCCGTTCTGCCGGTTCCGCCTGCTGCCGCAAAGGTCCGTATTGTGCTGGTGGGGGACTCGACGGTCGCACTGGGAGGCGGATGGGGCGCTAGCTTTTGCGCGCTGCTCACGCCGAATGTGGAGTGCCTCGACGCGGCCAAGAATGGGCGCAGTTCCAAGAGCTACTACGACGAGGGGTTGTGGAAGAACGCGCTGGAGCAGAAGCCGGATTATGTTTTGATTCAGTTCGGACACAACGACATGCCTGGAAAGGGACCGACGCGCGAAACCGATCCAGAGACGACGTATGCAGCAAACCTGCGCCGCTACATTGCAGAGGCGCGGGCTGCGAAGGCGCGTCCGGTGATTGTGACTTCGCTCTCGCGGCGCACGTATAAAGACGGCAAGCTGGTGCAGGATTTGACGGCCTACGCCACGGCCGCCAAGCGCGTGGCCGCTGAGGAGAATGTGCCGCTGATCGACTTGAACGCGGCCAGCGTGAAGCTGCTGCAGACGATGACGCAAGAGCAGGCGGACCTGTTCGATGCGGAAGCGCATCCCGACGCGACGGGGAACAAGGGGCCGGATCGGACGCACCTGAATGCAAAGGGCGCCACGGTGTTTGCGCGCATGGTGGCGGACGATCTGGCCAAGGTTTGCGTGGAGCTTGGGCCGGACATCAAGGGCGAGCCGGCGGGACACAAGACGCTGTATGTGGCGGCGGATGGCACCGGGGATTACTTGTCGATACAAAGGGCTATCGATGCGGCTCCAGCGACAGGCGGCGCGCTGATTCTGGTTGCGCCGGGGACTTATCGCGAAGTGCTGACGATCGACAAGCCGAACATTCAACTGCGCAGCGCCAACACGGACGCGAGCAAAACTGTGGTGGTGTTTGACCGCAGCGCGGCGCTCAATGGAGGCACATTCAAGACGGCTACGATGAACGTGACGGGCGATGATTTTTATGCCGAAAACATCACCTTCCAAAACGACTTCAAAGTCACGCTAGATCCGAACATTACCGGCTCGCAAGCGGTGGCGCTGCGCGTGCAGGGCGACCGGGCCATCTTTCACAATGTGCGGCTACTGGCATTGCAGGACACGCTTTATGCCGCAAGCAAAGGCTGCACTGGAGAGGGAGCGAACCGGACGTGCCGAACGGCGCGACAGTACTTTTCCGACTGCTATATCGAGGGGCATTTCGACTTTATCTTCGGCGACGGAAGGACGGTTTTCGATCGCTGCGAGATTCACAGCAAGCCGCTCTCGGAAGGATTCATTACCGCGCAGAGCAAGATTTATCCGCAGCAGGACTCGGGATACGTCATCTACAAATCGAAACTAACTGCCGATCCGGGCGTGGCGAATGTGTGGCTGGGTCGGCCGTGGCGGCCTTACTCTACCGTCACGTATATCGAGACGGAGATGGGCGCGCACATTCGGCCTGCAGGGTGGCGTGAATGGCTGCCGGGCACTCATTCTCTTGAGACTTCGACTTACTCCGAGTTTGGATCGACGGGACCGGGAGCACACCGGGGTGAGCGCGATCCACATGGGAAGCAGCTTAGTGCGGAAGAGGCAAAGCACTATGCGCCGGAAGAGTATTTGCGTGCGGAGGACAATTGGAATCCGGTGACGCAGAAGGCGCCGGCGTTGCAGTAATACATTGGTATTGCTGAGCAACAAAGCCTGTCTCCTTGCGGAGACAGGCTTTGTTGTTTGTGTTGAGTGGAGGGCTTTCGCGCTTCTGGAATATGGACTTCATGCTCGCCCACCCTAGCGACAAAAACAAAGACGTCGCGAGGGTGGGGCACCCAAAGTTATGTGACATCCCAAAGTTATGTGACATCCCAGAGTTACGGTACGATCCGGAGTTCAGAAACGACGAATACTTGTTAGTGCGCGACCTGCTCTAGAATCCAGCGGGCCAGTTCCTTGCCGGCGGCGTAGTTGTCATAGTTGGCAGGCAGCTTGCGGCCGTCGGTGTACTCGTTGTAAAGCCAGGGATCGACGGTGGCGAAAACTGTTCCCTTGCCATATTTGGCTTTGGCCATGAGGATGTCTCCGCGATCGGTGAGCAGGGAGACGGCCGGAGACTTGACGGCGATGGTGCAAATCTCTTTGACATAGGCCGTGTGCGGGTCGTGGAAGATGGGACCGCCGCCCGCGATGGCCAGCTTGCCCATCTCGAACTTGTTGCCTTCGACCTGATTGCGCAGCACGTTGTTGTAGTGGATGCCAAACTTCTGCGCGAGCAGGTTGAAGTGATCGAGGTCGGCGTTGCCGGGGTCGTTTTCCAGAAGCACCAGCACGCCGCCAGCCTTGACCCATGCGGCAATCTGCTCGACATCTTCAGGCTGGACGTAGTGTGGATTGGGATTCTTCACCGGAATGTCAGGCGAGGCGATGATGAAAACCTGCGCCTGTTTGAGAGTCGCAACGGTGGGCTGCGCATAGAGCGTTTTTGTTTGCGCGCCGTAGTTGTTGAAGATGTGGCCAAAGAACGAGAAGCCGCTGTTGCTCTGGTCGTTCCACTTGTAGTGGAAGGAGACCGGCTGGCCGAATGCGTCAGGGCGCGTTTGGCTGTTGAACCATGCGTCGAGCATCACTGTTTTGCCGCGGCCCAGTTTGGCCTGCGCAGAGTTTTCCATTTCAACGCTAGCCATAAGGAAAGCGCCGACGCCCTTGGAATCGTTGATGCCGATCTTCTCGTTGATGTAGTAGTCATAGCTTCCGTCGCGGTAAGGATTGCCACCCAAGCCTGCGCCCTTTACGGTCTGGGTGAGCGACACATCGTCGCCCGGGCCGGTCTGGATGAAGTGGCTTAGGATGCCCTTGTAACCGCGGTCGGCATTGGTCCGATAACTGGGCGGCAGATAGCCGCGGCGCACGCCTTTGGCAAGGGCATAGACGAACATGGAGGAGGCAGAGGATTCGAGGTAGTTACCTTTCTCCGTGCCCTTGTCCATGACTTGGAACCAGAGGCCAGAGGAAGCGTCCTGATACTGCGCAACGGCGGCGGCATCGCGCTGCAACTGAGCGAGAAGCTGCTTGCGGCCCGGGTCCTGCTCGGGATAATAGTCGAGCGTGTCGACCAGAGTCATCATGTACCAGCCCATGGCGCGCGCCCAGAACTGCGAGGAGAGGCCGGTCTGTTTGTCGGCCCAGCGCTCCTGTTTGGACTCATCCCAGCCGTGATAGAGCAGGCCGGTTTTGGGATCGCGCACATGCTGGTCGATCAAGACAAACTGGTGAGTGATGTCAGCGAATGCTTCGGGATGATGGAAGGTGGCGGCGTACTCAGCGTAGAAGGGCTCAGCCATGTAGAGGCCGTCAAGCCACATCTGATTGGGGTATCTCTGCTTGTGCCAGAAGCCGCCGGATGCGGTGCGCGGCTGATGCTGCAACTGGTCGTAGAGAATGGTGGCGGCGGTTGCGTACCGCTTGTCGAGCGTGACGCCGTAGAGGAGCATGAGCTGGCGGCCCAGCAGGATATTGTCGAGCTGATACTCCTCAAGCTTGCGCGAGGGAATGGAGCCGTCGGCGGCGACGAACTGATCAACCGAACTCTTGATGTATTTGTAGTAGCTGGGATCGGCGGTGTTGAGCCAGACGCCGTCCATGCCTTCAAGCAGCGTGCCCAGTTCGTAGTTCCAGGCCCAGCGTGCGCCTGGCGCGACAAAACGGCCGTCGGGCCAGCGCTGGATGGCCGCGTTGGCGGCGCGCTGTGACCAGGGTTTATCCTCTGCACGCGCAGAGCAAAAAGCGCTGCCCAGCATTCCGGCGAGCACCAACGACCAAACAAGACTGCGATATATTTTCATTTCGACTCCGGGTGTTCTGTATTCCATTTGTCAAAGCGATCCAGGGTGGCTTGCGCATCGGAGCTAAACCATCTGTAGCCGTGCTGGCGCTCCAAGGAGAGTTCATTGACTTGATCGTGGATGGATTTGTCGCGATCGCCAAAGATGGGCAGATCAGTTCCGACCTGATAGTAGCGCGCCCAGATGGGCCCCGTACCAGGACTGGGAACGAGTTGGCTGCCTGCCGGGGTACGTACCCAGCGTTGGCCTGATATCGATGTTTTTTTGAACCACGCCGTGGCGGCGCGGATGGCTCGTTGCTCCGCAACAGTAGGATGCGGAAAATCGTTCATCAGCAAGAGCAGAAGAGTGGCGCTCTCGCTGGAGCAGAGAGCGGGCGGCTCAAAGTTGCGGGCGGAGACCGGTTGCAGCGTCAATGCATCCGCCTGCTGCGGCCACACGGTGGGCGTTCCGTGCACGACAATCTGCGAGGCCAGGATGCATTGGATGCCGCGCGTGAAGCTGGCGGCCGCACGTGCGCGAATGTCTTGCGGGACAAAGGCGAACTCGTCTCGCCCTTCCGCCACTTGGCGCATCAGCTCGACGACCTGGGTCATTGCATCGTCGTTGTAGGTGATTGCGTCGTGATAGCCGCCTTCCAGTGGCCACACTTGCGGCCATCCTCCGTTGGGAAACTGCGCCGCGAACAGATAGTCCATGCCGCGCAGAAAAGATGCGCGATAGGCCGCGTCCTGCTTCACGCCCGCGGCGGTAATCACCTTGGCGAGAAAGTGGATCTCGGTCATGGTGGCGTCGTTGTCGATGGTGCCGACATAGTTCCATTCCGGCTCTTGCGGAGCATCGAAATCGCCGGAAGTGAGGAGCTTGGATATGTTGCCGGGCACGTAAGCCCCACCAGGACGGCGCAGCTCTTTACTCATGTCCATGTTTTTGCCCCAGCCACCGGAGGGTGTCTGGAACAAGACGATGACATCCGCGATGTGGCGCGCCTGGGTCTCGGCATACCATGAAGCGGCTTTGTCTAAAGGGATGCTGCGAGCGCCGAAGCTGTGCGGCGGCTCGGTCGGCGTCTTGATTCCGGCGCTCTTCAACTCGGCCTGCAATGCGTCTTTGTCAGCTTGCCGCTGCTTCGCGGAGAGCGCGAGATAACTTGACCAAGCGGCACGCTCGGCCTTGGGCAACAACGCGATGCGCGCTTGCGTGAGCGGCTGGACGGGTGGGCTGGCGCCTACGGTGGAAGCATTGGCAGCGATGGCTCCCGCGGTGAATAACAGAGCTATTCCGCACAAGGACAGCAGTTTGCAGATATTCTTATACATCTTCATCTTCCTCTTCAAGAATGCAATCGCTCAGCAGCGGCTAAGGGCACGACTCATTTTATTGCTCTTTCGAAACGACTGAATTCGTGACTTGATAAGAGACAAAAAGGCAAGTCAACAGAACAAAGAACAGGCTCGAAGTGTATGCTTTCCCACCCATTGCAAAGTACGCGAAGGATGGGGCCCAGTTTTCATCCACCTTTGGCGCGGCAAAGAAAGAAGAGGCTGCCGTTTGAAAACGGCAGCCTCGACTGTTGAAGCATGGAGTTGGTTTAGAACTCGATGCGTGCGGAGAACTGCGCGGCCTTTCGGTTTGCATTACCGTTAGCGGTTACCTGCCCAAAGCTGGAATTGCCTACCGCAGTGCTGGCAACACCGAACAGGGTGTGGTTGGTGACGTTGTACCACTCACCACGGAAGTTCAGTTTGGAAGCTTCGGTGATGTGCAACGGGAAGCTGCGCACTATGGCGAGATCCAACTGATAGTTTCCGGGGCCGTTGAGGTTATAGGGAGCGGTACGCGGCGCATCGCTGAACTTGTACGCGTAGGAGCTCAGGAGGGTGCTAACGGGATTCATGAACGGACCCGCGGCAGTAGCCACGGTGGTGCCAGTGCTGGGCACGATGTAGCTTTTGGATGTGTAGTTGGCAGTGGTTGCGCCATGGCCCCACTTGCCGTTCTGGCGGGCAGAACCGGTAAAGTTCGGGTTCATGATCGGGTTGTTGGTGCTCTGCGCCTGGTTGGTCTGGCTGGCGGATTCAGTCAGCGTCAAAGGAGATCCGGAGTACGCCTGATAGATTCCAGAGAGCTTAAAGCCACCCAGGACTGCGCGCTCCATGGTGTTGCTGTTGAGAATCGTCTTGCCGAACGGCCAGTTCCAGACCGTGGTCAGGACGAAGTGCAAGGGCTGGTTGGAGGTGGAGACGCTTCTTTCAATTGCATCCGCCTTATAGGACAGGTCGGAGTGATTAGCAAGGGTGCCGGCAGGAATGGCATAGCCGGTACGGAAGGTTCCGCCATTGTCGATGGAGCGTGACCAGGTGAAGTTGGAGTTGATGATGAGCCCGTGCGAAGCGCGCATGTTGATTACAGCCTGCAGGCCGTGATAGTGAGAGTTGGAAACGTACCCGAATGCATCGGAAACCGACTGGAACGGGAAGGGCTTCAGCGCGACATTCAACTGCTGGCTGGTATTGAAGTTGGACGGGCAAGACAGAGCGTACTTTGTGCAATCGGTGGCGATCGCAGTTCCCTTGTCACCCAGTGCCGATCCCAGATACAGGTACTTGGGGTCGAGTTGGTCTGCCCAGTAGCCGCGGGCGTTGCTGCCATCGGCAGGCAGAAAGTGACCTTCAGAACCGACATACGTGGTAGTCAAGGTGAGTGCGTTGGTTAGCTGGCGCTGGACACCAAAGCTCCAGTTAATAAATTCAGGTGCGCGGCTGCCGAGATACTTGTCGGCGTAGGCCATAGCCAGAGGTGAGCCGGTGTAGCTGGAAGTGTTGGTATAGCCAGTGCCGTATGCCGGACCGGAGGCAGTACCCGAAGCCGCAGTATATGCGGGAAGCGCAGCATTGGTACCGTGCATCGGCATAGTGCTCAGATCGGAGCCATTGTTCGCAAAGACCGGCGAAGAGGAGAATCCCAGCAGGCCGTTGTTGACCGTACCGCCACCCAAGGTGGTAGCGCTGCCGCCGACGCCGCCGCCATGGGTGTACATGACGCCATAGCTGGCGCGAACGACAGTCTTGTCGTTCAACTGGTAAGCCGCGCCGAAGCGAGGACCAATGTTTTTGTAGTAGTTGTTGACCGGAGTGGAACAGTTGCAGGTGTTGGCACCGTGTCCAGTGAACTGCAGAGCGCCATTGATGCCAGTGACCGGGTTAGCCAGATTGGGATTGAAGAAGCTCATGGCGTCATTGACTTCAGTGAGGGTTGGGAAGAAGTCATAGCGCAAGCCGAGGTCGAGGGTCAGCTTGGAAGTGAGCTTCCAGTTGTCTTGCACATAGCCTGAGATTGGCCGGAAGCGGGTTCCGTATTCCGGATGTGCATACTGCGTGAAGACAGGTTTGGAAGAACTACTAGTAAATTCGCCCAACAGGAAGCTGGCATAGGCCAAGCCTGTTCCGGGAGTCGCCGTATACGTGCCCGGCAGAGCGGCGGTGTTCGCTACGTCGGCGGAAAGGGTCAACGGAGTGGACGCGCCAGTAGCATTGACGACGTTATATTGCATCCATGCAACTTGGGCGCCGAAGGTGAAGGCGTGCTTGCCGAAGTTCCACTGCAGGTTGTCGAGCAGGGTGTAGTTTTCCGCCAAGGTAACGTTGGCGTTGGTGCCGCCCCACTGTGTTGGAGCAGCAGTGCCAGTACCAAAATACACGATGGGAAAGGCATCCTGCGCCTGGCCCGTAGGCTGGCCGGTAATACCCATGGCAGATGCAGCATATGTCGATTGCTGGTTGGAGTTGAAGGTGGGACCGTTGTAGCGGGCAAATCCCCACTTGAACTGGTTGAGCAGGTTCGGAGAGAAGGTATGTGTCTCTTCGATGGCGGCCACGATGGTCTTGGGGGCATAGGCCTGGCCGTAGTTATAAGGAGCAGGTCCAGTGTTACGGAGAGGAGTAGTCGAGGGGCTCTGGCCTACTGGAGTGGAGCTGGCCTGACGGCCATCGGCAAACAGAAGCGAGAGCGTGTCGCGCTGATTCACAAAGTAGTCGATGCGCTCGGTGGTGGACCAGTTGACCAGTCCAGTGGGGTTGGAAGCGATGTAGTTGCTTTGCAACGCAGTCCCGATGCCGGTGGTGGGCAGGAAGCTCTGCAAGTTCTTGGCAACCGTCGAGAACTTGGCGGGGTCGATTGCGTTTTTCACTCCGTTATAGGAGAACTGATAGCGGCAAGGCTTGTTGTTGTTGGCCGCCGTGCATTCAGCCTGGGTAAGAGGATCGTAGATGTTGACACCCACCGCGGAAAAGTCACCAGCCTGCTGGGCCGCAGTCGGGAAGGATATTGGCATGGGCGTGGCGCTGGTGTAGCGGTAGCCGTTGTAGTTGCCGAAGACGAAGACCTTGTCCTTCCACTTGCCGAAGGGCACGAGAGGACCGCCGATGTTGATGCCGTACTCGTTGCTGTGCTCGACCGGCTTGGTCGCAACACCCGTAACCGAGTTAACGGCCTTGCCCCAGAATCCCCAGGTGTCAAGAGCGGTGTTGCGGAAGAACTCATAGAGCGAAGCGTGATACTTGTTTCCGCCGGCCTTGATGGTGTAGTTCATGACCCCCTGGCCTTCATAGATGGCCGGGTAGCCGGTGGTTTGGACCTGGAACTGGTCGACCGCGTCCACGGAGATTGCGCTCCATACATAGCGAGGGTCGCCATTGCCGCCGGCGCGCACAAACGGGATGCCATCGATGTAGACCGCGGAGACTGCACCCTTGCTGCCGGAGCCGTTGACCACGCCGGTGTTGGTGGTGGCGTTGCCGGTGGTGTTGTTGCCCTGCACACCGGGCATGAGGAAGGCAAAGTCTGTGGCGCGACGCTGGTCAGCTTGACCATAAGCGCCCATTTCAATGGGCAGCTCCGCGTACATTTCGTTTTCCATGGTGGCGCCGAGCGTTGCATTGCTGGTTTCCAACTGCGGAGGCGCGGCGGTGACGGTAATCTGCGTGTCTGCGCCGCCAACTGTCAATACCGGGTTATAGCTCGTGGACTCCATCACATTGACATGGATGTTCTTCTGGGACAGCCTTTCAAAGCCTGGCGCAGCAATGGTCACCGTATAGGTGCCTGGATCCAGGGCTGAGAAGTTGAAGATTCCCGCTCCTGTGGATTTGGTTGTGGTGGTAATACCGTTGCTGTCGCTGGTAGCAGAAATGTCGGCGTTCGGAATCACAGCGCCGGTCTTGTCTGTCACCGAGCCTGTAATCGTGCCTTTTCCTGTTAGCTGCGCCAATGCGCCCTGAGGCGCAAACATGGCAAGGGCCAGAAGTACCAGCCATCCCCACTCGAACATACGCAGGAAGCCTTGCTTGCGGCCCCTCGATGTATCACTCATATTGAACCGTTTTTCTACGGCTAACGTTCTCATTCAAGCCTCCGAAGAATTACTGCTTCGCGCCATCTCATCGCCCGTCAGATTGGTCCTAAGCCGCAGGGTTTACCGACGGTGGTCAGACCACCAGATGAAGCCCAAATAGTGTCAAACACGAGAACAAGACCTGTCAAGCAAGAAATGTTAAGGCGTCTTAATTAATTGTAAGATGTTTTATTTGAGCAATCTACATTACCTATCGTAACTTCATCCCATACTAATGGTCAGACCTTGCAGGCAAAAAGGCTAACGTTAGGTGTGAAAACTCAAGGACGAGGCTCCGGTGGAAAGATCTGGGCAAGCAGAAACCTGAACGACCACGCGGATCCGCACTCTTGGGACCCACGGACAGGGCCTGCTCACCCGATATGCGGGAAAAATCCGTCAGAGGATGGGGCTGAACCGAGATCATCCCGCAGACTCTTGGGCTTGGCAGGAGCTTTGGCTGTCTTCTTGACCGGACGTTCCCCTTCCTGGGCGGTTCGCGCCATGCGCAGATGTTGTTCCATGAGCTTGCGCGCTTCGAGTGGATTCCGCGAGCGAATGGCACGGAAGATCAGCCGGTGCATTTCGGCTGATTCGCGCAGATCGACGGACCGTTCAACGGTCTTGCTGCGTTTTTCATACATGGCCGAGGTCACCGTTTCCATGAGAACAGCCAGAATCGGATTGCCGGATGCCTGGGAGACGATGCGGTGGAACAGTACGTCGTGAATGAGGTAATCGGCGGGGTGATCGACGGACGCGAAGATCTCGGCAACCTCTTCTGCGAGGGCGGTATGATGCTCTTCCTTGCCGCGTTCGGCGGCCAGGGCGGCGAGGTTGCTTTCCAGAATCAAGCGGGCTTCAAACATCTGCCAGGACTGAAAACCGTGCAGAGCGCCCATGAGGCTGAATGAGGTTTTGCCGAATTCGGCCGGGCCATCGGCCACGAAGGTGCCAACCCCATGCCGGACTTTCATGACGCCCATGGCCGCCAGGTAGCCTATGCCGGTGCGGAGGCTGGCGCGACTGATATTCAGCGACTGCGCAAACTCCCGCTCTGGAGGAATCTTGTCGCCCGGCTGCAGGGTTCCATTTTCAATGAGAGAGCGTATGTAGTTGACCACCTGCATGGTCCGGTGTGTGTCTGGTTCTTCCAGTTTTTTACGCGGCATAATGGTCGTACACCTTCTTGTATTGCCTGAAACATGGGCAGAACGAGATTAACACCGAATGCCCTTTTTCGGTCTGCAAAAAATATAATCACGGTCCTGACGATCGTCAAAACAGATGTGTATACTGTGGTCTGACCTCGCTAGTGGTCTGACCTCGCCGCCACGCGGCGAAAGGGTGGAGTTCTCGCCATGTTGATTCATGAAGATCGTTTGTTCCCCGCAGAGCCCAGCACCAGAAAGATCGCCAAGGCGCTGTATGCGCAGGTAAAGAGCCTGCCAATCCTCAGCCCGCACGGGCATACACAGGCATCGTGGTTTGTGAAAAACGAGCCGTTTCCCGATCCGGCCAAGCTGCTTGTGCAGCCCGATCACTACGTTTACCGGATGCTGTACAGCCAGGGCATCTCACTGGAGGACCTGGAAATTGGGCAGGCGGAGATCAAGAATCCGCGCCGGGTGTGGCATATTTTTGCCAGCAACTACTATTTGTTCCGCGGCACGCCGACGCGCATGTGGCTGGACTATGTCTTTCAGGAAGTCTTTGGGCTACAGAAACTCTTCTCGGAAAAGACTGCCGACCTCTACTTCGACACCATCTCGGAAAAACTGGCGACGCCGGAGTTTCTGCCCCGCGCTCTGTTTGAACGCTTCAACATTGAGGTGCTGAGCACAACCGATTCGCCGCTGGATTCGCTGTCTGACCATCGGGCTATTCGCGATTCGGGCTGGAAGGCGAGGATTTTGCCTGCTTTCCGGCCCGATCCGGTAGTGGATCCGGAGTTTGCCGGGTTCGCCGAAGGCATTGCCAAGCTGGGCGAGCAGAACGGCGAAGACACCGCGACCTGGAAGGGCTATCTGAATGCGCTGCGCAAGGCGCGTCTGCGCTTCAAGGCGCTGGGCTGCACCTCGACCGACCACGGCCACCTGACCGCACAGACTGCCGATTTGCCGCTGGCGGAAGCCTCGGCGCTGTTCGACCGGGTTCTGGCGGGCAAGGCCGACCGTAGCGAACAGATTCTATTCCAAGCCCAGATGCTGACCGAAATGGCGCAGATGAGTTTGGAAGACGGCCTGGTGATGCAGATTCACCCCGGCAGCACGCGCAACCATAATCGCAAGGTCTATGAGAAGTATGGCCGCGACACGGGTAACGATATTCCTCGGCCAACCAATTATGTGGATGCGCTGCGCCCCTTGCTGGACCGCTTTGGCAACGAGAGCAAGCTCACCCTCATTCTGTTCACGCTGGACGAATCGACCTATAGCCGGGAACTGGCTCCGCTGGCGGGGCATTACCCTTGCCTGCGGCTTGGTCCGTCGTGGTGGTTCAACGACAGTCCCGAGGGGATGATGCGCTTCCGCGAGCAGACGACGGAGACGGCCGGCTTCTACAATACGGTGGGATTTAACGACGACACACGGGCTTTCCTGTCTATTCCCGCACGGCACGACGTGGCGCGGCGCATCGATTGCTCTTTCCTGGCCCGGCTTGTCACTGAGCACAGGTTGGGTGAGGACGAGGCGCTCGAAGTGGCTCACTCTCTGACCTACGGATTGGCCAAGAAAGCATATCGACTGTAAGGAGAACTACGTGGCAGACATTACCGCATCCGGCGCACAGCCCGATGATGAATCATCCTTTGGCGCACGCCTTGGGCATGTGCGCTGGACGATCTGCGCCATGCTGTTCGTCGCCACCTCCATTAACTATATGGACCGGCAGGTGCTGGGGCTTCTGAAGCCCACACTTATGCTCAGCATCGCCGACCACGGCATTGGCATGACCGAAGTGGGCTACGGCTACATCATGGCCGCCTTCCAGGTTGCTTACGCGGTGGGTCTGCTGGCGGCAGGCCGGTTTGTCGACAAAGTGGGCACGCGCATCGGCTACATGGTCATCATGGGCATCTGGAGCCTTTCAGCCATGGGCCACGCGCTGGTCAACACGATGTTCCAGTTCGGCGTTGCACGCGTGTTTCTGGGCATTGGCGAGTCGGGCAACTTTCCGGCGGCGATCAAGACTGTGGCTGAGTGGTTTCCGCAGAAAGAGCGCTCGCTGGCCACGGGCATCTTCAACTCAGGCGCGAACCTGGGCGCCATCATTGCGCCGATCATCGTGCCTTGGGTGGCGATTCACTACAGCTGGCACGCAGCCTTCCTGGTCACTGGCGTGTTCAGCGCCACCTGGATTGTGCTTTGGTACAACAAATATCGCAAGCCCGCCGACCACCCCACGCTAACCGGCTCGGAATTGCGCTACATCTACAAGGAATCGGCTGCGCAGATGGGACCCTCAGCGCCTTGGGGCAAACTGCTGGGCTACCGCCAGACTTGGGGATTCTCCATCGCCAAGCTTCTGACCGATCCCATCTGGTGGTTCTTCCTTTTCTGGCTGCCGGATTTCTTCAGCAAGCAATATCATCTGGATCTGAAGCATGTCGGACTGCCGTTAGTGGTTGTGTATACCGCCTCTTCCATCGGCAGTATCGGCGGCGGCTGGCTGCCGGCCCCGTTCCTCAAGCTGGGTTTCAAGGCCAGTTCCGCGCGCCTGACCGCCATGCTGATCTGCGCCTGCGCCGTGGTTCCTATCTTCATGGTCAACTTCACGCACTCGGAATGGGTCGCCATCGGCTTGCTTAGTCTGGCTGCTGCTGCTCACCAGGGCTGGTCCGCCAACCTGTTCACTACGGCGTCGGATATGTTTCCGCGCACCGCGGTGGGTTCCGTCACCGGCATCGGCGGCATGGCCGGATCTGCAGGCGGATCGCTGTTCGCCATCTTCATCGGCTATGTCTTGCAACTGACGCACAGCAACTATGCGATTTTGTTCATGATTGCCGCTAGCGCTTATCTCACGGCCCTGCTTGTGCTGGTTCTGCTGGCGCCGGGCTTGAAAAAGGTGGAGTTCTCTGCATGAGCCTCTATTGCGCAGTAGGAAGTGCTGATACCGATCTGAGTCCGCAGCAGTTAAAGGAACTGCTGTCGGAAAGTCTGGCTAAACTCGGCGAGCGGCACAGCGTGCTCGTCGTGCCGCCCGATCAGACGCGCGAACACTCGCGCGCGGGCGAGCTGACCCGTTACGCATGGCAGTACTATGGCGACCGGCTGAAAGCGGTTCTGCCCGCGCTAGGCACCCACTCCGCAATGCAGCCCGAGCAGATCGCCCACATGTACGGGGATATGCCGCAGGACATTTTTCGCGTCCACAATTGGCGTACCGATGTGGTGACGATGGGCGAGGTCCCCGCAGAGTTTATCCGCGAACAGTCCGAAGGCAAGCTGAACTATGCATGGCCGGCACAGGTGAACAAGCTTCTGCCACAGGGCGGCTTCGATCTGATCCTTTCCATTGGCCAGGTTGTGCCCCATGAAGTGATTGGCATGGCCAACTACAACAAGAACATCCTGGTAGGCACGGGAGGCCGCGAAGGCATCAATCGCAGCCACTATCTGGGTGCGGTGTACGGGATGGAACGGATCATGGGCCGCGCCATTAATCCTGTGCGCAATGTGCTCAATTATGCATCCGATCATTTCCTTCGCGAGTTGCCCATTGTCTATGTACAGACCGTGGTCGGACGCCGCGCCGACGGCGAGCTGGCGGTGCGCGGGCTGTTCATCGGCGACGACGTTGAGTGCTTCAGCCTGGCCGCTGCACTGAGTCTCAAGGTGAACTTCGAGATGGTGACCGAGCCGATACGCAAGGCGGTTGTTTATCTTGATCCGCAGGAGTTTCACTCCACCTGGCTGGGCAACAAGGCCATCTATCGGACGCGCATGGCGCTGGCCGACAACGCCGAACTGATTATCCTGGCGCCCGGCGTGAAGGAATTTGGCGAAGACAAGACCATTGATGGATTGATCCGTAAATACGGCTACAAAGGCACGGCGGCAACACTTCATGCAGTGGAAACGCAGGCAGATATTGCGCACGATTTGAGCGCCGCCGCGCACCTGATCCACGGCTCGTCGGAAGGGCGCTTCAAGATTACCTGGTGCCCCGGCCACCTTAGCAAGGATGAGGTCGAGGGCGTTGGTTTCAAATATGGCGACCTGAGCGAGATGCTCAAGCGCTACGATCCTGCCAAGCTCAGTCTCGGTTTGAATCACGTCGATGGAGAAGAGATTTTCTTCATCTCAAATCCCGGGTTGGGATTGTGGGCCCACAGCAGCAGATTTTAGTTGGGGGTAATCATGGGAAATCAGAGTTTGAAGCTCAGCAAGTATTCCATCGGAACCGGCGACCGGTTTGCGCATCAGGCCAAAGCCCAGTTGCAGGCTTGCGTACTGGCTTTGGCGAGCGGCATTGAAGTGGTTCCCGTGTGGAACAAGTCAAACCGCGAACACACCATCATCGGCTCCGAGCCGGTTTCAACGCGGCAGGCTGCCGACGCCGCAGTGAAGGCGCTCAATTGGAAGCTGCCTTATTTCTGCGATGCCGACCACATTACGCAGCAGACCGTGGGCCGCTTTCTGGATGCGTGCGATTTCTACACGATCGATGTGGCCGACTTTATTGGCCAGCCCGCCGCAGAAGCGGACATTGAAAGCTTTGTGAAGCGTCATCCGGAACTGCTGGGACACATTCAGCTCGAAGGGGTGGACGAAGCATTTGAGATTACCGCGGAAAACCTGCGGCAGACGGCGCAGAAGTATCTGACCGCGGTGAAGAAGGCGGGCGAGGTTTATCGCACCATTCTGGTGGCAAAGGGCGAAGGCAACTTCATTCCCGAAGTCTCAATGGACGAGACCGACAGCGCGCAGAGCCCGGTGGAACTGCTGCTGATTCTGGCGGCGATTGCCGATGAAGGCATCCCGGTGCAGACAATCGCGCCCAAGTTCAGCGGCCGCTTTAACAAGGGCGTGGATTACATTGGCGATGTGGCGCAGTTTGCGCGCGAGTTCGATTTGGACGTCGCGGCCATTGCTTACGCGGTGAAGCACTTCGGCTTGCCGGAGAATCTGAAGCTGAGCGTTCACTCGGGCAGCGACAAGTTCTCAATCTATTCCGCCATTCACGCGACCATGAAGAAGTTCGACGTGGGCGTACACCTGAAGACTGCCGGAACCACTTGGCTGGAAGAACTGATTGGCCTGGCGGAAGCCGGCGGCGACGGGCTGGTGCTGGCCAAGGAGGTTTACGCTGAGGCCTTTGCACACCGCGAAGAGCTGTGCGCGCCGTACGCCACCGTGATCGATATTGACCCGGCCAAGCTGCCCACACCCGACGAGGTTCGCGGCTGGGCCTCGGAGCAGTACACTTCAGCATTGCGCCATGTGCAGGCAAACTCGGCCTATAACAGCAGTCTGCGGCAGTTGCTGCATGTTGGATTCAAGGTTGCAGCCAAGATGGGACGCCGCTATCTGGACCTGCTGGAAGCCAATGAAGCGGTGATTGCGAAGAACGTGACGGAGAACCTTTTCGACCGCCACATCGCACCTGTCTTTCTGGGTCGCAAAGCATAATGTTAGTGGCCTGCGCAGCCGCACCATATCGGATCTTTGATTGCATGATTTCTTCATTGAGTTCATGCTTTCCCAGGTCCCAAAATCGGGACCTGGGGCACCCAAATTGGTACAAATTCACACGGTCAGAAACCTAATGTGCGTCTACCGGAATGGAGAAAATTGTGAGCAATCAGATTTTCAATCTTGAAGGCAAAGTAGCAGTGGTCATTGGTGGGACTTCCGGCATCGGGCTTGCGCTGAGCTTGGGCCTGGCCGACGCGGGCGCAAATGTTGTGGCCTCGGCGCGCCGCCAGCAGCAGGTGGACGATACCGCAGCCGCCATTGAAGCGAGGGGCCGCAAGACGCTGCGCGTAACCTCCGATGTGAGCGATCGCGCGTCTTTGGAGAAACTGCTGGCCGCGACGCTGGAAAAATTCGGCGAGGTGGACATCCTCGTCAACTGCGCGGGCAAGATCAAGCGCACACCCACTCTGACCCAATCGGAAGATGAGTGGACCGACATTGTGAACACCAACCTGACCGGCACGCTGCGCGGCTGCCAGGTCTTCGGCAAAGCGATGCTGGAGCGCGGTTACGGCCGCATCGTCAACATCTCTTCGCTGAATGCCTATGTTGCACTAACTGAAGTGGCAGCCTACGCCGCGAGCAAGGCTGGTGTTGGCTCGCTGACGCGCTCGCTCGCAGTGGAGTGGTCGAAGAAGGGCGTTACGGTGAATGCCGTGGCACCGGGCGTCTTCCGCACTGCTTTGAATGCTGAACTGCTGGATAACTCGCCTCGCGGCAAGGAGTTACTGATGCGCACGCCCATGGGCCGGTTCGGCAAGACCGAGGAAGTGGTGGGAGCTGTGCTGTATCTGGCCACCGATGCTGCTTCGTTCGTCACCGGACAGACTATTGTGGTCGACGGCGGATTCCTGGCCAGCGGCGTCAACCAGTAACTATCTCACATTCACTTTGGCCCGTTCAGTTTGGCCAAACAAGAAGAGGCTACGCCAACCAGCGTAGCCTCTTTTTTGTTACCCTTTCTGCGATTCGTGAATTTTCACTATTTCTGCATGGCTGCCAGCCTCATGCTTTCCCACCCATTGTGCAAAGTACGCACAATGGATGGGGCACCCAGTTCCATCCACTTATCTTGAAAATGCTTTAGCGCAGATCGATCTTTGCGCCGGCCAGCTTGGTAATTGCCTCTCCTTCGGCAGCCTTGATTTCCACGCCTGTTCCTGACACATCGGCATAGCTTACGGTCAGCCCATGCTGAGCACTGATCTTCACGTTGCGCAGAACGACGCCGGAAATAGGCGACTCGGGCAAGCCGACGATCACGCCGGCGACATCGCTGCCGGTGGCCGTGACATTCTCTAGGACGATGTCGTGAAAGCGCGGAGTCAGCCGCGTAACGGGCTGGGGCGCTTCAGCGGCAGGCGGCAGGACCTTCGGGTAATACTCGCTGATGATGATTGCGTTCTTCACATTCTTCATGTCGATGTCGCGGAAGAGGAAGTGGCCTACGTCGTTGCCGCGGTCACGATTCGCCTTGACGCGAATGCCGTTGTCAGTGCCTTCGAAGTGAATGCGCTCGGCGCGGATGTTCTGCGCGCCACCGGCAATTTCGCTGCCAATGGAAAGTCCGTGGCCGTGCAGGAAAGTGCAATCGGTGATGGTGATGTCGCGGCTTGGATCGTCCGGCCCCGGAGAGTTGATCGGTCCGGACTTGATGGCGATGTCGTCATCGCCGACGTCGGCAAGCACATGATCGATGACCACATGGGACGACGAGAAGGGATCAATGGCGTCGGTATTGGGCGAGTGAGGCGGCGCAAGAACCTTGACATTGCGAATGATCACGTCGTCGGAGTAGTAGGGCACCAACTGCCACATCGGCGAGTTCTGGATGGTGATGCCCTCGACGAGCACGTGCTTGCAGTGGTCGAAGATGATGAGCTTGGGACGTGGATGCTCTGCGCCCAAAACTCCGGCGTTCTTGACGCGGCGCGCCTCCTCCCACCAACTCGTACCGTTGCCATCGATTATGCCTTCGCCGGTGATGGCGACATTCGAAGCGTTGGCCGCGCTGACCAACGGCTGCAGATCGGGCAGATGAAACATGGTGATGGGAGGATATTCCGCATGGTCGGCTGAACCGAACAGAGTCGCGCCCTTGTCCAACTGTAGGGTGATGTTGCTCTTGAGCACGATGGGCGCACTGAGGTAAGTGCCAGCGGTGAGGCGCACCGTGCCGCCTTTCAGCGCACACGCATCGATGGCTTTCTGAATAGCTGCCGTATCTTTGGTTACGCCGTCGCCTTTGGCCCCATAGGAATGAACATTGCAGACTGCGGATGAGTCCAGCGCACTTGCCGGGGGAACAACAAAGACAGCCACTGCTGCCAGTAGAAACAAGGGCTGCAAGAACAATAATTTCTGTCGAATCACTTGGACTCCTCGTGGGTAAATGCTCGAGATTCCAGTCCATCATACGCCGAAAACGGTTCAGTGGTCCTACCACTGAGTGATCGCATTTTGTCGTACTGAAAGTCTGGTAAAACTACGGAAATACGATCCTTTTGAGCGCGTCTTAGATCCTTCTTGGACTCCGGCTGCCATCGACTTCGATCCTTGAATCCGGGCAAAATGTGCGTCGCGAGATTCTCTTCTGCAGATGCAGAAAAGTCCTATCTCTAGGACCCGAAATGCTCTACCCATGAGCGTGATGCGCGTCACAGCAGCCCCACCTTAGGAAGCTTAGATTTGCTCGGGCTTAAGGAATTGCTGGCCGTAACCTGAAGGCAGGCTTTGTGAGCACGAAGGTACAACTGGGACGTTCGGTCGTTGCGGGCTGTGGAGGCGAGCGGCTATGAGCTGGCGCCAGGAGTATCAAAGCAGGTGCGTGCAAGCCACAAAGGCGTTCCGTGAATGCGCCGGCGCGTTGATCGACATTGCCGATCCGCGGCTTCAAGCTGAACTGGAAGATTTCGCCTTGCTCTCGCACTACCTGGAGCGCAAGGCAACGGCAGCGGTCATATACGCCTGATGCGTGGACTGCCAGCCGGGAAGGAGTATTGGATGACGGATGCAGAGAAACGAGACCGTGGGTTGCTGCGGGTCAATACGGATGAGTGCAAGGGATGCGGACTCTGCGTGGAGGCGTGTCCGCGCAAGGTGATCAGCCTGAGCGAGCGCCTGAATCACTATGGCTATCGCACGGCGACTTATGCGGGCGCGGGTTGCAATGGATGCGGAATCTGCTTCATGGCGTGTCCGGAACCGGGAGCGATTACCGTACTGCGTCTTGTAAGTCAACTTCCCGGTGGGTCGCGTGGGTTGGAAGCAGGCATAGTGGGAGAAAGCCATGCATAAGCAATTGATGAAAGGCAACGAAGCGATTGTACGAAGCGCCATTCTTGCCGGATGCCGTGCGTTCTATGGCTATCCCATTACGCCAGCCAGCGAGATTACCGAGGCAGCGGCGCTCTACTTGCCGCAGGTGGGCGGAGTGTTTCTGCAGGCGGAGAGCGAAGTGGCTGCGATCAACATGCTCTATGGCGCGGCAGCGGCGGGTGTGCGTGTGATGACGTCGTCGAGCGGGCCGGGGATCAGCCTGATGCAGGAAGGCATGAGTTACCTGGCGGGCGCGGAGTTACCGTGTGTCATCGCGGATATAACTCGCGGCGGACCGGGATTGGGCAGCATTGCCGCGGAGCAGAGCGACTATCACCAGGTGGTGAAAGGCGGTGGCCACGGCAATTACCGGACGATTGTGCTGGCGCCCCACTCCGCACAGGAGATGGCGGATTTGACGGCGCTGGCCTTCGAGCTGGCTGATAAGTACCGCAACCCGGTGGTGTTGCTGGCGGACGGATTCATTGGGCAGATGATGGAGCCAGTGGAGTTTCCACAGACAGCAGTCGAACCGAAGTTGCCGAAGTGGGCAGTCGCGGGCACGCAAGAGTCGCGCACCAACCTGATCAATTCGCTGTATCTGGATAATGATCGGCTGGAGGCGCATGTTCGCCATTTGGAGGCCAAGTATACCCTCGCCGAGCGGCTGGAGACGCGCGCCGAAGAGTGGCAAACGGACGACGCCGAGATTGTGCTGGTGGGATATGGAATTGTGGGACGGATTCTGAAGGCAGTGGCGGCAGAGGCGCGCGAAAACGGACTGAACGTAGGCGTGCTGCGGCCCATCACGCTGTATCCATTTCCGAAAATGCATTTGCAGCGGCTGGCCAAGCGCGCACGTGTTTTTGTGGTAGTGGAGATGAGCAATGGCCAGCTTGTGGAAGATGTGCGGCTGGCGGTGAACGGAGAAAAGCCAGTGGAGTTTTTGGGACGCACGGGTGGGAATGTGCCGTCTCATGAAGAGGTTCTTGGCCTGGTGCGCAAGTTAGCCCAGCGTACACTGCCGGTTGCGGAGCCGGAAGAAAGGCAGATGGCTCATGTCTAACGAGATAGTTTCTGAATTCAGCGATGCGGTTCCTGAGTATGCGGTAGCTCATGCCAAGGCGAAGGCGTTTTACGAGACCTATGAGCGTAAGGAAGAGTTACAACACCAGACGCACTTCTGCCCCGGCTGCGGGCACGGCATCATACACAAGATGCTGGCGCGAGCGATCGACGAGTTAGGCATCCAGGACAAGACGATTCTGGTTGGCCCGGTGGGCTGCTCGGTATTTACTTACTACTACTTTGACGTGGGCAATATTCAGGCCGCGCATGGGCGCGCACCGGCAGTAGCCACGGCGGCAAAGCGGAGCAGGCCGGAGAGCATTGTGATCGGCTATCAGGGTGACGGCGATTTGTCGGCGATTGGATCGGCGGAGATTCTGCATGCAGCCAACCGCGGCGAGAACATTACGGTGATCTTCGTCAACAACGCCATCTATAGCATGACGGGCGGGCAGGCCGCGCCGACAACACTGCTGGGACAGAAGAGCACCACGACTCCGAATGGACGCAGCGCGGCGACGGAAGGGTATCCGCTGCATGTGAGCGAACTGCTGGCAACACTGGAGGCTCCGGTTTACATTGAGCGCGTGGGCCTGGGCGACAACAAGCAGATTGCACAGGCAAATCGCGCGATCAAGCGTGCGGTGGAAAACCAGACGCGCGGACTGGGCTTCTCGATTGTCGAGGTACTGTCGCCCTGCCCCACGATTTGGAAGATGCCACCGGTGGAAGCGCAGCACTGGGTACGCGACGTGATGGAGAAGACCTATCCGCTGGGCGTGTTTCGCGATCGCACCAAGGACGCACAGCCAAAGCAGTTGACTGAAGCGGCGCCGGCGCTGGCCGAGATTCCAAAGATTCTTGGCGTGGACACTGAAGGTTTGCCTGAAGGCAACGCGCACGCCATGGAACATGCGACAGAGAAGCTGGACCTGCGCGTGCGTGTAGCGGGCTTTGGCGGGCAGGGCGTGCTGCTGCTGGGCGAGGTGTTGGCCGAGGCAGGATTGGATGCGGGCCTTGAGGTATCGTGGCTGCCATCGTATGGGCCTGAGATGCGGTCCGGAACCTCGAACTGCCATGTGCGCCTGTCGGGGCAGCCTATCGATTCTCCATTAGTCACGCAGCCCAATGTGCTGGTGGCGATGAATGAGCCATCGCTGAGGAAGTTCTATGCGGGCGTGCCTGCGGGCGGCTGGATCGTCTATAACGGCGAGGCATTTCCAGAAGATTGCGTGCAGGAAGGGGTACACGTGCTGGCCTGCGAATTCACGCAACTGGCCAACGAACTGGGCAACGCGCGGGCGGGCAACATGCTGATGCTGGGCGCGCTGCTGGAGATTACAGGCGTGTTGCCGCAGGCCAGCGTTGACGCTGCGTTGCGGCTGCTGGTGAAGAATCTGCGCTGGGTGGAAGTGAACGAGCGCGCGCTGGCGCGAGGACGTGAACTGTACAAGGAGTCAGTAAAAGAAGTGGTCCATGCAAGCTGAAGCTTGACGGGCCAGGTGCAAGCGATAGAGGTCCAGACAGTAGGAGTTAGGAAGATGCTGACAACAACAATTGCAGCGAACTCCTACGACTTTGCGCTGGAGAATGCCAATATTCTGGTGCCGGCGGCGCTGGCGAGTGACGTGGCTATCTATCGCCAGCAAGGCAGAAAGCTACTTGAACGCAATACCCAGGTCTTCGGAGATGAGCGGCCGAACGGCTCCGTGAAGGTCCATCGGATCATAGTGCTCAGCCATGTCGATTGACATGACATATGCGAGGGATGACCATCCCCAGAACGGGTTCATTCCGTTTCCCTTCCCTGTGTCGGAATTGTAATACTCTCGTGTAGCTGCGTTCTCGTTCAATGCCATATCGAGTGTTTTTACGGCCAAGTTGCGCGCGGCACTGCTGTAGCCATACTGAAGGAGGCCGTGAAAGACGATGTAGTTGATTGGAATCCAGGCTGGCCCTTGCCAGTTGCATTCTCCCGTCTTGCTGCCTTCGTAGAAGTCGGGCTCCGTTTTGGCATAGGTTGCAATGGGATACTTGAGCCAGAACTCGTTCTCGTTGAGCAGATGCTCGTGTACGAGGCGCTCGGCCTGTTTGCGCGATGCCACCCCAGCCCACAAGGGGAAGAAACCGGCGATTGATTTTACCCTAATTTGCTTGCCGGTTTTCTGATTACGGTCATAGTAAAATCCATCTTTCTCGTCCCAGAAAACCGCATTGATATCCTTGGCGAGTTTGGCCTCATGCGCTGCATACATCTTCGCTTCGTCTGTTTTTCCGAGCCTGGCAGAGATCACCTCCATTGCTTGCAACTCGCGATACAGCTCACAGGCGAGGTCTACGCCCTCGTCCTGATAGGTGTCCAGATCCCCTGCACGCGATATTTGATTATCCATACCGCTCGCGTCAGAGCTGTTCCACACGGGAAGTCCATTCCCGTCCGTGTCATAAGCGAACCAGCGTTGCAGGTATTTCTGGAGCCGATCGTAGTAGCGCTCCCGAAGCCACTCATAGCTGTCGCCATTTTGCTTGGACCCCAGGACGGCTATCTGGGCAAGAAACGGCTTGAACATTTGCCTGGGCCTTGGATAAGTGATTCCCACAGTACGGGAGATGAATCCGTCAGGCTGTTCGCGGTCCAGAAATATTTTGAGATTTGTGAAGTTGTATTTGCTTTCGCCATAATAGGACAGATAGATATTTTCAAAATACAAATCCCAGTCATAATACTCGCCATAAGCATATCCGGTTAGCATTTTGCCGCTTGCACCGGGGAATTCATGAATGCCTTTGGATTCGATGTCACGGTTCAGCGACTTCAAACGTAAGACAAGCTTGTCGTAGTTCTGGTCGCCTACGACTGACCTCACGACATTGGGCGCTTTTGGCTGCATTACGGTTTGAGCAGGTGCTGCGAATTGAACTCCAACGACGAATATTCCAAGAGCAATCAGTTTCAGCACTTACGCCTCCGCGTTACATTCATCCAGCTCATATCTATTTCCGACATATGAGCCTACATGGAGGGATATCCCTCCGAATGCTACTGCCAATATACATAACTGATTTACATTTCTACGCAATTGTAACTGCATCTCAGACTCTCCTTGTCCAAGTACTTTAGGCAGACACGTATGCCACCTACTCTCCACGATATAGCCCTACGATAGATGACTGCTTAGTTCTTACGTGGGCATTCCAGATTCGATTGTTTCGACATAAAGAAAAACGCGTTGATATCATAAGTACTTTACCCGCAGGATATGGCGCCGTTCAGTGGACATAGGGTGTTTTGAGTCCGGCTGGCCGACATAATGAGCGCGATGCCCTGGATAAACCTCAGGGGAAGTGATGAAGCGGTTTCCTCCGGCGTGGCAGGAAACCGCTCTCATCACTTATACCTAAGATATATCTAGTCTAGAAGCTAGCGCGCAAGTGGAACTGGAGATAGCGCGACGGCAACTGACTGGTGGAGTGGCCAAACAGTGAGCTTGATAGATCCGAGGTCACTGTATTGAGGTTGGTGCGGTTGAACAGGTTAATCACTTCTCCCTTTGCCTGAAGCTTCAGCTTCTCTCCGAAGAACCAGGGAGTCGTGAAGAACTTTTCAAAGGTGAAGTCAACGTTGTTGTATCCAGGCTGATCGTAGGTGTTACGGCCAAGGTTGCCTTCGCTACCCAATGTGGGAGTCGGGAAGGAAGACGCGGCGAACAGCCCGTTCAGGTAGTTCTTCTTCTTTTGGCCGGTAAGGTGACGACCGAACGTGGGGGTGTTGGGAACATCCCAGGTGCGCCCGTCCGCGTTATAGTCGCCGCCGGTATTGCCTGTGACATTGCCATCGGCGTCATAGACCGGGTTAAAGGATGCGCTTGTGTAGACCGTGAATGGCAGGCCTGTTTGTAGAATCAATACGCCGCCAAACTGCCAGCCGCCGAGAACGTTTCTCGCCAACAGGCTGTTGTAGTGATTGGGCACCGTCCATGTTCCATCAGCAGAGAACTGCTGGCGAATGTCAAAGTCGGCGCGGCCACGCTGCGGAGCAAGGTCGCCATTCCGAATGACTGGAGTGGTGGTTGTGATCGATCCGCTATCCAATGAGACGGCATTGCTAACATAGTCGAGAGCCTTGCCATAGGTATAGATGCCGCGCAGTGCAAGGCCGTGTGATTGACGGCGTGATAGCATGACGGTTCCGTAGTGACCGATAGAGTTTCCGTTGGACTCACCGTAGTTCATGGCTCCAAAGTTCTGGTTGAGGCGAGTCAATGTGCCTTTGTTCGTTATCAAGTCACCCGCGAAACGGTTGAGGTCATCATTGAAGATAGGCAGGTGATGGGCAGAAGAACCGGAGTAGTTTGCTTCGAGGGTATAGCTTGTGCCCAATTGCTGTTGCACGCTAAGGGTCCAGTCATAGACCTGCGTCAGTTTGAAGTCGGGAGAATATCCGCCGATGCTTGCTCTCTCGCCAACGACTCCACCGGCGGAGTTGAGGACAACATTACTTGTGTCGACCACCGGGCAGACTTCAGTCCAGCCTACTGGCGCTTCGCAAAGCTTAAAGTCAATTGCTTTTTCTGAGTTTGTCTGAACGCTGAGCGACGGTGTGTAGAAGTTGGGCAGGTTACCGGCTGTGATATCGGTGATGCGGAGGTACGGCGGTTGATCTTCATACATGCCGAAGCCGCCGCGGATCGCAGTTTGGCCTTTTCCGAACAGATCCAGGGCAAATCCGACGCGCGGGGTCAGGCCCCAGATGGTGTGGTCAAGGACATGAGGAGTTCCGGCAAGCCCAGTAACGCCAGCGGCGATCTGTGCATCCCGTGTTGCCCCTGATCCAAATGTGAAGTTAGTCCTTGCCGGGCTATAGATAGAAAAGAAATTCGCCATTCCATCGTATCGGAGACCGGCATTGATGGTGAGGCGAGGGTTGACTTTCCAGTCGTCCTGGACATACACGCCAGTGTAGAGAGCCCGGTAGTAACGTTGATATGGAGCTTCCTTGTGGGTCGCGAGATTGACTGGCGTTGCGGTTTCAGAGAATACCGCATCCTGTACAAAGTCAAGGAGGCTGTTGAAGTTATAGGTGGGACGATCGAATGCGCCGCTTTGCGTGTCGGCTTCGCGGATATTGAACTGATCAAAGCCGAACTTGAGGGTATGCGATTTCACGGTCGCCGTCATGACATCACGCCAGCCGTAGGTTGTTTGGGTGAAGTTTCCAGGGCCCCAGTTCGAGAAACCTTGGAGGCCGGTTACGTTGATGTAGGGGATCGCATCTGTGGCAACCGGCAGGTCGGAGCCGTATGGACGAATCATATTTACGCTGGCCTGATTGAGCAGGCGAGGCGAGAACGTATGCGTCCAGTTGGCGTTGACAAAGTCGGAGCTGTTGGATTGGTCGAAGTTCAGTGCGGGCCGGGGGGTCGTGCTTACGCCGGTATAGTGAGTGCGGATTGTGGTGACGTACATTCGGTCATTTTGACCAAGATAGTAATCACCGCGGATGCTCCACTGGTATCCGTTCTTGGGCACGGAATAGCTGATATTGGCAGTTCCGACTGCATTCAAGGTGGAGGGGATTCCAGTCGGGGGAGTGAAGTGTCCCGGAGTGGAAGCTTCGAGTTGGGCTACCGTCTGGATGTTAGTTGTCGGGAAAGACAGTGGCGGAGCCGTTTTGAGCACTGTGGGTGCTATGTACTTGGAGAGATTGGTCTGAGCCCATGTGTCGAAGTCTTGCGTCTCGACCGTGTACTGGCCGGAACTGGTGGTGCTGGAGCGAAGCACATCGAGCGCGCCAAAGATGAAGAACCTGTTCTTGAGGATGGCGCCGCCGAAGGTTCCACCAACCTCGTTGCGGGTGTATACCGGCACCTTGGTTTGGAATTGGGTGCGAGCAGTGAGCGAGTCATTGAGGAAGTAGTAGTTGAACGAACCATGGAAATCGTTGGAGCCGGATTTTGTATAGACGTCAACTGTTGCGCCGGCGTTTCTTCCCTTAGCGGCATCGAAGTCATTGGTCCTGATGTCCATTGACTGCACAATCTCAGGGTTGGGCGAGATGGAGGTGCCGCCGCCGCGAGACGGTGTGTTGGTGTAGGCGTCATCAATCTGGAAGCCGTTTTGTTCCTGGCGGAGGCCAGCGGCATTGATGTTGATGGCGTATTCATTGGTGTAGTTATCGGCGGAGTTGACGGCGCTGCCAGTCATGCCGGGCGTGAGTGCGCCGAGGCCGTATACGTTCTGGCCTGGAAGGGGTGTCTGCTCCAAGGTTGTTTCTGCGATAACCGAGCCCGTCGTAGCCGATACAAGGTCTACCGAAGCCTGGGCGGCAGATACTGTCACGTTGGTGGATTCTGCGCCAACTTCCAAAGCGGGCGCCAAGCTGCTGGTCTGTCCAACCTGGACAACAAGGGACGTCTGTTCCCATGTTTTGAAGCCAGCCATTTCAATGTGCACCTTGTATTCTGATGCGGCGATGCTGTCGAAGCGGAAATATCCGGACTGGTTGGTGATGATGTTTTTTTCCACACCGAGCCGAATGTCTGTGATGGTGACTTTGGCTCCCGGAATTCTAGCCCCGGATTGATCTTGCACTGTGCCTTCAATTCCGCTCGAGAACTGAGCTAGAGCTGATAAGCCGCCCATGCTCAATGCGAGCACGAGAAGGAACAAGAATCGTGTCATGCGTTTCATACTGGTCTCCTGTTGCTGTCATTACTGGGTGATATGAATCCCCTTGGGTTATCAGTTTGCGAACTTGGCGTACTAGAACCTGCTAGAAATGCTCCTCTGCTGTGTGACGTCTCACAGCAACTCGCATAGAGCGCGGCATGGCTCTAGCGCCCAACGATTTTTACCAATGCGGCATCTGGAGCCGTCCACGCCTTTGCACCATCTTGCGTGAACTTGCCCGCGACATCATTCCAATGCAGTTGAGTAATACTGCTGTCTCCTTTCTCATATGCATATGTTTTTCCGTCATCGCTATATAGAGTGAAATTCCCATCAGCTCCTGGATAGACTCGCACGCTGGCAATCGCCTGGTGCTGATGAGTGCTTTCTATAGCGGCTCCAAGTGGAACAATGGATCCTGAACGAACGAAGAGCGGAATTGTATCAATGGGTGCGGCCACGGTAATGGCCTGTCCGCCTTTAAATTTCTCGTTCGTCCAGTAGTTGTACCAATCCGCTCCAGCGGGTAGGTAGACCTCGCGGCTGGTTGCGCCCTGTTCGGTAATTGGGGCTACCAGGAAGGCTGGGCCGAACATGTACTCATCGCGCATGTCGGTTACCTTTTGGTCGTTGGGGAAATCCAGCGGCAGGGCGCGCAGGAATGGCGCACCGTTGAGCCATGTCTGATAGCCGAGCGAGTAGATGTAGGGCATCAGCTCGTAGCGGAGGCGAAGATACTTTTCGAGAATTGGCTCTGCCTGTTTGCCGTAGGACCAAACTTCATTCGTCGGACGACTGCCGTGACTGCGGAAGATGGGCAGGAAGGTGGCGTACTGGAACCAGCGTGTATATAGCTCCGGGTAGTCATCGTAGTTGCCCACGTTGGCGCGCGCGTCGGACGGATCCAACAGAGGCGCGTGGGCCGGGTGGTGTTCGAGAGGCAGATACTGCCAGCCGCCGGTGTCATTCGACCAGTAAGTAACTCCAGAGGCTGCAAAATCCAGGCCGGTTGGAATCTGCCGTTTCAAGGTGTCCCATGTCGGGAAGATATCCGAGGACCAGACGATAGTGCCGTTGCGCTGCACACCCGTGAAGGCGTCACGCGAGAGGGTCAGTGCACGCTTGTTGGGCTCGTCCTTGCGGAATCCGTCATAAAGCGCAGCGGTGTGCAAGAGCGGATAGACGTTGTAGAACTGAGTGCCGGGTCCGATGTGGTAATACGACCCGTTGGGAGGTAAGTCGGGCTCGGTCTCATCGGCCCACAGTGAATCAAATCCCTGGCTCAAGATATTGTTGTGGATTGTATTCCAATACCACTTGGCGGCTTCGGGGTTTGTGGTGTCGATGTCTGAGCCGGCGCGGTCATAGGGCAAGCCATCTATTGGCTTACCGTCGGCCGTGTGGATGAGCCATCCATTCTTCAATAGCTCTGCGTAGTAGCGACTTTCTGGCACAAAGCGGGGCCAGACGCTGATCATGGTCTCAAAACCCATGTTATGCAGTTGCTTGTTCATCGCAATGGGGTCGGGCCATTGCTTGGGGTCCATATCCATTTGGCCCATCTTGGTGTAGTAGAACCAGTCGACAATCAGCATGTCGGCTGGGAGATGCCGATCACGATAGCCCTGCGCAACATCCAGCAGTTCCTGCTGGCTTGAGTAGCGCTGCTTGCATTGAATGTATCCGTACGCTGCCTTGGGCAACAGGGGCGTGGGGCCTGTCAGTTGTTTGTAGCCAGCATAGATTTCGTCCGCTGTAGCACCCGCGATGACAAAGAATGAAACTCTGTCCCCCACTTCGGAGGTCCAGAGCGTCTGCTCGTTGAAGCCAGGCTCGATGGTGGTCTTGGATGCGTTATCCCAGACAAGGCCGTAGCCTTTGTTGGTGAGAAGAAATGGCACGCAGGTCGAGGGTCCGCCTGTGGCCAAGTAATCGTTCCAGCAACGAACTGTATGTCCGCGATGATCCAGGAAGCCTTCCTGGTTCTGCCCGAGGCCGTAGTAGTGTTCATCATCAGGGGAAGCAAAGGTTGCCCCCACAGTGTAGAAATCGGAGTCGGAGGGACGGCGGTCGAGGGCCAGGCTGGCTGTGCCATCCTTGTGGTTTGGAACGGCCTGAGACCAGCCGGTCAGCTCAAGCAGCTTTGCGCCTTCCGGTGTGGTCAGAGTGATGTGCGCACCTGGAGTTGAGCCGTTGAAGAATTTGCTGATGTCGACGATTGTCGAGGGCAGCGGTCCTGAAAAGGACACGTCCTTGTCTACGGTGGCCACAATCCGCGACGACTTGTAGACATCGCCCTGAGCGGTCTGGCTGGCGCTCCATCCAGAGTTTTCGGGAGACGCGACAAACCCAAATCCCGGAGCGGCCAGCGCCGGCTCCTTTTTGAGGCTAAGTGTTACGCGCAGAATGTTGGGTGCGTAGGGCTCCAGAACAATGGTCTGTCCCTTGCGATCAATTTGGAGGTGATTCCCGATAGGTTGTGCGCTAACGGAGGCACCAAGAAGAATCCCTGTTAATACTGCGAGAACTGCTGGTAACTTTTGCATTCAATATCCTCTTAGGTACCGCCGGCGCTTTTCTGTGCGCTTTGAAAGATAAGGGTGTACAGCTTGACCCAGTGCAGGAGAGGAACGGCCACTTGGTTTCCTGCCATAGCAGCCGTTCCAGTTAGTGGACAATCAATGACCGACGACCTCAACCACAGATGTGTCCGGTCCGCTCCAGGCAGCAGCGCCATCGTGGCTCAACTGCTGCGTGGCGTCGTCCCAGTGAATCTTTGTGAGGGAGCCGGCGCCTTTTTCGTAGTCGTAGGTTGTGCCGTCGTCATTGAACAGCGTGAAGTTTGCGTCCGCGCCGGGATAGACGCGCACATGAGTAATTTCCTGCTTCTGGCTGGTGCTTTCGATGGTCGAGCCCAGGGGCAGAATGGAGCCCGCGCGGACAAAGAGTGGAATGGTATCAATGGGTGCCGGAACCACGATGCTCTGGCCGCCGTGGAACCGCTCATTGGTCCAGTAGTTGTACCAATCGCTGCCTGCTGGTAGATAGACTTCGCGGCTGGTTGCTCCCTGCTCGGTGACCGGGGCAACGAGAAAGGCCGGGCCAAACATATACTCGTCTCCCATTTTTGTGACCTTGGGATCGTCGGGGAAATCCATGAAGAGCGCGCGCATGTAGGGTGCGCCGGTCTTGTAGCTGGAGTAACCGAGGGAGTAGACGTAAGGCAAAAGTTGATAACGGAGGCGGAGATACTTTGCCAGGATGGGCTCGGCCTGCTTGCCGTACGACCACGGCTCATTG
>Ga0255354_1000293_pt1 | contig 31822 bp, 19 predicted proteins | sample HBST50metaG_FD_189942 | JGI IMG/M metagenome (GOLD analysis project Ga0255354, IMG submission 189942) | Peat soil microbial communities from Stordalen Mire, Sweden - H.B.S.T50 | ecosystem: Environmental > Terrestrial > Soil > Wetlands > Peat | place: Sweden: Norrbotten County, Stordalen Mire...
AAGCTGGGCCGATCAACTGAGAATCCCGAGACTCTGTTGACCTCAACTTCTCGAACCGCCGGATGCGGACCCGCTTGTCCGGTGGTGTGGCAGGGGAGAGCAGGTGACTGCTCCCCCTATGCCGATTAGCGAAACCAGAGTGACTGTACCCCGGACGACGGATTCCATCCTGCATCAACGCGTTGTTTTGCCTTCTGCTTTTGGAATTCTCTCCGTTTCGCCGGGCGGTTCGCTGTTTTTTCGTCCTCGTCTGGCGCTCAGAATCGCGCCCGGCAGAGGGAACTGAGCCCCCGGTCTGGGTCGCCGCCCAAAGGAAGTTCAGCCGAAGCGCAGTTTTTTCGATATATTAAAGAGTTCAGCACTGCTCCAGACACGGCCGGATCTGAAAAACAGGTCTTTTTAAATGAACAGTGTGGTTTCCTCGAAGGGAATCGCAAAGCATTTGTGTCTTCATCGTTGGTAATTGCGTTCCGTACGGAAAATTTTCATTGAGAAGGTTGCCATGCATTCAAAGGATTGTCGTCTTCGCACTCCTCTCCCGCAGGGGCTCTATCATCCCCGGAACGAACACGATGCCTGCGGCATGGGGCTGGTGGCTAGCATTCGTGGAGAAAAAAGCCACGACATCATCCGCAAGGGTCTTGAGGTTCTCATCAACCTTACCCACCGCGGCGCTGCAGGCTGCGATCCGGAGACCGGCGACGGCGCCGGCATTCTGATTCAGATTCCGCACGTGTTTTTTGCGCGCGAATGCGGCGAGTTGGGAATGCAGTTGCCGGAGGCGGGAGCCTATGGCGTGGCCATGGTCTTTCTGCCCGTGGACAAGCACAGCCGCCTGCAGTGCGAGGGTGTCTTCGAGCGCATTGCGCAGGATGAGGGCCTGAAGGTGATCGGCTGGCGCGACACGCCGGTCAACGGTATCGCCATCGGCCGCGAAGCGCGCGCCTCCCAGCCCTACATCGAGCAACTGTTTCTGGGCCGGCCCGAGGGACTGGAGGAGGAGGCCTTCGAGCGCCTGCTCTTTCGCGTCCGCCGTCGCACTGAGAACGAAATGGTTGCCTCGGAGATCGAGGGCAGGGACGATTTCTATATCCCGTCTCTCTCCTGTCGCACCATTGTCTACAAGGGCCTGATGCTGGCTCCGCAGATTGAGAAGTTTTATTTGGAGTTGGCCAATCCGCTGGTTTCAAGCGCGCTCTGCCTGGTTCACCAGCGCTTCTCCACCAACACTTTCCCCAGTTGGAAGCTGGCGCACCCCTACCGCTACGTGGCGCACAACGGCGAAATCAACACCATCCGCGGCAACGTGAGCTGGATGACCGCGCGCCAGTCGGTGATGGAGAGCCCGCTCCACGGCGAACAGATTGACAAGCTCTACCCCATCATCATGCCCGACGGCAGCGACTCGGCTTCGCTGGACAACGCGGTCGAGTTCCTTTACCAGGCGGGCCGTTCGTTGCCGCATGTCATGGCCATGCTGATTCCCGAGGCCTGGTCCGGCAACCCCGACATGGACGAGGAGAAGCGCGCCTTCTACGAGTACCACGCCTCCCTGATGGAGCCCTGGGACGGTCCGGCCGCCATTGCCTTCACCGACGGCAAGGTGATCGGCGCGACCCTGGACCGCAACGGACTGCGCCCCGGCCGCTATGTGGTCACCAAGGACGATCTTGTGGTCCTGGCCTCGGAAGCCGGCGTCCTCGACGTGCCCGCCAAGGACGTGCGCAAGAAGGGCCGCCTCCAGCCCGGCCGCATGTTCCTGGTCGATACGGTCGAGAAGCGCATCGTCTCCGATGCCGAAATCAAAAAGCTGTTGTCCAGCCGCCAGCCTTATGCAACCTGGCTCAAGGAGCAGCAGGTTACGCTCGATCAGTTGCCTGAGCCCGCGCGGGTGATTGCCTCCAATCCCGAGACGCTGTTGCGCCGCCAGCGCGCCTATGGCTATAGCGAAGAAGACCTGAAGATTCTGCTCGGGCCCATGGGCGCCACCGGCGCCGAGCCGCTCGGGTCCATGGGCACGGATGTGCCGCTGGCCTGCCTCTCCGATCGTCCGCAATCGCTCTTCAACTACTTCAAGCAGCTCTTCGCGCAGGTCACCAACCCGCCCATCGATCCCATCCGCGAAGAGATGGTGATGTCGCTGATCAGCTACATCGGCAACGAGCGCAACATTCTGGATGAAACGCCGGAAAACTGCCACACCCTGAAGCTGCCGCATCCCATCCTGACCAATCGGGATCTGGAGAAGTTGCGCCGCGTCTCTTCGGGAGATTTGCTGGCCACCACGTTGCCGACCCTCTTCCGGGCTTCCGACGGCGAACGTGGCCTGAAGCACTCGCTCGACGATCTGAGTTCCCGGGCCGCCCTGGCCGTGGCTTCCGGCTACACGCTGCTGATTCTCTCCGACCGCGGCGTCGATGCCACCTACGCTCCCATTCCCAGCTTGCTGGCGATGGCCGCCGTGCACAACCGCCTGGTGCGCGAAAAGACCCGCACCCAGGTGGCGCTGATTATCGAGAGCGGCGAACCCCGCGAGGTAATGCACTTCGCCCTGCTCATCGGTTACGGCGCCAGCGCCATCAATCCGTACCTGGCCATCGAAACCCTGCACGACCTCAAGCGGCGTGGCTTGCTGCCGCACAATGTGACCGGACCTCATGCCGAGAAGAACTTCATCAAGGCCATCAACAAGGGCCTGCTCAAGACCTTCTCGAAGATGGGCATCAGCACCCTGCAAAGCTATCGCGGCGCACAGGTTTTTGAGGCTGTGGGTTTGAACAAGTCTCTGGTGGACTCCTACTTCTCCGGCACCGCTTCACGCATCGAGGGCGTGGGGCTGGAAGTGTTGGCGCGCGAGGCGGAAATGAAGCACACCTACGCCTTCCAGCCGCTGACCGAGTCGGAGACGGAACTGGTGGTGGGCGGCCAGTATCAATATCGCGAGGGCGGCGAGTATCACCTGCTGAATCCGGCCACCATCAGCAAGTTGCAGCAAGCCGTCCGGCAGAACAATCCGGCTACCTTCCAGGAGTACACCGACCTGCTGGACGATCAGAACCGCCATCTCTGTACCCTGCGCGGCCTGCTCCAGCTCAAGTACGCTGACAAACCCATTCCCATCGACAAGGTCGAACCTGCCAAGGAGATTGTGAAGCGCTTCACCACCGGCGCCATGAGCTACGGCTCCATCAGCAAGGAGGCGCACGAGACGCTGGCGATTGCCATGAACCGCCTGGGCGGCATGTCGAACACCGGCGAAGGCGGCGAAGACGAAGAGCGCTTCACGCCCGACGCCAACGGCGACTCGCGGCGTTCGGCCGTCAAGCAGGTGGCCAGCGGCCGCTTCGGCGTCACCACCAATTACCTGGTCAACGCCGACGAGTTGCAGATCAAGATGGCGCAGGGCGCCAAGCCCGGCGAGGGCGGTCAGTTGCCCGGCCACAAGGTGGATGAGAACATCGCGCGCACGCGCCACTCAATTCCCGGCGTGGGCCTGATTTCTCCTCCTCCGCACCACGACATTTACTCCATCGAAGATCTGGCGCAACTGATCTACGACCTCAAGAACGTGAACCCGAAGGCGCGCATCGCCGTCAAACTGGTCTCTGAAGTTGGTGTCGGCACGGTTGCCGCCGGCGTCAGCAAGGCGCATGCCGACGTGGTACTAATCTCCGGCGACAACGGCGGCACGGGCGCTTCGCCGCTCAGCTCCATCAAGCACGCGGGCCTGCCCTGGGAACTCGGCCTGGCCGAGGCGCAACAGGTGCTTTTGCTCAACGATCTGCGCAGCCGCATCAAGGTGCAGACCGACGGCAAGCTGCAAACCGGTCGCGACGTGGTCATCGCGGCTCTTCTCGGCGCAGAGGAATTCGGCTTCGCCACCATGCCGCTCATCTCCATGGGCTGCATCATGATGCGCAAGTGCCATCTCAACACCTGCTCGGTGGGCATCGCCACCCAGGACCCGGTCCTGCGCGCGCGCTTCCAGGGGCAACCCGAACACGTGGTCAACTTCTTCTTCTTCATCGCCGAGCAGGTTCGCCAGCACATGGCCAAACTCGGCTTCCGCACCGTCAATGAAATGATCGGCCGCGTGGACAAAATCGACGCCGCCGTGGCGGACGCGCACTGGAAGGCCAAGGGCATCGATCTCTCTTCCATCCTGTACACGCCCACGATGCCTTCGCGTGTGGCGCGCCGCAAGATGCAGGAGCAGGATCACGGCCTGGATGCGGCGCTCGACCATCAGCTCATCGAAAAGGCCGCTCCGGCGCTTGAAAAGCAGACGCCGGTCACCGGCAGCTTCCATATCCGCAACGTGCATCGCACGGTGGGCGCCATGCTGGGCGGCGAAATCGCGCGCCGCTACGGCTCAGCCGGATTGCCCGACGAAACCATTCACTTCAAGTTCGACGGCTCGGCCGGCCAGAGCTTTGGAGCTTTCGTGCCCAACGGCGTCACCCTTGAACTGGAAGGCGACTCGAACGATTATCTGGGCAAGGGACTTTCCGGCGGGCGCATCATCGCCTATCCGCCCAAGACCTCCAGCTTCCTGCCTGAGGAGAGCATCCTGGTGGGCAACGTCGTGCTCTACGGCGCAACCAGCGGCGAAGTCTTTCTCAACGGCATCGCCGGCGAACGCTTTGCCGTCCGCAACTCCGGCGCTACGGCAGTGGTCGAGGGGGTGGGCGACCACGGTTGCGAATACATGACCAACGGCAAAGTGATCGTGCTGGGAAAGACCGGCCGCAACTTCGCCGCCGGCATGAGCGGCGGAATCGCTTATGTCTACGACGACCGGGCAGACTTCTCGGCGCGCCGCTGCAATCAGGCCAGCGTCGATCTTGAGCCGCTCGTCCTCGAAGCCGATGTCGCTGATGTCCGCGGCTTGCTGGAACGCCATCGCGACTTGACCGGCAGCCCCCGGGCGGCCTGGATTCTGGAACACTGGGCGGAAGCTCAACCCAAATTCATCAAGGTTTTCCCGCACGAGTACAAGCGTGTTCTTGGTATTCCGCGCGCCGAAGAGGGGCCCGGGGCGATCGATGTTTCTCTTATAAACGTGTCGCCTGTGGCGGCCACTGCGGAGGTGCACCATGGGTAAGATCACTGGATTTATGGAAATCGAGCGCGAGCAACCCGCCCGCCGCAAGGTCGATGAGCGGGTCCACGACTGGCTGGAAGTCTACCAGCCGTTCCCTGAGGAGAAGCAGCGCGAGCAGGGGGCCCGCTGCATGGATTGCGGCGTGCCGTTTTGCCACACCGGCTGTCCGGTCAACAACCTGATTCCCGACTGGAACGACCTGGTCTACAACGGGCGTTGGGAGGCAGCGGTTCGCCGCCTGCACTCCACCAACAACTTCCCCGAGTTCACCGGGCGTATCTGTCCCGCGCCCTGCGAGGCTGCCTGCGTTCTGGCCATCAGCCAGCCCGCCGTCTCCATCAAGCTCATCGAGCGCAGCATCGTCGAGCGCGGTTGGGCTGAGGGCTGGATTCATCCCGAGCCTCCCGAGCAGAACACCGGCAAGAGGGCGGCCGTGGTCGGCTCAGGTCCCGCCGGTCTGGCTGCCGCACAGCAGTTGCGCCGTGCAGGCCACTCCGTCACCGTCTACGAGAAGAGCGACCGCATCGGCGGCCTGATGCGCTACGGCATTCCCAACTTCAAGCTGGAGAAGCACATTCTCGACCGCCGCATCCAGCAGATGCGCGCCGAAGGCGTCACCTTTGTGACCAGCGCGCATGTGGGCGTCAACATACCGGTGGAGGCGCTCACCGGGCACTACGATGCGATCCTGCTTTGCGGCGGCTCGGAGCAGCCCCGCGACCTGAAGATTCCCGGTCGCGAACTCAAGGGCATTCACTACGCCATGGAGTTCCTCCCCCAGCAGAATCGCCGCTGCGAAGGCGACACCATCGATCCTTCCATCGCCATCAGCGCCAAAGACAAGCGGGTGGTCATCATCGGCGGTGGCGACACCGGCGCAGATTGCCTGGGAACCAGCCTCCGCCAGGGCGCCAAAACCGTCCATCAGTTTGAGATCATGCCCAAGCCGCCCGAGATCCGCGCGGCCTCCACTCCCTGGCCGATGTGGCCGCTGCAGTTGCGCACCGAGACCTCGCACGAAGAGGGCGGCATCCGCGACTGGAGCATCAACAGCATCCAGTTCACCGGCGACGCAGAGGGCAATGTAAAGCAGTTGCACGCCGTCCGCGTTGGTCCGCCGCCGAAGTTCGAGCCGATTTCCGGATCGGAGTTCACGCTCGATGTGGATTTGGTGTTGCTGGCCATGGGCTTTCTTGGGCCGGTTCGCTCGGGGATGATCGAGCAACTGGGCGTTGCCCTGGACAACCGCGGCAACGTGGCAACCAACAGCGACTACCAGACCTCAGTGGAGAGCATCTTTGCCGCCGGCGACATGCGCCGCGGACAGTCGCTCGTGGTTTGGGCCATCTCGGAAGGGCGCAAGGCTGCCGCTGCCGTCGATCGCTACCTGGCCACAATTCCCGAGCCCGTCACCCAGCGCCACAGGGCTCTGGTGTAACAGACTCGCACTTCGAAGATAAGGTGGAATCTCCCCGGCTGGGTGCCCCATCCTTTCCGCAGTTTCATTGCGGAAAGGATGGGGCACCCAGCCCTCTCGAACCCGGCACAAATCCAGCCAACCGCCAACTCGCCAACCCCGCGCCAGCGGGAGCTAACTCGCTGCCCTTTTCAAGAAAAGAATCTCGCTTCTCAAGCAGCTTCTGGAATCCTGGCCACAGAACGGGGAGGGAACTCACTTGCCAACCGGCGAGTCCACGATGTGTCCCATCTTTTCCTGCTTGGTGCGCACGTAGCGCTCGAAAGTCTCCTGCGACTCCACTTCGGCCGAAATGCGCTCGGTGACCTCAATCCCGGCCGACTCCAGCGCCGCCACTTTCTCCGGATTGTTGGTCATGAGTCTGACTTTCTTGACGCCCAGAAACTTCAGAACCTCGGCCGGCAGTTCGTACTCGCGGCAGTCGGCGGCAAAGCCCAGCTTCACGTTGGCTTCCACCGTGTCCAGTCCCTGGTCCTGCAACTCATAGGCCTTCAGCTTGGCCATCAGGCCAATGCCGCGCCCTTCCTTCTGCTCGTAAAGCAGAATCCCCGCGCCCTCTTCGGCGATCCTGCCCAGCGCCAGTTCCAGTTGCAGACGGCAATCGCAGCGCAGGGAACCGAACACATCCCCGGTCAGGCATTGCGAGTGAATCCGCACCACCGGCGGCTGGGAGTGAATGTCCCCCATCACCAACGCCACCAGGCCCTCCACTTGTGCGCCTCCGTGGGTCGCAGGTTCGCAATTCGCGCGTGGCTCGGCCAACACGCCCTCGAAGCCCAGAATGCGGAAGGCTCCCCAGCGGGTAGGAAAATCCGCCTCGGCAATCTTCTTCACGCTCTCATATTCCATGCATCCATTTTACGTTGCGGGCGCTTGAGCCGTGCGCCGGCCATCACAGCGGTTGGGACAGGACCGCGCGGGGAAATGTTCGGAATCCCGCCGCTGTCCTTCGCGGCGCGATAAAGTAAATGCGTGGGCGACAACAAGCTGATTCTCATCACGCTGCTGGTCAAGCTGGGTGTGGCCGCGGCGGTGGCCAGCGCTCTGGCGCGCTCGCGCACCTTCCAGCGCCTCCTGTTTGCCGAGCATCGCCGCCATCGCCAGACCGCCGTCATGCTGGCGTTTTTCCTGGTTCCGCTCACCCTGGGCGTATGGGTCCGGACCACGGTGCCCAACTTCCTCGCGGCCGATATCTCCTTTGAATCCACAATCTTGCTAGGCCTTCTGGTCGGACCGGGCTGGGCCATGCTGGGCGGCATCGTGATGTCGGTTCCGGCCGTCTATCACCATGAGTATCTGGCCCTTCCTTTCAATGCCGCGATCGGGTTGGCCGCCGGCGCCCTGGGCCACTTTCTCGAGACAGAAGAGATCTGGTCCTTTACTCCCTTCATCGACCTCAGCCTCTACCGCTGGGTGCGCCGCAACCTCAGAAAACCGCGCATCGACCGCCAGATCCTGATGCTGTTTCTCATCGCCTTGATGGAAATCTGCCGCGAATGGGTGGCGCGGACCTTTCCCCGGAAGCCCGGCCCCCGCTGGCTCTTCGCGCTCGACACCGGCAACCTCGGCTTGCAGGTGCTGGTCTGGCTCTCGGCGCCCGTGGTGGTGGGCATCGCGCTCAAGGTCTGGAATGCCCTCCGCATCGAACTCAAGCTCGAAGAGCAGAAGCGCCTCCTGCTCGAGGCCCGGCTGGACGCCCTGCAGCGCCAGATCAACCCGCACTTCCTCTTCAACACCCTCAACTCCATCGCCTCCCTGGTGCGCCGAAAGCCCGAACTGGCCCGCGAGATGACCGTGAAGCTGGCCAATATCCTGCGCGCCCTGCTCAAGGACCACGACAGCTACGTGCCTCTCCGCGAGGAGCTTAAATTCACCGACGATTACCTGGATATCGAGGTGGTGCGCTTCGGCGCCGACAAACTCCGGGTCGAAAAGGAAATCGATCCCCAGACCCTCGATGTGCTGGTCCCAAGCATCCTGCTCCAGCCGCTCATCGAGAACAGTATCAAGCACGGCCTCGAGCCCCGCATCAACGGCGGCACGGTCACCCTGCGCAGCCGTCTGGAAGGGGATCGCATCCACATCGAGGTCGCCGATGACGGCGTCGGCATGGGCAATCGACCGGCCACGGCGCTCAGCCGCGCCGGCGCTGGAATTGGCATGAAGAACGTGCGTGAGCGTCTGGAAGTCCTCTACGGCAATCAGGCCCAGTTCAGCGTGGTCAGCAATCCGGGGCGCGGCACCCTGGTTACCATCGAGATACCGGCCAACCTGCACGATCTGCCGTAGCGCAGGCCGGTCCCTCCTGGACCCCTGCTCGCCTCCCGTTCCCCGCCGGTTAACCCCAGACCCGCGCGATGCACAACCATTCGCTGTATTCTCAGATCATGGTGCGATTCACGGTGCTGGCGTCGGGTTCCAAGGGCAATAGCACAGTTGTCTCCGGCGGACGAACCCGCATTCTGGTCGATTGCGGTCTGAGTTGCCGCGAGCTTTTCCGGCGCATGACGCTGGCCGGCGAAGAGCCGGAGTCCCTGAACGCCGTCATCCTCACCCACGAGCACTCCGACCACGTCAACGGATTGGCCGTCACCGCGCGCAAGCTGGGCATTCCGGTCTACTTTACCGAGGGTACGCACCGGGCCTGGATGCGCTGGCTCTCCCCGCGCCGCCAGATGACCTACGCGCAGTGGATGGAGCAGTGCCGCCAGCAGGCCGCAGCCCGCCAGGCAGAGGCAGATCTTGCCGCTGAAGAAGGCGAGCCGGACGAGCCGGAATCCTGCGAGCCCGTGGCGCAGCCTGCTCTCGCCGCGCAGAAGCAGGAACAGGCTCCCGCTCCGGAGCCCGCCGCCGATCCGGACCCAGGCAAGCCGCCTTCCCGGAAAGAAGACCCCAGTTGGCTGCCCGCGCTTGAATATTTTCAGTCTGGCCAGCCCTTTGAAATCGGCGACATCGCCATCAGCCCCTTCACCATTCCCCACGACGCAGCCGATCCGGTCGGCTTTGTCTTCCAGGCCGAAGGCGTCCGCATGGCCTTTGCCACCGATCTCGGCTACATTCCACCCAATGTCAAGGCCCAGCTCCAGGGTCTCGACCTGTTGCTGCTCGAGTCCAACCACGACCTGGAGATGCTGCGCGACGGTCCTTACCCCTGGCAAGTCAAGCAGCGGGTGCTCTCCAGGGTGGGCCACCTCTCCAACGAGGCAGCGGCGCATTTCCTTGAGGAAGACTACGATGGCCAAGCTGCCTACATCATCCTGGCGCACCTCTCGGAAAGCAACAATCTGCCTGAACTGGCGCGGCTTGCGGCCGAACGTGCGCTGGAGGGCCGGGCCAGTCTGCTGGCCAATAAGCTCCTGTTGGCCGACCAGCACGAACCCCTTTCTTCTATTTACTTTTAGATAAAGTGCATTACAATGGTAAGAACGGGCATCACTCTGTAGCAAGCTGGATTGGCAAGGAAAACGCGTCAGGTGTTTTTGTCTTGGCGAGGCAGAGGAATATAGGGAGTCCAGGAATCCGGCACCGCCGGGTAGGGCAACCTGAAACCTTGGCTGTTCCGTTGCCACGTGGACCGCACATGCAATCCGCGGTTAAACAAATCCTTCGCAAAGTGAGTCTAAACCACTATGGCAAGAACCAAATGCACTGACCGAGTCGTAGGCTCCATCCTGGCAAGCTGGCGTTATGACATCTCCGGCATTTATCCCGAGATGCGCAAGGACTACGAGCAGCATTTGGCAGAATGCAGCCACTGCAGGGCGCGGCAGAAGTTTCACCGCAGTCTGGACGTGACTCTCGCCGTCCTCACCTCGCTGGCCGTCTTCTTTTTCCTCTTCGCGCTGGCAGTCCTCAAACATATCAAACCTTTGGAGCACGTCGCCTTCAACATTCTCGGCTTGGACCTCTCTGACACCTACCAGATGCTGGTCTCGGCGGGCGTAGCGGGCTTGTGTTTCTCGGTGATCGCCCTGGTGCTGGTCCTGACGGCCACGCCGGCTCCATCCTATCTGGGCGGCATTGCCGCCGAGCGCGCCCGGCTCATCGAGGAGCGGCTTCCCGAGGCCATCCGGTCCCTGCGGCCGCGCTAGTGTCCTTAGTCTGAAGTTCGCATCAGAATTGCACTGTCATCTTGAGCGTAGTTTGGCCGGCTTTTTGGCCAAACGGAGTCGAAAGATCTGCAGTTGTTCTTCAGCGAACTTCGGATTCACCACACTAGAGCAAATTCGCAGTTGGCACAGTTGTAGATCGGCGATTTCGGAGGGAGCAGGGGGTTTTAACTCCCTGAAAAATGGGCAAAATAGTGTGCCTTTAGGCCCGGGTGTGTGCCCCATTCCTGGAACTTGAACAAAATACAACTGTAGTTCTAAAATCTCCCTCCAAACCTGAACGGCAAGTTGATGTGTCCAATGTTGGAAAGCGTTACGGTGAGCGCTGCGGAGGCTATAGCGGTGTAGTTGGCATCCCCCCCGTAGCTGGCTGTAATGCTGCGTTTGCCCACGCCGAGTTTCGAGGTTGTGTAGCTGACCGCGCCGCCGCCGTCCAGCTTGGCTGTGGCCAGCGCGGTTGTTCCGGAATAGAAAGTCACCGTACCGCTGGGAATAACGCCGGCGCCGGTTACCGTTGCCGTGTATGTGATCGTCGAGCCCAAGAGGCCGGAACCGAAGAAGCCCGAGTTGCTTGAGACCTTCAACACGGCTGAGGGGGTTGCCTTGTTGACCGTGATGGTCTGGGAGGCAGGTGAAGCTGCCGTAAAGGTATCATTGCCGCTCTGGTTGGCGGTTACCACCACAGTGCCCGCGCCCGTAAACGCTAGGTTGCCGCCACTGATGGTTGCCGGGCCGGTCGCCGTGAAGACCACGGCCAGGCCGGAACTCGCGCTGGCCTCCAGCGCCAGTGGACCGGCTCCATACGTTACGGCGGAAGCCAGCGGGACCAAGGTGATCGCCTGCGCAGCCGGGTTCACCGTTATGCTGGCAGCGGGCGAGGTGGCGGCGCTGAAGTTGCTGTCTCCCGTATAGCTCGCCTGGATGCTGTGCATGCCTACGGAGAGTACGTTCACTGTCAGTGTTGCCGCGCCGGCAGCGCTCAGTGAACTCGCGCCCAGTTGCGTGACGCCATCCAGGAAGGCCACCGTCCCGGTCGGCGTCCCGCCGCTTCCGGCTACCGTCGCTGTGAACGTGATCGACGCCTGGTAGGGGATCGTGCTCGCAGACGTGGCCAGCGCTACCGTGGGCGCAGACGTTTGCGCCACCGTGTAGGTTGCCGCCGCAACCGGACTATTCACATAGCCGGCTGCTGTGGCAAACGCATGGATGGTGGTGGTCCTGGCGACCGAAATCGGCGCAGTATAGACCGTCGAATTTGTCGACGGAGTCGTGCCGTCCATCGTGTAGTAGAGGGTGGCGTCCGGAGTCTGGTCGGAGATTGTCGCCATCTGCGCGGCGGAACTGGCTGCCGGTGTCCCTTCCCATTTCGAAGATTGTTTCATGAGTTGTGTTGCCTTGAGGCTTGCCAGGATGACTGGACGCAGGTCGCTCGAGCTGGACGTAAAGGACGGAGCGGCCGCAATTTCGTAAGTCACCTCCGCAACGGTCGATTGCGCGGAACCGAAGAGGCTTGCGATCGCCCTCAGCTTGACTGCCGAAGACACCGCGATGGGTCCCGTATACTTCGTCGAATTGGTCGTCGGAGTGCTTCCGTCGCTGGTGTAATAGATTTGAGCTCCGGCGGTCGCGTCGCTGATGCTCACCTGCTGCGCCGCCGGGTAGTCGCCGGCTAGAAGCGAGAACACGGGGGTGGCGACCTGGGAGTAGCTTTCCGTCACTGTGTTGGAGGTGCTGGCCGGGTAGTTCGCATCGCCGGAGTAAGAGCAGCGCAAGTAGTGTGTGGTGCTGGCCCCGATATTCACCGACACATTTGCCAGGGAAGGCGAGGTGAAAGCCGATTGAAAGCCCAGCAGCACTGACACTGTATCGGCTTTTGCGTTGGCTGTCGCCAGATCCAGGTTGCCGTCCCCGTTCAAATCGGCAGCAATCAGGCCACTGGCGCCGCTGCCCACCGCATAGCTGCTCCCAACTTGAAAGGTCCCGTTCCCATTTCCGGTCAAAATCAAAATATTAGAACTATTGGCATCGGTGACGGCCAGATCCGGAATCCCGTCCCCGTTGAAATCTCCGGCGGCAATGCTCACCGGATTCACCGGCAACACGGATACCGCGAGGGCCGGGGAGTACTGGAAGGTTCCGTCTCCATTTCCCAGCAGAACCGTCACCAGATTTCTGCTGGTGATCGCCAGATCCAGGTTCCCGTCTCCATTGAAATCCGCCGCTGCAATCGAGGTCGGATAGGTGCCAACCTCATTTGAAATCAACGATTGCGACTGAAATGTCCCATCTCCATTGCCGATCAGAACCGACAGCGTACTGGCGGCAATATCGTTGGCTACTACCATATCCAGAGGCTGTTGATTTCCGGTGAAGAATCCTGTGACGATTCCCTGAGGATTGCCGCCTAGGTTATAGAGCTTGTGCGCCTGGAAGGTGCCATCCCCATTGCCCAGCAGAATCGAGAGCTGATTGGAGACGGAGTTTGTCGCCGCAATGTCCAGCTTGCCGTCTCCGTTGAAATCTCCCACGACAATGCTTCTCGGATTGGAGGCGGACGAATAGGTTGTCTGTTTTCGAAAGGTCCCATCTCCATTGCCCAGCAACACTGAAACGGTGCCGTTCGAACCATTCGCCACCGCCAGGTCAAGCTTGCCATCCCCGTTGAAATCGCCCACCCTTACGCCCAGCGGACCCTTGGAAACTGCGTAGGCGACCTGCGGCTGGAAGGTGCCGTCGCCGTTGTTCAACAGAATGGAGACGGTGGCGTCGGCGTTGTTCGTAATCGCCAGGTCGAGTTTGCCGTCTCCGTTGAAGTCTCCGAATGCTATGCCTGTCGGAACGTCACCCGCCTTGTAGGTTGCCGCGGCCTGGAAGCTCCTGCTCATCGTGGCTGCACCCAGTGTGTCGGTTCCCAGCGTTTGCCCGGTGGTTGCATCGGTAAACGTCACCTTCCCGGTCGGTCCCGCTACGCCTTGCAAAGTCGGAACCGACACCGTGCAGGTCATGCTGTAAGGGTTTGAGCCGGTCACGGTCAAAGTTGTGCTGGTTGGCAGGATGGCGTACGTCGCAGTAGCCTGCGCGCTGTTCAAGTATCCCGATGCCACTGCAATCGCCTTCAGTGTTGTGGTCGAGGAGACGCTGATAGGCCCCGAATACAAACTGGAACTTATCGTGGGGGTCGATTCGTCCACCGTGTAATAGATCGCTGCCCCCGCGGTTGCATCCGAGATACTCACCGTCTGTGCCGCGGCGAACGCGCCGCCTTCCGGCGAAAAAACGGGCGTAGCCGCCGGAGTCGAGGTTGGCCCGTTCAGCGTATACGCAGCCACAGACGCGGTACTTGGCAATAGGCCCGGAACCACGGCGATCGCTTGCAGGGTCTCCAGGCTCCAGGTCAACTTTACCGGACCCGTGTAGGGGGTGGAACTCGGCGTAGGCGGTGTTCCATCGGTTGTGTAGTAGATGGTTGCGCCGGCCTCCGCATCCGAAATCGATACATACTCCGTCCCCTTGTACGTACCCGGCGGAGGCATGAAGGTGGGAGCAGGCGCCGTTGCGCCCTCCACCCACAGATCGTTCAGCATCCCGAAAGTCTGATTTGCGTCGTAGCCCTGGCCGCCGAAGAGCCAGACGTTGCCGCTGCTGTCGTTCCAACTGCTGGCAGCGGACCGGCCGCCGGGAAGGTTGACGCCAGAGGGAACTCCCAACGTGCCGTACCCTCCGGGTTGCAGGACGGTGTCGCCTCCAGCCATCCATGTCCACGCGCTTGTGGAAGGGCTGAACTCCCAGAGGTCATTGAGACCGCCATAACTGTCGTTGCTGTCGCGCCCCCCTCCGCCCAGCAGCCAGAAATTGCCGCTGCCATCGGTCCAGTTTGACGCGCCTGACCGGCCGCCGGGAACGTTGGAGGCCGCAGCAACGCCCAGCGCGCCGTAAACTCCTGGCTGTCCTCCAACGCCCCCGGTCGCCAAAGGCACGGAACTGCTTCCGCCCATCCAGGTCCATTGTTTGCTGGAAGGATTGAACTCCCAAAGGTCGTTGAGAAACCCCAGCGTTCCTGTCGAATCGTAACCCTGTCCTCCGAAAACCCACAGATTGCCGCCGGCATCGATCCAGATGGTGCCCTCGTATCTGCCGCCAGGAACATTATTTTGCGCTGCCTGCCCCAGAGATCCGTAGACTCCGTTCTGGCCATAATCTCTTGACGCGTCCTCCCTGGTCATCGTGCTGCTGCCGCTCACCCAGACCCATGCCTGTGTCGAGGCATTGAATTGCCAAAGATCGTTGAGCGCGCCGAAGTTTCCGGTCCCATCGCAACCCATTCCTCCAAGGAGCCAGCGATTGCCGCTCTGATCCCTCCAGCCGAGCGCGTGAGTTCGCCCTCCAGGGATGTTTCCGGTTGCGCCGCTACCCAGCGCCCCATAGATCCCCGGCCGGCAAGCAGAGGTCGTGTTTCCGAGCGTGCTGCTTCCGCCCACCCAGGTCCATTGTCCGGTGGTCGGGTTGTACTTCCAAAGGTCGTTCAGAAAGCCGCTTTCGCCGTAGTTCGCGTCGTAGCCCTCGCCCCCGAAGAGCCAGAAATTGCCGCTGTTGTCGGTCCAGCTCGTCGCGCCCGAGCGGGCGCCAGGAAAGTTGGTGGTGGCGGCCACACCCAGTGTTCCGTACACTCCGCTCTGATTTTCCCCGCTGCTTCCGCCCACCCAGGTCCATTGCTGCGTGGTTGGGCTGAACTCCCAAAGGTCGTTGAGAAACCCGCTGTTATAGATTTGATAGCTCCCGTCATCGAGCGATGCGGGATCGTAGTTCTGCCCCCCGAAGAGCCAGAGGTTGCCGTTGCTGTCGATCCAACTGGCCGCATCCGACCGGCCTGAAGGAGCATTGGCCGCGGTCGTCACGCCCAACGCGCCATAGGAGCCCGGCTGCTGGCAGTACGTGCCCCAATCGGCAACCGTGGTGCAGGTCAGCGTGCTGCTACCGCTCATCCATATCCAATCCCTGGATTGCGCGCCTGCCACGGTGCATAGAGCGCCCAGGACCGCTACAGCAAGACAAAGCGGTGCAATCGGCCCGCTCCTTCGCAGCCCATGGAAATGGCTTCGAATCGAACCACAAACACTGCGGGAAACCGAACCATGTGCGGACAATCTGCGGCCCACTACCTTGCCTCCAATCCCCATGCGTCGGAGCAGAAAACCACCGGAAAACAGCCAACATGGCAGTAACTTCAGCTCGGATTATGCGCCGCCAGATCGAACCACATTAGTAGAAATCAACCAGCTTTTCTCGCCCTGCGCGAATTCAGGAACAACGAAAATGGACTGGACAAAAATGGGAATCCACTCCGGAAATCTTTCTGAAAGAGATTGAAAAATCGAACTTGCCGATGATCCTCCGGCGTTCGTCTCTGTGGTTGGTTGCCACTCCCTCGCTGGGAGCCTAGTGTCCTGAGTCTGAAGTTCGCATCAGAATTGCACTGTCATCTTGAGCGTAGTTTGGCCGGCTTTTTGGCCAAACGGAGTCGAAAGATCTGCAGTTGTTCTTCAACGAACTTCGGATTCACCACACTAGCCGCACTGCCCGCCATCGCGCAGCAAAAAGGCGAAGCCCGAATGGGCTTCGCCTTTTTGCTTTCAGTTGCGATTGGAGTTACTTGACGATCGGAATCCGCATGTCGCGACCACTCATCTCGGTGGGCAGCCCCAAGTGGAGTTGGCTCATGATCGTCGGTGCAATGTCGCGCAGCGAGCCGTCCGTGCGCAGGCGGAAGTTCTTGGCTTCCTCGGCGACATAAATAAACGGCACCGGGTTGGTGGTGTGCGCGGTGTGCGGTTCGCCGGTGATCGGATCCACCATCGTTTCGCAGTTGCCATGGTCGGCCGTTACCAGCCAAATGGCGTTGCGCTCGCGGACAGCCTTGTAGATGCGCGCCAGTTGCACATCCACTGCTTCAACTGCCTTGATGGCCGCCGGCAGAACGCCGGTGTGGCCCACCATATCCGGGTTGGCAAAGTTGGCGATCACCACGTCGAAGCTGGCGTCGAGAATGGCCTTCTCGATGTTGTCGCCGACCTTTACCGAGCTCATCTCCGGCATCAGGTCATAGGTGGCCACCTTGGGCGAGGGCGTCATGATCCGCTCTTCACCGCCAAAGGGCTTTTCCCGGCCGCCGTTGAAGAAGAAGGTCACATGTGCGAACTTCTCCGTCTCCGCCGTGCGCAGGTTGCGCAGGTTGGCGTCGGCCAGCATGTTGCCCAGCAGATGCTGCATCGACTGCGGCGGGCTCACGATCGGCAATTGGAACTTCTCGTCGTACTGCGTCATGCAGGTGTAGTGCAGGTTCTTGGGCAGTTCTGCACGGGGAATGATCTGGTCCAGTGCTTCCCAGCCGTCCAGGTTGCGGCCGCCCTCGGTGTTGATGCCGCTCTCGCGGGTCAGCACACGGGTCACCTGGCGCGCGCGGTCGGCGCGGAAGTTGAAGTTCAGCACCGCGTCCTCGCTGCGAATCAGGCCCACCGGCTGCTGGTGGGCGTCCACAATCACCGCGGGAATCACAAACTCGTCGTTGACGCCTGTGTTGTAGCTCGCACGGATGGCGGTCACCGCATCGCTCGCCGTCACGCACTCGCCTTTGCCGTGAACCATGGCGTCGAAGGCCTTGCGCTGGCGCTCCCAGCGCTTGTCGCGGTCCATCGCGTAATATCTTCCGCTGACGGATGCGATCTTGCCCACGCCAATCTCGCGCATCTTCTGTTCCAGCTTGGCCACGTAGTCTTCGCCGGAGGTAGGCGGCGTGTCGCGGCCGTCCAGGTAAGCATGGACGAAGACCCGCGCCAGCCCGAACTGCTTGGCCGCTCGCAGCAGCGCGTAAAGGTGCTCCTCGTGGCTGTGGACGCCGCCGTCGGAGACCAGGCCGATCAGGTGCAGCGCGCGGCCGTTCTCGCGGGCGTGCTCAAAGCTGGCAATCACCTGCTCATTGTCTTTGAGGGTGTTTTCCGCCACCATCACGTCGATGCGCGTGATGTCCATCTGCACAACTCGGCCGGCGCCGATATTCAGGTGCCCGACTTCGCTGTTGCCCATCTGCCCGCTGGGCAGGCCGACGAACTTCTCCGAGGCCTGGATCAGCGTGTTGGGATATTCGCGCATCAGCAGATCGTAGGTCGGCTTCTTGGCCAGCGCGATGGCATTGTTGGCGGTTTCGGCACGATAGCCCCATCCATCGAGGATGGTCAGAACGACAGGACGTTTGGTAATGGACACGTATGGATTCCTTGTTTGCCGGTTGAGTCGGGGAACTCGGGTTCTGCCGCAAGCAGGTCCGCCGACAATCCGGACCCTTCAATTTGGCTCAGGGCTAGCCTTGGGCTTCACACAGCAACTCAAACTCCGTGGGGAGCCGGAAGGACACTCTCTATCTATTATCGCTCAGTTGAACAGAAGAAAAAATCGCTCAGGCGTGCGGAAGGCAGAAGCCGGCGGAAACCCGGAGACTGCTTCCGCATGTCTCCGGGTTTCCACGCAAGCCGGGTGCCCCAGGTCCCGCCTTTGGGACCTGGGATGCGACAAAGCTTGTGCGAGCGAATAGCGAGCGTCTGCCCACCGCAGGTGGTTAGTCGTTGTAGTTGATGCCGGGTGCCCCAAGTCCCGCCTTTGGGGCTTGGGATGCGGCAAAGCCTGTGCGAGCGAATAGCGAGCGTCTGCCCCACCGCAGGTGGTTAGTCGTTGTAGTTGATGCTCTCGATGCCCAGGAAGGCGGCGCCGGAGCCCAGTTCCTCTTCGATACGGAGTAACTGGTTGTATTTGGCGATGCGGTCGGTGCGGCTCACCGAGCCGGTCTTGATCTGCCCCACGCCGGTGGCCACTGCCAGGTCGGCAATGAAAGTGTCTTCGGTCTCGCCCGAACGGTGCGAGATCACCGACGTGTACCCGTAGCGGCGTCCCAGGTCGATCGCTTCCAGTGACTCGGTGACCGTGCCGATCTGGTTGACCTTGATCAGGATCGAGTTGGCCACACCCTCTTCGATGCCGCGCTGGATGCGCTTGGTGTTGGTGACGAACAGATCGTCGCCCACCAACTGGATGCGTCCGCCCATCTTGTCGGTCATCAGCTTCCAGCCCGCCCAGTCATCCTCGGCCAGTCCGTCTTCGATCGAAACAATGGGATATTTGCGGGTCCAGTCGTCGTAGAAGTCAACCATCTCTTCGCTCGACAGTTCGCGCTTGTCGCTCTTCTTGAAGACGTACTTGCCCGTCTCCTTGTTGTAAAACTCGCTGGAGGCTGGATCCAGAGCGATGGCGATCTGCTCGCCGGGCTTGTAGTCGGCTGCCTCAATGGCCTCCAGAATCAGTTCGATCGCTTCCGCGTTCGACTTCAGCGAGGGAGCAAAGCCGCCCTCGTCGCCCACCGCCGTGTTGTAGCCCTTCTTCTTCAGGACGCTCTTTAGAGCGTGGAAGGTCTCCGCGGACCAGCGCAGCGCTTCCGAGAACCGCTCCGCGCCCACCGGCATAATCATGAACTCCTGGAAGTCCACATTGCTGTCGGCATGGGCTCCGCCGTTGAGCACGTTCAACATCGGCGTCGGCAGCACGCTGGCGTTGACCCCGCCCAGGTACCGGTAAAGCGGAATCTCCAGCGTCTGGGCCACGGCGCGCGTTGCCGCCATTGAAACAGCAAGTATCGCGTTGGCCCCCAGCTTGCTCTTGTTCGGCGTTCCATCCAGCTCGATCATCGTCCGATCGAGCAGACGCTGGTTGGCTGCGTCCATGCCTTCCAGCTCGGGCGCAATCACGGATTCCACGTTGGCTACGGCCTGCAGAACGCCCTTGCCGCCAAAGTGGCTCTTGTCGCCGTCGCGCAGTTCCACCGCCTCATGTTCGCCGGTGGAGGCGCCCGATGGCACTATGGCGCGGCCCAATGCGCCGCTTTCCAGAATTACGTCTGCTTCCACGGTAGGGTTGCCGCGAGAGTCCAGAACTTCGCGTGCACGGATGGCAACAATCTCGGTCATATCGATCCTCATAATGCGGTGCTGCAGCCGGTCGTTCAGTTTGGGACGGCGATCCACGGCGAGAGCCTCTCCGGCGGCGCTCTGAATCGTGTTCAGAAGCTCTTGCACGTTCGGAATCTCCTCTCAGTTCATTGCTTGATAGCGTTACGTTCCGTTCGGATTCTAGCAAATCTGAGCGCAGCCGCCCGTGTAATTGCGCTCACAAGCGCTCAGCCTCCAAAATCGCTGCCCCGGCCCACAGGGGTTATCTTGCTTGATTCGTGCCGCCCAAGGCGCCTGCACCGCTCTCCCGCGCCCCCTGTGTCTAAAATGCACGCTAGTCTTATGGTGGGTGGGTTGTGCGCGAGGCTCGAAATTAGCGCTCTCGCACAACTCCGTCGGTCGGGCGGGGTTTGTAATAGATGGGAGACATCTGCCCGCTCCCGCGAAAAGGAGATTTGGATGAACCGGACGATTGTTGTGTGCGCCTTGTTTGTCGTAGCCGCTGCCACTCTGGGAGCGCAGGATGCGAGGCAGGCCAGCCCCTATGAAGGCACCTCGAATCCTCCTGGGGACGACACCATCGAAACCTCCAGCACGCCGGCCCCCAAGCCTTCAGCCGGGCATCCAGTCGCGCCGGTTCCGTCTCAGGACCAGACTCAGGATCAGTCTCCAGCCCAACCCCAGCCTCAATATCAGCCCCAGCCTTCCTCGGTCGAGCCCCCGGCGAACGATCAGGATCCGGACTCCGGAGTTGTCGAAGTTCAGCCGCGCGCCGCCGCGCCGGCACCGCCGGTCCTGACCAACCGCGCCGATTTCACCGATCCGGACGGGGACATTGTGCATCCGCGCCCCTTGCCTTCCGGTGTGCTCGCCGAAGGCACCACCATTCGCGTCCGCCTGCTCCAGGGGCTTTCCACCGCCTCCGCCGAACAGGGTGAAGCCTTCCGCAGCCGCGTGGGCACCGATGTCTTGCAGGGCAGCCAGGTGCTCATTCCCGCCGGATCCGAGATCGACGGTCGCGTGGTCGAGGTATCCAGCGGCCACATGGGCGGTCACGGAACCATGCGCCTGCAGCCGGATACCGTCATTCTGCCTGACGGCACGCGCTACCGGCTCCATGCCGAAACCACCGGAACTCCAGGCTCCAGAACCCATGTCGGAAGCGAAGGAACCATCAATCCCGACTCCCGCGCCAAGCGTGACGGCATGGAGTACGGCGGCGCAGTCGGGGCCGGCGTCACCACGGGCGCCATCCTGGGCGGCCCGGTCGGCGCATTGACCGGCGGCTTGATCGGAGCCGGTGTGGTTACGGCGCATCTTCTGGTCAGTCATCCGCAGGCCAACCTCGAGCCCGGCACGACCCTGATCTTCACCCTCTCCGAGCCTCTGAGACTGGTTGGATTCCACGCCAGAGGTAATGAGTAGTCTGTTTACGGGTTATCCAGTTTTTAAGTTGTTGCAGAATAAAAATTTATCTTGCGCCAAGCCGAGTGTCCCACCCTTTCCAATTTTTTGGTGAATGGGTGGGATTCCTCTCCTCGGCACTCCCTGAGCCGTGGCCGGTTTGCGTCCCCAACTGGACCCCTTGCGGTGCCATCGTCCTTTTCGTAAGCCAATCCTTTGTTTTCAACCTCAAAGCGCTTGGTCCGAAATGCGGAATTGTCCAGGCTCTTCCGGCTCCGCGCCTTCCAAATTTCAAAAACAGCTACAATCACTCCATGAGAGTTACGGTCGGCGTCTCCGGCGGAATCGCTGCCTACAAGGCGGCCGAACTGGTGCGCGTTCTTGAGCGCCAAGGCGTGGAAGTGCATGTGGTCATGACGGAATCGGCCTGCCGCTTCGTGCAGCCGCTCACCTTTGCCGCCCTCAGCGGCCACAGGGTCATCACCAGCCTTTGGGACGAAGCGGGCGTCAGCGACGGCGCTTCCGATTCTTCCATCGAGCACATTGCCGAGGCGCAGTGGGCCGACGCTCTTATTGTGGCTCCGGCCACGGCCAACATCCTGGCCAAGTTCGCTCACGGCATCGCCGACGATTTTCTCACCACCCTGTACCTGGCCACACAGTCGCCGGTGCTGGTGGCTCCCGCCATGAACGTGAATATGTGGGAGCACCCGGCCACCCAGGCAAACCTTGAAATTCTCCGCCAGCGCGGTGTGCGCATGCTCGAGCCGGGCTCTGGCGAACTGGCTTGTGGCGTGGTCGGCAAGGGACGGATGGCCGAACCCGAGGCCATTGCCCAGGCTGTGATGGGAATTCTCGGCCGTCGCCACGACCTGGCGGGCGAGGTCGTGCTGGTCACCGCCGGCGGCACGCGCGAGGCGCTGGACCCGGTCCGCTATATTGGCAACCGCTCCAGCGGAAAGATGGGCTATGCCCTGGCGGAGGCGGCGCAGAGCCGCGGCGCCAAGGTGATTTTGGTCAGCGGTCCTTCGGCGCTGCATCCTCCCGCGCATTGTGAACTGATCAAGGTGACGACCTCCGGCGAAATGCGTGAGGCCGTTCTCGAGCGCGTTGCCGAAGCCACCCTGGTGGTCAAGGCGGCCGCCGTGGCCGACTACCGCCCCGTCAGCGTCTCCGAGCAGAAGCTCAAGCGTTCCGGACCCCTGGTGCTGGAACTCGCGCCTACTGAGGACATTCTGGCAGAGGTCGCGCGCCGGCGTCGTCCCGGACAGTTGATTGTGGGTTTTGCCGCCGAGACGGAAAACCGCATGGAAAACGGCCGCGCCAAGCTCTTGCGCAAGGGCGTCGATGCCATTGTGGTCAACGATGTGGCCAAGGTGGGACTGGGTTTCGACTCGGACTTCAACGCCGCCACTTTTCTTACCGCCGCCACCGCCATCGAAATGCCCGAGATGCCCAAGCGCGAACTTGCCGACCGCATCCTTGACGAGATTCTCACCCTCCGCCGGCCTCGCTCAGTGGTCGTCGAACTGGATGAGGATGAGGACGACGATGAGAAATTCAGGCAGGACCAGGTGCTTGGCGAGACGGTTCAGCCCGCTTCGGCTCGCCGACAACTGATTGTGGAGTAGGCCGCGTTGGCTATTCAGCTCGATTCAGCAACTCGCGACGCTCTTTTCGCCCGTATCCGCTTCTACCGCGACCTCGGACTCACCGAGTTCTATCGCCGTTTCGTGGACCCGGCCTTGCTGGCCCAATGGGCCGCTAATCCCGAACCGCAGCAGAACCAAAACTTGAGCGCTCCGGAGGCTGCGCCTGAAACCAGGGAAGCAGCCTCCCAGCCGCTCTTTCCTCAGGAGGATCAGCCGATTCCGCCCCGCAAGCCGTTGCCCACGCCCCCCGAGATCGCCGCCGCCGTTCCCCCGGCCGGCCGCGCCGCCGCCCTCCAACTGATCCGTGACGAGATCGGCGACTGTACCCGCTGCCCGTTACACACCGGCCGCAACAAGCTGGTCTTCGGCGACGGGGACCCGGCCGCTCGCCTGATGTTCGTCGGCGAAGGCCCGGGAGCCGACGAGGACGCGCAGGGCCTGCCCTTTGTCGGCAAGGCCGGCCAGTTGCTCAACAACATGATCAACGCCATGGGTCTCAAGCGCGAACAGGTCTACATCGCCAACGTGGTCAAGTGCCGCCCACCCGGCAACCGCACTCCTGCACCGGAAGAAGGCGCCACCTGCTCGCCGTTTCTCTTCCGGCAGATCGATGTGGTGCGCCCCCAGGTGCTGGTCGCTCTGGGCGCCACGGCCGCAACTTATCTGTTGGGAGTGCGTCAGCCTCTGGCGGGCCTGCGCGGCCGTGTGCACGCGGTCCGCGGCACTCAGCTCATCGTTACGTACCACCCCGCCTACCTGCTCCGCGACCCGCGCCAGAAAAAGGAAGCTTGGGCTGACCTGCAGATTGCCATGCGTGAGCTGGGGCTCAAACCGCCCGCCAGATCCTGAGTTCGGAAAAGAGAGAGTCTCTCCATCCCTTCGGCATTTGAGAAGCCGGAGCGCCAAGTTCAGGATGGAGCCCAGAGACAACCGTGCTGAATCAGCGGTTCACCGGCCTCTGAGGCAGATGCTTCCGATCGATTTTCAACTTCTCATATTTGAGTGAGAAGTTGAAAATCGGGATGAGCGACCTTGTCCAGGCATTCTGCGTGACAGGTAAGTTCCTGGACAGCGTCCTGGTCGCGGTTGGTTCTCAATTCCAGGAAGCAAGGGTCCGGGAGACTGTGGCCGATTGCCTGGCCGCAGAAGAAACACAGGTACTCTGTCGCTTTCATGATCAGCGCCTTCCAAAAACGCTTAAAAAATAAACGCCCGCGCTCCGATCCGCATCTTCCTCAGTTATGCCTGATCTCTCCACAGCACGACGCCGCCCAGTATTCCGCTCTGGTTGGAGACGATCGTCACTTTGGGTCCCGGATCGAAGTCGATCTTCTTGGTGTTGCCGCCGCCCAGGTAGAGGTGGTCCCAGTTGAACAGGGCCTCTGTAGAGGCAATCGCCTCCTTGAGCAGCTTGTTCCATTCCTTTTTGCCAAACCTGTCCAGGCCCCTGCGTCCCAGATGGTCCTCGTAGGTCATGCCCTTTTTGCGCCAGATGTGGTGGCCGATCTCCAGCCCAGGGACCAGGTGGCCGTTGGTGAACAGGGCTCCACCCATACCCGTTCCGAGCGTGAGCACCAGTTCCACTCCTTCGCCCCGAATGGCCCCGTAGCCGGCCACATCGGCGTCGTTGCCCACCCGTGTCGGCTTTTTCCAGCGCTTCTCGATCTCCGCTTGCAGCGGGAAGCCCTCTGCCCACAGGGGGTGCAGGTTGAAGGCCCCATAAGTGGTGCCGCGCTTCACAATGCCAGGAAAGCCGGCTGACACACGATCGAACGCCGGCATCAGCGCGCGCAGTTCGTCCAACGCGGCCAAAACGGCCTCGGGGGTGGGTACGGCTGGGGTCACAACCCGTTGGCGCTCGCTGACCGGCTTGCCTTCGGCGTCAAGCAGCATGGCCTTCAGCCCCGAGCCGCCGATGTCGATGGACATGGTGATGGGACGAGGCGGGTTCGACGAGGCAACGGGGGCGGGCGCGGAGATGGTGGATTTATTGGAAGTCATCAGCAGGAATTGTACTGCGAAGGACCCTGTTTGCAATGGGTAGTGTGAAAACGTTATGCACAGGCCGGGTACCCGGCCTTCTCCCATCCCCTAAACTGAGTCTTGACCCCCATGCCCGCCTATTGCGAAATCGCCTTGCCTGTACCGCTGGACCGCACCTTTACCTACGCGGTGCGGATGGGGCAGGCGCCGCAGCGGGGTGCGCGGGTGATCGTGCCTTTTGGCAGCCAGAAGCTGATCGGGGTGGTCACAGCCACCGGCGGCAAGGCTCCTGTCGATATTGAGGTCCGCTTCCTCGAAGCTGTTTTGGACGACGAGCCTCTGCTCAGCGATCACCTGCTGTCTCTGGCCGAGTGGATGGCGCAATATTACCTGGCGCCCCTGGGCGAGGTGCTGCGCGGCATGTTGCCGTTGATGGCCGAGGTGCGCCGCACCGTCTACTACCGCATTACCGACCTGGGCCGGGACCTGCTGGCGGAAAGCATGGACGGAGATGCTGGACGAAGTGGGCCCGCCCGCACCGGGGTCTCGAAACGCCGCGGCAAGCTGTCGGCCGAGGAGCAGGACCTGGAGCGCCGCGTGCTTGAGCGTCTGGCGGATGGCGAGCCGGTGAAGGTTTCCACGCTGCGCACGGCCACGGCTGCCACACTGCCCGTGCTGGCCAGCCTGGTCCGCAAAAAGTGGATTGCGCGCGAGACGGCTGCCGTCGAGCGCGATGCCCGGCGCTTGGAGCGGTTTGCCGTCCTGGTTCCAGAGACGCGTCTCCCGTCGCTCACCCAGAAGCAGCAAGCCATCTTGGCCGAACTGGCGGCCTGCGGCAATGAACTGCCTCTCTCCTCGCTGCGCAAGAAGGAGCTGCCCTCCTCGACGCTGCAAACGCTGGTACGGCGCGGGCTGGTTCGCATCGAGGAACGCCCGGCAGCCTTCCATCTCGGCGGAATCGTGCCGGCCGACGGACCATTCCGGCTGAACGAAACACAAATGGAAGCTCTGGCCAGCCTTGCGACGGCCCTCGGGGGGTTCCATCCCTTTTTGCTTCATGGGGTGACGGGTTCCGGAAAGACAGCCGTCTATCTGGCGGCGATGCAGCGGGCGCTGGACAAGGGGTTGTCCTCAATCCTGCTGGTTCCGGAGATCGGCCTGACCCCGCAGACCGTGGGCCTTCTGGACGTTGCCTTCGGACAAAAAGTGGCTCTGCTGCACTCCGCGCTCACTCCGGAGGAACGCAGCGACCAGTGGCGGCGCATCCGCCGCGGCGAAGCGCCCATTGTCGTCGGCACCCGCTCGGCCATCTTTGCTCCTGCGCCCAATCTGGGCCTGATTCTGGTCGACGAGGAGCACGACCAGAGCTACAAACAGGAGGAGACGCCCCGCTACAACGCCCGCGACGTGGCCGTGATGCGCGCCAAGCTGGCCGGCGCCGTGGTGGTGCTGGGTTCAGCCACGCCGTCTCTTGAAAGCTGGCAGAACTCCGTCCAGGGTAAATACACCCGCATCGAGATGCGCGATCGTGTGATGAATCGTCCGCTGCCCGAGGTCGAGCTGGTCGACATGAGGGCCGAGTTCAAAGAGACAGGCAAGGAGCAACTCTTTTCGCGCGCTCTGGTCGAGCAGACCCGTCAGGCTCTCGACCGCGGCGAGCAGGCTCTCATCCTGCTCAACCGTCGTGGCTACTCCTTCGCCGTGATCTGCCGGGCTTGCGGAGAAAAGCTGGAGTGCGAGAACTGCGCCATTGCGCTCACCCACCACAAGCCCCCGGCCGACGACGCCGGCCTGGCGCGCGAAGGCCAGCGGCTGGAGTGCCACTACTGCGGCTACCAGCGCACCGTGCCCGCCCGCTGTCCCAAGTGTTCCAGCGAGCACCTCTACTACCTGGGCGCAGGCTCCGAGCAGGGCGAGGAGCGGCTGGGAGAGATTTTTCCCGGCGCGCGGACCGGGCGCATGGACCGCGATACGGTTCGCGGACGCTACGACATGGAGCGGTTGTTGGCGCGCCTCCACTCGGGCGAGATCAACCTGCTGGTGGGCACGCAGATGATCGCCAAGGGCCACGACATTCACGGCGTCACGCTGGTCGGAGTGGTGGGCTGCGACCACTCGCTCTCCATGCCCGATTTCCGCGCCGCGGAGAGGGTCTTCCAACTGATGACCCAGGTCTCGGGCCGGGCCGGGCGCGGGGAGTTGCCGGGCCGCGTCGTGGTCCAGACCTACTATCCGGACCACTACGCCATCGTCGCCGCCAGCACCCACGACTACGCCAGCTTTGTGGAGCGCGAGCTGAAATACCGGCGCTGGATGCACTATCCCCCCTTCGGCGTGCTGGCCAACGTGCTGGTGCAGTCGCCCAAGCTGGAAGAGGCGGCTGGCTGGTCGGCAGTGCTGGGCAAGTGGTTCCAGAGCGCCGCTCCGGAAGGGGTGCGCGTGCTGGGCCCTTGCACCGCGCCCATCGCCCGCATCAAGAGCGTTTACCGCTTCCATCTCATTCTCAAGGCCGGTTCGCGGCGGGCGCTCAATCGAGCCCTGTGCGGCATGTTGGCCCATGCCGACGCCGCCGGGATTCCGCGCCGCAATCTGGTTGTCGATGTGGATGCCCTGCGGCTGATGTAGCGAGTCAGCGGGTCAGCGCTCCGGAATTCAAATCAGATTGACCGCGATTTCCTTTGCGTAGAATTAAGCCCCATGAGCGCATGATGTTTCTAGATCCACAGTTTTGGATCGGAGGTTGCGGAGGGAGCAGGGGGCTTCAGCCCCCTGAATCAGAGTTGAACCTGCGCGGCCTTTAGGCCCGGGCCGTTGCTTCTTTTTCCGGTTTTGAGGATCGAAAAAACTCCTCCCAGACCGGGCAAAACTAGCCAAAATCGTCTTCAAAACCCACCCCCCTATATGTTTTTCACTGCATTTTGTTTGCCAAACACAACGTAAATCATTAAGAATCAATGTTATACAAAAACACATAGTTAACTGACTGGTAACGGGAGCAGCCCGATTTTGGCCCATTTTTGGCCTTTTTGTCCTGATAATGCCCCAAAACGATGCCAAAATGACGCCTTTATTTAGGGAACGGCGTTCTTCGACAGCCGGGCGGAGCGCACCGCTACGGCGTCGATCGGAAGGGGTCGATGTGCAGGTAGTTCATCAGGGAGTTGTTATAGAACGGCGTAACCGTGAAGGTGAGCAGGAAGATCGCCAGGGCCACGACTCCCAGAGCGATGCGGCCTCGCTTCAGTCCCGGATGGGCGGGAACGTTGGGATGGCGCATGGCGGGAATCATCAGAAACAATCCCCACAGAATCCAGCCAACCCAGTAGACCGTTCCGGCCAGAAAGAGCAGCAGGGGCAGAAAATTGGTGAAGACGCGGTGAACGCGGGGAGAGATGGCATAGAGAACGTGGCCGCCATCGAGTTGTCCGCCGGGAATCAGGTTGAGTGAGGTGATGAAGAGGCCGATCCATCCTGCCACCAGGATGGGATGCGGGGCGATGTGGTCGAAGGAGGGGATGGAAGGATCCCAATGCACCAGCAGGGCATGGAGCAGGCGGATGGTCAGCGGCTCGCCGCCGAAGCGGACGATGGCGTGGGGCGCATCGGCAGGGGAGTGGAAGCTGAGGGCAAAGCCCACGGCCACGGCGATGGCGGAAGCGACATATCCTGCCAGCGGGCCATAGAGTCCCACATCCATCAGCGCCGCGCGGCTGGGAATGCGGGAGCGGATCTGGATGACGGCGCCGGCCGTGCCGCTCAGAGTGGGCGCCGGCAGAACCCAGGGCAGCGTCGAGCGAATCCCGTGCCAGAGACAGGCGAAGTAGTGGCCAAACTCATGGATCAGCAGGATGCCCAGCAACGCGCAGGAAAATGCCCACCCGGTCACAAACAGATCCGGATGCTCCGACAACCATCCCCACGGCCACAGGTCACTGTCCCGCACCACCGGGGGCATGCCCTCAATGAAATTCTGCATGAACCGCGCACCGTTGGCCGTGGTGGTAACGACACTGGCGGCGAGCAGTATGAGCGGCAGGCAATATTCCCGGAAGAAAGCGCGCACCGGTTTCCTTTACACGAGCCTATACAGGGCTGCAATGCCAAATCTCTCCTGGTGCGGAGAGATTTGGCATTGCGTGCCGCCGGTGGAGGAGTGCGCGGCGGAATGAATGTTGGCCCAACCGCCTCTTCATTCGGGGGCTTCGGAGCCCGCTTCGATGGAATGTAGTTCCTTGCCCGGTTTGAAACGCACCGCCTTGCCGGGAGCAATGCTGACTTCGGTGCCGGTCCGCGGATTGCGGCCGATGCCGGTTTTGCGAGCGCGGACGCTGAAGACGCCAAACCCGCGCAACTCAATGCGTTCGCCCGCCGTCAGAGCCTGTTTGAGGCCCTCGAAGACGGTATCTACGGCTGCCTCAGCCTTGGTGCGGGGCAGGCCCGTACGCTCAATCACATGATGGACGATGTCCTGCTTGATCAATGGGGTAACCTCGCTGGCGCAACTGGATTGACTCTACTACGCCCTATGAGAGTGATGCTACAGGTTTTATTGCGATTGTGAAATACCGGAAGCAGCTATCAGGGACAAAACTGGTCACTCCCCCCAGAAAAGGTCCCGGCAAAAAGAACGGCAGGCTGCAGCCAGCAGGCAGCGGAGGGTTTATGCGCAGCGCCCATTGAAAAACCTCATTGCTTTCCTTAAGATGAATCGATCAACCAGTTCCCCAATGCAAACGGCTCTCCCATCGGATGGGCAAACCATGCCTGTGAGATCAGCTATGCAGATCGCAAGGGCAAGCAGCAGAAGCAGCAGGGGGGCGTGCTCCCCAAGCTCTCGTAATAGTTTTTATCGCATTCTGGATGGACTGGTGCGGAAAAGGAGAGATTGCCCTGTGGCGATCCAGGGGAGTCGTTTACCTGGCTCGCAGGGGGCACATCTCACCTATCTGTTCTATGGAAGTGGCTTCATGGGCTCGATTTACAAGGTTGACCCGATTTGTGTGGGTTTGATGGCGGATGAACCGATCCGTATGGAGGGTCTCACCAGTATCTTCGAAGAGGAAGGCGGCGAGAACCATGCAAAGTTGCTCCCGGTAACTGGGAATATCGAGGAACTTCTGTCCACAGCTACGCTGGAGTACCTGGTTGTGGATCTGAATTCTTCTTCGGGCGGAATGAAGACGCTGGAGGTCATCCGCCGCAGGCGCCCCGATATTCGACTGATCGTGATCGGTCCGGAGGGGAACGATGAGCTGGTCATGGAATCGATCATTGCCGGGGCCAGGGCCTACCTGGATCTGAAAGCCAGCCCGCAGATCGTGCACCAGGCCATCGAAGTGGTGACCAGCGGTTCCATCTGGGCTCCGCGGAGGCTGCTCTCCAAGCTTATTGACAGGCTGCTCACGGTCAGCGACACCAGTCTGACCAACGACCCGCCACATCTGACTGCCCGCGAGCGCCAAGTGCTGGACCTGATCCTGATGGCGCGTTCCAATCGCGAAATCGCCCTCCAGTTGGGCATCGAGGAGCGCACCGTGAAGGCGCATGTAGGCCGGCTGATGCGCAAGGCGGGCGCGGACAACCGCATCGAACTGTCGATGCGCGCGTTGAGCCATGCAATGGACCCGGACGTGGTTCCAGACGGACGCCAATGAGCTGACGGCTCCGGGATTTGCCATCTCGCGCCGCCTCCCGTTACTAAACAGAAAATAGAGACATTACTTTAATCCACACTACTTCCGTACTCTTGTGAGGAAATGCCAGATTCCACAGACTGCATTACAGAAACAACGCAGATCTGGGGAAAGGAGTTCCCAGGCAGCATGTTTCCCATGATGCCTGGGAACTCCTCTTTTTTCCTGTCCCTATTCCTGCCCTGCCCGGCGTACTCTCAGCCCTCCTTCGCGATCAACTCGGCATCTCAACTTAAGAGCAGTTGCTCCAGTCGCGGCTCCCGCATCCGCTTTCGGGCCGGGAACGTCCAAGCGTTTGTGTGCGCCTTCTTCGCGTCGAAGCGTCATGGCCGTCCCCGAGCGCGGGATGCGCATCCGCGGTTGAATGCTGCAGGCCGGTTTGGGATACCGTTGTTTCGCCGTGTGGCGAAGCGCGGGGGTATTCTTGAGCCTGTCGGCCTGCGAAGAGGCGCGTCTTTTTGGCGTGGCTTTTGTTCCCTCTGGCTCATCAACCCGCGCCGTAAAAGGCCGCGGAAAGAAAAGGATCTGAATGATGAAAAAAACAATTGCTTTGCTTTGCCTCTGTTTTGTGCTCCCCTCGACCGTATTCGCGGCCTCCACGCGGGAGGATTTGCAAGCGCGAATTGACTCCGCCAAGCTGGTTCTTGACCAGGTCATGGCGGCCAACGACAGAAGCATTCCGATGAACATCCTGGAACAGGCGACCTGTGTTGCGGTGGTGCCCGGAATGATCAAGGGCGCGTTCGTCTTTGGCGGGCAATACGGGCAGGGCGTGGTGACTTGCCGCACTGGGCACGGGTGGAGCGCGCCGGTCTTCATCCGGATGGCCGGTGGATCTTTTGGATTTCAAATTGGCGGCCAGTCCACGGATCTGGTGCTGGTGGCCGTGAACGAGCGCGGCTTCCAGGACCTGCTGAAGAACAAATTCAAGATTGGCGGGGATGCTGCCGCGTCGGCGGGCCCGGTGGGCCGCAACGGGCAGGCTGCTACGGACTGGAAGATGAACGCCGAACTGCTCACCTACTCGCGCAGTAAGGGGCTGTTTGCGGGCATCGATCTGGACGGCACCAGCGTGAGCCAGAACAAGGAAGATACAGAGATTTACTTTGGCGGTCCGCACAATTTCGAGTCGGTTCTGAAGGGAATCGATGTGCCGGTTCCGGCGGGCGCAGTTCCATTTGTGAGGACGGTCGCGCGCTATTTTGTCGAAGCCAAGCGCCGCTAGCAGGCGCATGGGGTAGATCGGAAAATCAAGAGGAGCGGTCCGGCGACGGGCGGCTCCTCTTTTTTGTGCGCCCAGCATGGGCGCACTCTTACGGGTGCAAGTCCCGTCACAAGCTGGTCACAGTGAGTGAAGTGAAGCGCAACTGCATGAGGGCGACCGATTGTGGGGAGGAAGCGTGGATCGAA